>Ga0256404_1001312_pt1 | contig 61323 bp, 41 predicted proteins | sample RumenRJG_01DNA_FD_185990 | JGI IMG/M metagenome (GOLD analysis project Ga0256404, IMG submission 185990) | Bovine rumen microbial communities from Lethbridge, Alberta, Canada - RJG_01 | ecosystem: Host-associated > Mammals > Digestive system > Stomach > Rumen | place: Canada: Alberta | collected...
AGCAGCTGATTCGATTAATGAACACCTAAGAAAAAAACAATAAACGAAAATCTACAAAATTCATTTAACATAAAAAAAGGCTGCCCTTTTTGAAGTCTTTAATAACTTCTAGGACAGCCCCTTTTTTTAGACACGATTAGATTATTTCATCTGTGCGGTTTCAAGACAGGTACCACTAGCAGATTCAATTGCATAACCAAGGATTGGATTTGCTGTACCGTTACCGTAGATATTTCCGTTTGTGTCATCACTTGTATTATCTCTAGTCCTCTTGTCCTTTGAGATTGTGAAGTTCTTATTATCACCACGTACAATAACACCATCCTGCTTCCACAAACAGATATTAATTTTATCGTAATAATTTGTTGTAAGCGTCTTTGGACTTGGTACAAGAGTGATTTCCCAGTTACCGGTAAATGCATCTTCGCCATCATTAGTTCCAGTTCCCTGTGCTTTGTATTTTTCGGCACCGCTCGAAGAAGCAACAAGCTTTGCAACAGCAGGAAGACGGGCAGTACCATTAAAGTAGCTGATATAAGGAATTATATTGCCAGCTGCATCTTTACCTGTATCAAGGGTAATTCTTTCACCGGTAATTGTGAAGGAGTCTACCTTTACAGAATCCGTAGCCTCACTATATCCTGCATCAACAGAAGAAAGATATGCATAGCGCAGGCTTCCGTCTACATAGGCCGCAATATGGACATGACCTTCTGAATCAAGTTTAACAGTACAGTGCTCGCCACCTTCTGTGAAGATTATTCTGTTGTTTTTCCATCCACCGGCAGAACCGTTATCCTTTCCAGAGGTTGGATTATCGTTATATGCGTAACGACAATTTGTTCCGTCATACCAAACTGCAACAACAGTATCATTATCCGCATCATTTCCAGTCTCTGCATCGATGGCGACATACTTATAACCTGTGTAGCCCGTGTCGTATGCTTTATATACACTTGCGTTGCGAATAGTTAGTCTACGAGACAAAGTTGTGCCATTAGAATAAGGCCAGAAATATTGTGCCTCACCGTCTTTTACTTTTTGATAATCAGTTTCTGTAGCAGTAATTCTTTCGTATACTGTATAATTGTTGTTAGGATCAAGCTGATACTGTGGGTCTGTATAACCATCTCCAGTAAATACTTTATCCTGACCTTTATACTGCTCACTTACTTTATAACACAAATAACCATTATAATCATGATCAAGATTACCAGGCTCCCAATAAATAAGACCTTCTTCATGCATTATCCAGAAGTACTGGTTTCCGCTTACAGTTCTTACAAAACAAGGAGCTTCTTGATTGACTTCAAAATCATCTTTTAATTTACCTTGCAACCTGTCCAAGATATCCTGAGTAATTGTAATTGTTCCAAGGACACCATCGATTGTATCCTTAAATTTATTTAATTGCTCACTCTTAATTTCTCCTCTTCTGTAGCAATCCATTTCATAGTAATTCTCAATAGAAGTATTAACAGACCACTTATCATCGCCTTGTTGTGTATCAATACCAGCTATCAAACTGAAATTTTCTGTTTTTGCCTCCATATATGCTTGATAACCATTCTTCGCATTTGGATAAGAATATCCACCATTATCAACAAAGTCATTTTTATTATTAACCGTATGTGCATTATTATTATTTGGTTCTTTTTTCCATGTTTTTGGAATGTCTACACCATATCTGAACCTGATCTGCTTTTGTACGCTATCATAGTATGCAAGATAAACTGCTGTAGACGCAGAATCTCCCGTTCCATGAACTGTAGCAACTAAAGAAGGAGAAGAGAATCTTGTTTCTGTAAGAGCACCAGCATCAGTGGTAATAAACTCTCCATTAGCAAGAACTTTATATCGTGTTACTTTGTCATAAAGAGGGTTTCCTTCTCCATCAAGAGGAGAAGCTTCCTCTTCCCCTGCTATTAATGGAACTGCTATAGATTCAAGACGAATGGCATTTTTACCTTCGTAGTTTCCTCCCTGCCCTGAGCCACTTCGGGTCCACTTGTTATAGAAATATGAGAATCGACCCGCATGATGATCATTAGGGTTCGTGTCTAATCCTGTTGTAGTAGCATGAGCATTACCGAGTTTATCATAAGCAAAGGATACATTGTTATATGTTGCAAAATTCTGCTGCCAGTCTGTATATGATGTATTATTATTTCCAGCCATAGCAAAATTTGAAGGACCACTGACAAAGGCAAGACCAACTTGACCTGTCACCGGATTAATCTGCATTGAAGGCTCTCGCAGCTCACCACTCTTAGGAAGAGCCGCATCGCTATCAAACTGCCAGAGGTCAATCCAGACATCATCGGTGAGAAGGTTGTTGCTTGTGCGGTTCGGCATGCGGTTATAGGCATAAGTAAACTTATCTGAATACAGACTATCTTCTGTTATGCCACTTGTGTATGAGCCACAGGCATTATTGTTATTCAGATTGTTGAGTGTTTCAATTCCGTTTACTGTCAAAGACAGAGGACCAGATTCACTCAACTGACTTACATCATAAGTAACTTCACCTGAAGCAGAATCAAGGTTAAAGCCCTTTATTTTGATTGCTTCATCTGAACGGGCAATGTAATGTCCAAGGGCAGTTCTTGAATATGCATCTTTGATACTAGATTTCAGTTTTGCAGAGAAGGCTGTTGTTACTCCCGTAATATATGGCACAACATCTACTCTGTAATAACCGGTTGGGTTTGCTGAAGTAGTAGGATGTGCTTCATCTGGGACATAAGCATTTCCGTTAGTATTTGGAGCCACTTTGTTGGCATCGCGAATCTCTACTTTTATCTTAACATCCTTATTAGCTACACCTGTAATTTTTGAAGTATCAACAGTGTAAGTCCATTTTACAGAGTGACCGCTCTGGGTTGGACCGTTCTTATCATCAATTGTTAATTCAAAACCTTCCGGTGGATTTGCACTGTTGATCCAGGTCTTTGCAGAGGAATCGTATGTTGCAGTTACTTCCTTTCCATCAAAACTAAGCTTTATAGATTTTAACAGAGTTTCATCGAAGGCTTCACCTTCAATCTTAATCTTTCCAGAAACCTTAGGATCCAAGTCATATACATCGCTTCCATCTGATGTAAAGATATTATTACCCTGAGAATCTTTTGCCAGTGCCAAATCAGATTCAAGCTCTATATGACCATTAGCAGGATTATTTTCTGCAAGGCTGTTTTCTGAACGGCTCTTCCAGTAGAAAGGTTTTATAAAGCCGGTAGGTGCTGTGTCATCAATAATATCCTGTACAAAGCGTACATTCAAAAGACACCACTGAGTGTCTGTACCTACAACACACTCTTCGGTGGAATCCCAGAAACTGAAGGAATACATATTAACACCAGCATTACTTGCATTCTTTTCGCCGAGAGTCCAGCCCAAAGTTTCAAGACCATCGTTCTGGGCATTTGTCAAAACTATAGCCCCAATATTATTTCCCTCAACCTCTGGAAGCAGGTCTGCTTTTGCTCCATCTCTTGTAATTGCACCAGAAGAAGCAAGTATTTCTTTTAAGGTTGCAGTTCCGCTTATTGTACCATTGGCCGCAGCAGTAAGCCCTTCTGCTGTTGCGCCAACATTTTTATCATACCTGTAGTAAATCTTTCCGCTGCCACCAACAAACTCTGGAATTACTGCAAGGCCTTTTTTTGCTGTCCAGTATTTTCCATTCTTATCTTTTGTATCAAGATTCCAGATTTCTTCTCCATCTTGAGCTGTTGCATAATGAATAGCAAATTCTGAATCGAGTGCAAAATATCCATCGCTGTTTAAGTCTGTTCCAAGTTTTACATTAACAATGCGAGGAGGATTATTGCTTACTTTTGATTTTGTGTAGCCGTGATTTGAATTACCAGCCTTATCAAAAACAACGCAGTGAATTTCTATCGGACCATCCGGAATATTCTTAGAATCAACTGTTGCATCCCAGGTATAGTTTGAACCTGACTTTGTAAATGATTCAAGCATTCCATCTCCATCATCATTTTTGAGCTGTCCATTCTTTTCACTTTCACCATTGTTGTCTACAACCATAGCATAAATTAATTCAACTTCTTTGTATGAAGTATCGCAACTTGGTGTAAAGGTAATTGTTCCGCTTGTATCGCGAGCATCCACATTATCTATAAGACGATAGATTCCACCAATCTTTACAAGACCACCAACGCGAATATTTTTATTATTCATAATCTTATCTGATTTAATAGATAAGGTATTTTCACGGTCATCTTCTCCAAGTGAGAGATAAAGAGCCGGGAGACCCTCGTCGTTTATATAAACCTCACCTGCTGTTTTTTCAGACTTAAGATCTGTACGGTTTGCATTATTCGAATCATATTCTTCCTTAGGATTATAAACACGAGGCTTTCCACCTTCCGAATCTACTCTTTTGAAATAGAAAGCCAGTTTATCAAAACCACTTCCACCTTCTGTAACTCTTCCAGCAAGAGTAAAGTTTCCCCCGTTAGAGTTCTGTACATAGTTTGCGGCAGTGGCTGTTGAAAGTTCTATACCAGAAGTTCCATAAGCATTTTTATAAAGTTTTATTAAAGAACCGTCTTCATTTTTATCTGTGAAGTCCGGCGCATCACTATCGATATTAATTGTAACCGGATATCTGTTTGTTGCTGGGGTTCCTGTAGTGGCATCTTCAACATACAACTGAATCTTCCATTCATTAGTATTTAATGAAACAGGTATAGCAAACCTATACTTCTTATCATCTGTGATACCAGCGCTTCTGCAGGCAATAAGAGTATTGTCACTTGCACCAACCTCAAAATTCAAAACAGAAGAACCTGTTACTTTTATTTTTTTGATTGAACCTGAACTTACTTCTACATCTCCAGTAAGATACCACTTACCATCTGAGACATCTCCCTTAATGTACATTTCCGAAGTATAATCCTGTTCTCCAATGGCTGTAACAGAATTAAGGTTTTCGGCACTTATAACAGTTTCATTTCCATATTTCTTAAGTTTAATTCCAGAAAAGTTTGGAACATCATTATTTATAGAAAGATGAAGTATATTTTTTGTCCAGGCACTATGAAGCATAGGCTTTCCGGCATCTTCCTTTTCTGAATCATTTTCAATAGATACAGCACGAACATTTAGTGTCTTGCCGCCATTTGTCTCATAATTCAAGTTATCCATACCGGTTACACTCATTGTGTAGTACCAGCTCTTTGTTCCTGTAGCAAGAATACCCTTTTCCTGTACTCCATTAGTAACAAGTCCTGGAATATCAACTACCTCTTCTGCCTTGTAGGCACCTGCAACTATTGAGTTATCAAAACTTCCATCTCCATTAGTATCAAACTGAAGATAAACGGCTCCAATACCATCATCATCATTTGCCATACCGGTAATTGTAATTGTTCCGCCAACAACTACATAAGTTGGATTTGCACTACCTTCCGGTTTATCATGCTTTGGATAGGTAAACTCTACAGTTGGCCGGTCTGCATTTGGATTATAAGTAATTGCATTACTTGTAACATAGCCTACATTTCCTACATTATCTTCAAGACGGAACCATACAGGAATATCATACAAACCACTACCGTTTTCTGTTTCATAATTTTTGTAGGCATCATTAACATCATAAGTAACTTCATTATAACCAATGTCTGAACCAAGATTTGCGAATTCTATTTCCCATGATGAGTCACCTGGAGTTGTTGGCATTTGCCATTTATTCAAAGTAATATTATCCGGATGATTCAGATAAGCTTCGTATTCTGCATAAGTCGGGATATAGTATTTCACTCCATAGTTTGTTACATTTCCTTCTGCATCTTGTACAAAAAGAATTCCTGAACCATCTTTGTTATCATCTATTCCACCACGATAATTTACAGTTCCTACCTGTGGTGCACCCTTAGCAGGCTTAACATTTTTAATAGATGAAGGAGCTTCATTATCAACTATAATTGTTCTTGAGATATAGCCTTTATTTCCTACAGCGTCTTCTACTGTAACCTTAAATTCATGAAGCTCAGTTGTATCCATTACAAGAGGACCAAGGTAGTAAACGTAGTTACCATTTCCATCGTTGTTGCATACTATCTGATTTACCTTAAGGCTTTCTCCAGCTTTGTTCTTATAACTGATTAAGATTGGAGAAGATTCTGGCTCCGAATCTGCGCTTCCTGTTAAAGCCTTCATATCTGTGCTTTCTGTAACAAGAACCTTAGCATAGAGAATATTATAATTTCCACCAAAGGCAATCTTACTTTCTGTAGACCATTCTATATTGCCATTTTCATCTTCTGTTTGAATTTCACCTGCTGTTTTTGCACTGCCCGAAGTTACTGTCGGATAACGTGTAAGATACAAATATGTTGGAGTTGGCGGATTTGTATCATACTTAAAGGTAACGCCATCTGTGTTATCAAGCTTTGCAGTTTCCTTAAACTGAATGAATGGTCTTCTAAGCGAGCTGTCTGACTTTGTCCAGAAGATATTTCCACTGGCATCTTCTATAGCAAAATACCAGGTTGTTTCACCATCAGACTCTTCAGAATCGATAGACCATGAGTTTCCATTTATTTCTATCTGTGTCCAGCCATTATCATTATTATGCTCTGGGGCGGCAGTTGGTTCTGCCTCTTTTGTTTTTTTAGACCAGTACCAGAACTTTTCTACTGCACCATCATCATCTTTAATTGAACCGTAAACATTCTTTGTCTTTAAAGTATATACTGCGGCATTATTCTTGATTTGAGAAAGTGTAATTACAGGACGATCTGTTTCCTGATTTACTATTACAGCCTTTGGAGCTGAATAACCAATGTTTCCTGCCTTATCTTTTATTGCAACAACAAAGCAAACCTGTGTATTATCTGCTATTGGATTTGTACCATCCAGTTTACTTGTATCGATATCTGTAAATGTCCAGTTGATTACTGTATCGCTCTTTGTTGCGCTAACCGGCTTCCAGCCATCTGTACCTTCTGCAGCAATTACGGTATTAGCAGCCGGAGCTGAAGGAAGTGTATTGCCCTCATAGATTTTATAATAAAGCCCTACAAGTTCTTCTACTCCGTTTTCATCATCTCCTGTTCCAGAAAGGCTGATAATACTATTTACCTGGATTCCATCAATTGATGTGTCGGCATCACTTGGAGAGTTAGCTGATATTTTTACTGTTGGAGCCTGCTTATCAATTGTAATTGTTGCAACAACGCCTGGAGTTGAGTTACCGGTTCCTGCTGCATCGGTTGCAGTTGCTGTTATTGAAACTGTGCAGCTTTCTGAAGGAATAAGACTTGTAATATCTGCTTCCCAAATTCTAAGAGTTGAGTCTGTCTCTGCCAGAGTAATAAGCTCATCTGAGTCTGCAGGATTTCCAGCTTCATCTGCCTGTGTACGAATCTCGCGTAATTTTGCTTTTACTGTTGTATCTACACCATCTCGTGTAAGAACAAAAGATTTTAGGCCTGCAGCAACCATATGACCATTATTATCTAAGATAGAACACTTGTCTGATACAGTTCCCCAGAGTAACGGAACATTCGTTCCATTAGTATACATAACACCGTTTGCACTTATTGTTGTAATATCTGAAGGCGGAGTTTTATCTACATTCAAAGAATAATTAATAAACTTAGAAACAGTTCCATTGTAATTAACTTCCACTGCATCTACTGCAGAGTTACCAACATTGTCTACTGCAACAATTACAAGGAAATTATTTCCTTCCGAGAAACCAGAAATTGCTTCATCAAAAGTAGATTCAACTTCTTTGTAATACTTGTAGTAACCTTTTTCATTTGGAGTTGATGTAAACTGTGTACTGCCTGCAAATATCTGAGTTTCATCCGGTTCTGCTGGATTTACAAAGTCTCCATTCTCATCCTTTTTCTTTCCAACGTTATAGAAAACGCGTCTCTTTTCTGTTTCTGAAAGCGGAGCAAACTGACCGCCATGGTTATTAATTACATCATTTTTAAGGCTTTCCAGGTCAGCTTCGTTTGTATATAACTTCTCTGTCGGGTAAACCTTATAATAAATCATAGAAACGCCACTTCCAGAATCTTCATCTGTAAAGTTTCCGCGAAGCTGAATTGTTGTTGCATTTCCAAAAGTTCCTATACCGTATTTACCACCGACATTTTTATCCAGAGAATCATCCCAAACTACGCCATTATTGCCTTCTCCATTATCCGGGCTGATATCATCATTGTCGTTTTGACCTACTCTAAAATAAAGATTCTTATTGCTGGCATCAATCTCGTGCAGGCCTTTTGGTGCTTTTGTATCAAAAATAATTTCAAGAGATTTAGAGAATTCATTACCTGCTTTATCTGTTACAATAATTTTTGCTGTTGGATTTTCTGTCCAGCTGCTCAAATTAATATTACTAAATTCAAATTCTGAAACGGCAGAGTTACAATTCTTAGTTGCAGTATAAGAACTGGTTCCTGATCCGGTTGTAATCTGGAGTACTATTTTTTCAAGGCCATAATTATCTGTTGCATTTCCCTTTAATGCAAAGGTTTTTCCAGCTGGAACTTTATTATTTACATAATACTTATCTTTTTTCGAATCATAATATGCCTTTGTTTCTTTTTGGTTTTCGCCGCTACCTGTAACATTAAACAGATTTATACTATTGAGTTCCGGTTTTTTTGTATCAAAAACAATGGTAAAGGCATTTACAGTTACCTGCTTACCTGCAAGAGATCTTCCTTTTAACTCAACTGAACCGCTGGCATCTGGAGTGTATTCAAGACGCCATGATTTTATGAGCATTTTATTCTCTATATCTTCATAAGATTTCCAGTCTGCTTCTGCAAATGCATTGAGTTCTGTACTTGCAGTACCATTGAGTGCCTTTGTACTATACTTTAAAACTGCCTCTGCAGGGAAACCTTCTGGAAGTTCTATTTTATTTACACCACTCTGAGGATCAGTGTATTTTCCATAAATAAACAAATCAGCATTTTCTTTTACATAAATTGTTTCGCTGGCTTTGTTTACGGCACCGCTTCCTATTTTTGACCAGTAAGCTTCAAGCAGCGGAGCAGAGGTATCAATATTGATTGTATATTCTTTTCTTTCAGAAAGATTTCCTGACTTATCTATTGCCTGCAGATAAAGCTTATTTGCAGCACTTTCTGAATTGTCCTTGAACTCTATAGCTGAGAAGACAAATGTGTTTCCATCAAATTTTGAAACTTCACCGTCGTGTGTTTTTGCAAGATTCTGAGGAATCGCATAATCAGTCTGTCCTTCTCCACGTCCCGGATATTGAACATAATAATAAACTGTATCAATATTCTCTTCTTCAAATTCTCCGGAAACCTTTAAGTAAAGACTACTCATGAATTTTGCAGCGTCATAAGCATCTGAACCAATCTTGAGTTTTCCATCTTTTATTACAGGCTTTTCGTCATCAATAACAAAAGAAACTTCTTTTATTTTTGAAGCGGCGTCGGCGGCACCCTTAATCTGATATTTTAATGACTGCTTATTTGAAGCTTTATAAGTTTTGAGTGCATTACGGTCTTTTGTAATTACAGCCTGTTTATCACCGATTACAACAGATGAAGAAGCTTCCAATGGTGCATCACTTTCATCTTCATAAATATTATAAGATGTGCTTCCACCCTGATATCTTAAAGTAACAGTGAGCTCATTCTTTTCTGTTGAATCTGCTCCATTCGAACTTTCATTTGAAGTTACATAGAATGGATCTGCATTTGCAACAAGTTCAATAAAACTACCGCTTGAAGCAAGCTGGAATGCATATACAGAGTTTGAACTTGGAACAATGGCACTATTCGACTTATCGTGTCCTTCTACACAAATAAGATAGAAATGCTCTATTTGTAAAGCATCTGCTGCACTTGGATTAATCTGATTTCCATAATATAAGCTGCTTATAACATTTGTTGTCTTGAATTTATAAGAATCACCAGATACTGTTACTTCTGTTGCTAAAGCTTCTCCCGGTTTTATGAGCCAGATTTTCTTATTATCAGGAAGTCCTTCCGGATTCTGATTTTCTAATACAACACCGTTTTCTTCCAATTTTCCATTCTTGTTACATTCAACAAGATAAATACCTACAGAATCTTCAACTATTGGATTATTGTCGAGACCTGGATCTATCTGAACTTCAAGAAAGTTATTTCCAGAAGTAAGCTGATATGCTGCTTCTTCAAGAGTTTCTCCACTTGCCAATGGCGAACGCGCACTTACCACAAAAGTCGGGCTGTTATCTGGATTAAGCTGAAATTTTCCAATGTTTATTTGATTTTCATTGAGAGTAGTTTTTACAGCTTCTACAGAAGAAGTTCCTTTGTATGTGCCACTTTGAATTTTATAGATACCTGTAGCTTTATATTCGGTTATTAATTCAGAAATATCCTTATAAAGATAGTAAGAAGTCTGCTTATTTCCTTTTTCCTCTACAGTTCCATCTGCAAGATATTTTCTTGCATTATCATAAGCTTCCAGTTTAAAGTAACGGCGAACATTTCCGGCCCCCTTTGTGCTCTGGCCGTAAATTGCAGCATAATCATTTTCAGTATTTTCTTCAAAAACAGCAACGTTTAAATCTATTGTAGGAGGTACATTAGACAAAGTAACTGTCTTTATATAAGAAGAATCACTACAATCCTGAGAAGAATAAACACTTACATCTATTTTTTCTACCTGATTATCATCTGCAGCCTGTCCGACAATCGAAAAAATCTGTCCAAAGGTATCAAAACGGTCTGCTGAATCTGCAATGCTTGTACTAGGCTTCTGCAGAATCATAACCGGCGGTGTATTATCTATAGTAAATGAACGGGCCATTGTGGTTGTATGGCCGCCGTTATCTTTTATGGCTACAAGGGCCTCGTAGGTTCCGTCTAAAAGCTTAGAATCCAGTGCATCTATAGCGACTGTCCAGGTTCCTTTATTGCCTTTTATTGATTCTGAAGTAAAAGTTCCATCAAAAGAGGTTTTGCTATTATCCTGCAGTCTCACCATGTCCACTTTGACAGAAGAGATGGTGCCGTCGTCGGTCCAGGTGCCGGTGATGGCGAAGTCGTCGCGGATTACGGCGTCGACTGGGGGATTGGAGATTTCGAGGGACGGAGCTTCTGTATCTACGTAGGCACCGAGACCAATCTCGCAGGAAATTGTAAAGAGAATAGTTATTGATGTTAAAAAAAGTACTCTCAGTTTCTTCATAATCATACCTCTTACAAGAAGACTAACAACATTTATAAAGAAACTTTCTTAAATTTAGATATTATTTCTCAACTTCTATTTTCGGCTGAATTATAACAAAACATTAATAGATGGGACAAAGAGATAATAGCACTATTTATGGAAAAATCAAGGGAAAAAAGGGCTAGGGCATGGAGCCACGCCGCAGGCGGCCACCGGACTGAGCCGGAGGCGAAGGAGGAGGCTGGAGCGTCAGCGGAATGGCGTAACGCCCGACGGGTGGCGGTGCGAAGCAGCGCCACCCGGAGCCTCCAAAAATATTAGGCTTTACCGAAAATATCGAAATAACCTGCTACGAATACTACGAGGATGATAAGTGGAGCGATGAAGCGGAGGTAGAACTTTACTACCTTGTTCTTAGGGAACTTAATTCCGTCTCCGGCATCTGCTTCAGCAATAAAGCCGTCCCAGCCCCAGCCCTTCTTAAGTGTACAGAAGAGGAGGAAGAGCATTGATCCCAGTGGAAGGAGGTTCTGGCTAACGATGAAGTCTTCCAGAGCGTCGATAGAACCGATGTGAGCACCAAAGTGAACTCCAGACCAAACGTTCATACCAAGAGCAGCAGGAGTTGCTAGCACGAGCATAGCTACAAAGTTGATGAGAACTGATTTGCGGCGGCTCCAGCCAAACTTATCCATTGGGAAGGCAACGATGTTCTCGAATACGGCGATTACTGTAGAAAGAGCAGCAAAAGACATAAAGAGGAAGAAGAAGGCACCAACGATACGGCCTGCAAGAGGTCCCATTGAGTTGAATACGTTTGGAAGTGACATAAAGGCAAGTCCTGCACCAGAAGAAGCTTCTACATTGAAAGCAGCACAAGCAGGGAAGATGATAAGGCCGGCACAGATTGCTACGAAAGTATCGAGTCCGATTACGCGGAGGGCTTCACCTGTAAGTGAGTGTTCCTTTTCGATGTAAGAACCAAAAATCTCCATAGAACCAATACCAAGAGACAAAGTAAAGAAAGCCTGTCCCATAGCAGCATAAATTGTGTCCCAAAGACCATGTTCGCCACTTACAAGAGCCTTAAAATCAGGTTTAAGATAGAAGGCATAACCTGCACCAGAACCCGGAATGAAGGCAACGTAGATTGCAAGACCAATCATGATTACGAAGAGGGCTGACATCATGATTTTTGTGATGCGCTCTACACCCTTCTGAAGACCAAGGAAACATGCTGTAAAACCAATTACGATTACAACAACCATCCAGATCAAAAGGCCAGAAGGATTTCCGATTGTTTCGTTTACAAATACGTTTACAATGCCATCACCATCGAGGCCAACAAACTTTCCGCCAATCATCTGGAAGAAATACTTTAAGAACCAGCCAGAAACTACTGTATAGAACATCATCAAAAGATAGTTTCCGATGATTGCAAGGTTACCATAAATGTGCCACTTGGTTCCTTCCGGTTCGAGTGCCTGGAAAGCACCACCCATACCCTTTTTAGAAGCACGGCCAACAGCAAATTCACAAACCATTACAGGTAATCCCAAAATTGCAAGGAAAACCAGATAAATTAAAACAAAGGCTGCTCCGCCGTATTTACCGGTGATGTAAGGGAAGCGCCATACATTTCCCAAACCGATTGCACAACCAGCCGACAAAAGCAAAAAGCCCAGGCGGCTGCCAAGATTCTCGCGATTCTGCGATTCCATAATAAACTCCTGAATTTTTTAGAGATAGTGTTATTATAGGTAGAAACAGAAAGAGAAGTCAAGGAAAATGTGGCATACGGTGGTTGAGTAGCCCGCAGGGCGTATCGAAACCACCGCAGACCTCGGCACATGTGGTTTCGATACGGCTATCGCCTACTCAACCACCGGTCCTTCACGCGGCTCTTCAAGTGCTCCAGCTCATCCTTATACTGAATAGACTTCATTGTAGGGAAGTGGGCCATAAAGCTTTCTGCGGCCTTGTTGCGGGCGGTCTGTAGGCGGTCAATTTTTTCGAGCAAGCTCTGGCTGATTTTGTCGCGGTTAGTCTCGGCATGTTCCTTTACGCTGGCCAGCATTGCTTCAAGACTTTCGCTATGAAACCAGGTCTCGCTGCTGTAATGGTCTCGCAGGCTGTCTCCAAAGTTCTTGAGTTTTTCCATTGTAGTGCTGAAATCAACAAGCTTGCGTACAGTCACAATAATATCAACTGCAAGTCCAAGGGCAATTACGTCGGCACTAAGCTTTCCCCAGAATTCACCCAGCCAGTTCAAAAAGCGCAGCATCTGAGGGTACACAAAGTGAATCACACCAAGCCCCAGAAAACCAAACAAAACCGAGTTCAACAAACAAATGCGGCCGTTCAAATTAAACTTATAGTGCGAATAATCCCACCAGCGGGCGTGAAAGGTCTTTTCCATAATCCAGCTGACAAAATATTCAACGACAGTACACATAATCATGGAAGAAAAGAAGAGAGGAATCCATGTGGTATAAAGAGAGGACGGCAGAAGCAGAATGACTACGCCGCCAAAGCCATAGACCGGACAGAGAGGGCCGTGCAAAAATCCGCGGTTTACAAACTTGTGCTCGTGGAAGATTCCTACATACAACACTTCAGAAATCCAGCCTACAACGCTGAACATTATAAAAATCAAAAAAGCCTGTCTGAAAGGCAGTTCGTAAATAGCCATCATATTCATATCTTTAAATATAATTCTTTTTCTATTATAATTCAAATTTATGGAAGTATTTCTCGGAATCCCTGCGGCTGACGGTACTGGTATTGGAACCGCTTTTGTAATTCCAGACCCGGTAAAACGTGCAATTCCGCAGCATCACATAAATATCGATCAGTTAAACAAAGGCTGGAGCCGTTTTGAGGCTGCTGTTCAGACCGTTACGCTCGGACTTTCTGAGCACCTGGATTCACTTTCCAAAACCAGCGAACGTGACCGTGCCCAGCGCGAGGTTTTTGAGACCTACGTTCTCATGCTGGAAGACCCTGTTTTTAAACAGGAAGTCCGCGACTTTTATGAAAATCAGCTATTTAATATAGAATATACCGTACAGTTTAAGGCAGAAGAGTATGCTGCAAAGCTGCGCCAGGCCGGTAACTACTATCTTTCGGAGAGAGCCCAGGACATCACCGACGTCTTTGGCCGCGTTCTCGACGAAATGCTTGATATTCATCCTTTTGATATCAATACGGTTCCGGATGGCTCGGTGATTTTAGCGACATCTTTGAGTTCTGCCGACACAATCATCCTGAGCAAGAGAAAGATTGCAGGTCTTGCCCTGAGCGAAGGCGGTGTTTCTTCCCACGTGGTAATTCTTGCCCGCAACTACGGCATTCCAACGGTTGTCGGTCTTGAAGATATCAGTAAAAAAGTCCGCAACGGCGAAACTGTAATTATCGACGGTAAATCTGCTGAAATCCTTGTTAGCCCTGACCGCAATACAATAGAAGAATATAAAGGAAAAATCCGCGAGGAATATCAGCGTAAGCTCAGCCTGCGCTCCTTCCTCAATAAGCCGGCCGAAACTAAGGACGGCACCCGCTTTAAGCTTTATGCAAACATCGGTACTCCTGAGGAGGCCGAAGTTGCCCTGGCCGAAGGAGCTGATGGAATCGGTCTTTTCCGTACTGAGTTCCTCTACATGGCTCAGAGCGGCGCTTCTTTGAACGCTGCTGCCCGCTCCTTCAGTGAGCAGACTCAGTTTGAAGCATATAAATCAGTTTTGCAGATGATGGGTGATAAGCCGGTTACTATCCGTACCCTGGATGCCGGTGGTGATAAGCTGATTAACTCGGTTGACCTTCCTGCAATTGAAGAAAAGAACCCTCTTATGGGTCTTCGTGCAGTGCGCCTCAGCCTTGAGTACCCTAATATTTTGAAAACCCAGCTGCGTGCCCTTTACCGCGCCAGCGTTTACGGCAATCTTGAAATTATGTTCCCGCTGATTACCAGTGTGGACCAGGTTAAAGAGTGCCTTGAAATTGTGAATGCTGTAAAGCAGGAATTAAAGGCAGAAAATATTCCTTTCCAGGAAGACACCCCTGTTGGTATTATGATTGAGACGGCCGCTGCGGCACTTATTTCTGATTGTTTGAGCAAGGTTAGCGACTTCTTCAGTCTTGGTACAAACGACCTTACCCAGTACACCCTTGGAATTGACCGCGAAAATCCTCATGTAAGCGGACTTTACAACGAGTTCAGCCTGGCAGTTTTACGCCTTATTGAGATGACCGTTCGTTCTGCCAAAGAAAACAACGTTCCTCTTGCAGTCTGCGGTGAAATGGCAGGCCGCCAGGACAGCGTTATGGTACTGGCCGGAATGGGAATCCGCAATTTGAGTATGAGTCCTAAGCTGATTTCAAGCACAAAGGAATTGCTTTCAAGATTTACGATTGCCGAACTCGAAGCAATTTCAGCTAAACATTTGAATAATCTGTAAAGAACACATGGTGGTTTCGATACAGCCGCTACGCGGCCACTCAACCACCGGCTGCAATGTGACGGTGGTTGAGTAGCCCAAAGGGCGTATCGAAACCACCGCAAAAACTGGAGATATATGGCCAAAAAGAAATCAAAACCCGACTTCTCACGTCCAAAGGAAGAAGTTCTGGAAGAAAAAAGACAAAAAGCCGCAGAAAAGGCTCGCGCCGAAGAAGCTGATTTTATTACACCCGGCGCAGTAAACGGAATTACAGTGGCACCCGATGGTACTGTAACCGCAACCGGCGACACAGACCCGGAAGACGCTGAATACGACGGCCTTCCTCTCGTTGTAATTGCCGGCCGCCCTAATGTTGGAAAATCTACCCTCTTCAACCGCTTTTTGCATCACCGCGTAGCTATCGTAAACGACCAGCCAGGTGTTACCCGCGACCCGGTTGAAGCAACTGCAATCATAAATGGTAAACCTGTTCACCTGGTAGACACCGGCGGATACAAGCTTACCCGCGACATTGGAACAAAAGAAGCCGAGCTGGACGATTACGTTGTTGAGCGCTCCCTGGACATGATTGACCGCGCAGATGTTGTAATTCTCCTCCTCGATGCAACCGAAATTACCGGCGAAGATGAAGAATTCATCATCAAAATGCGCCCTTACTGGAACAAGCTGATTGCAGCAGTAAACAAAACCGAAGGCGGTAAAAACGAAGCAGAAGCCTGGAACTACGCAAAGTACGGTTTTAACGAGCTCATGCTGATTTCGGCAGAACACGGTGACCATATAAGCGAGCTCGCAGAGGCAATTACTGATCGCTGCGACTTCTCAAAGGTTCAGGTTCTCAGTACAGACCGCCCGATCAAAATCGCAATTTTAGGAAAACCAAATACAGGAAAGTCTACCCTTTCCAACCGCCTCACCCACAGCGAAAATTCCATCGTCTGTGATTACGCCGGAACTACCCGCGACGTTGTAGAAGGCGAGTTTGAATATGCCGGCCGCCGCTTTAAAGTTCTGGATACTGCCGGAATCCGCCGCAAGGCCCGCGTTCACGATGATGTTGAATACTATTCTGTAAACCGCGCCATTAAAACTCTTGATGAGTGTGATGTTGTATTCCTTATGATTGATGCGGTGGAAGGACTTGCAGAGCAGGATAAGAAAATCTGTTCCCTTGCTTTTGAAAAGGGCCGTGGAATCATTTTTGTTTTGAATAAATGGGATTTGCGCGAAGAAAAAGACAATAAAGCAGTAAAATCTGTTCGCGAATGGATGAATATCATGTTTGCCCACATGGATTTTGCCCCTATTCTTCCGCTCAGCGCCCTCGAAGGCAAAGGCATTAAAGACCTTCTGAATACTGCAATTGATATGTACGGCCAGCTGACCAAGAAGATTGGAACTGCGTCCCTCAACAATGCCCTGCAGGACTGGCTGGAAAGATATCCGCCTCCAGCAAGTAAAACTGCCCACTTCAAAATCCGCTATATGACTCAGGCAAGTGTGAATCCGGTTTCCTTCATCATTTTTGCAACAAGACCGGAGGTTGTACCGGAGCCTTATGTTACTTACCTTAAAAACCGCATCCGCGAAGACCTTGGTTACGACCAGATTCCGGTTCAGGTTGAGTTCAAAGGCAGCCGCCAGAAGTGGGAAGACAGGGAGAGATAATGTATACAATCGGCCAGATTGAGGATTTAACAGGCGTAAAAGCTCACGTTCTCCGCTACTGGGAAGAGGTCGTTCCCGGCCTTGCTCCCCGTAAAGACATGTCTGGCCGCCGTCTCTACTCCCAGCGCGAGGTAGACCTGATTCTCCGCCTCAAATATCTGATTACCGAAAAGAAGTTCACCGCCGAAGGTGCCGGCCGCCAGATTATAGAAGAAGCCCAGGCCGTCCAGGACAACGCCGACCTGATCAACCAGATCCGCGAGTGCCGCCAGCTTCTTACCGAAACCTATCTCAAAGTGAAAAAAAATAATGATGAACAATAAAAAACAAAGCAGCAAAGAGGCTCCTCGTCATCACGAGGGCACAAGTAACAAGCGACCAACCCGTCATTGCGAGGAGCGAAGCGACGAAGCAATCCATACATCTCTCTTCGACACTACCCGACTCACAAAAGACTCAGTTGATATCCTCAACTCCTTCGACGAAATCATTCAGGGTGTACGCCCTTTAAATAGCCGTCAGCTTCAGCAGCTGCCGGAAAATATCAGAAATCTTTCTCACCAGCTTACAGACGACCGCGCCAGCCGCCGCCTGGGCTATATGAACGACAATATTCAACTGAGCTCTTATGTTCGCTACTATACCTGGTGGAACCTTGTGCGTTTAACACGCCTTTTTGCCAATCTGCCGGATTCTGTTTTCCCTGCAAGCGATACAACCTGTCTGGATTTGGGAAGTGGCCCTCTTACTGTTGTTACAGCCCTCTGGCTTGCCCGCCCGGAACTGAGAAAACTCCACCTTACCTGGTACTGTCTGGACGTTTCTGCCAATTCCCTTGCTTTGGGCGAAGATATTTTCCTTTCTGTTGCCGCTAAAGCAAAGGCCGTAGATGAATCTATTGAACCCTGGAACATTATCCGCGTAAAAGGCCCTTTTGGTACCCCGATTAAAGAAAAAGCAGGCTTTCTTACCTGTGCAAATATGCTGAATGAGCTGGATCAGGCAAGCGATATGCCGCCTGAGTTCCAGACCAAGAAATATTACGAACAGCTGCAGCGCTACTGCGCCGAGGGAGCCGGCATAGTATTAGTGGAACCTGGTGTTCCAAAAGCAGCCCGAACCCTCAGCCTGCTCCGTACCCGCTATATAAAAGACGGCCGCACAATTGCAGCCCCTTGCCCTCATGCCGGCGACTGCCCAATGAGCGGCTTTAAGGCCTATACCGGAAGTAAAAACAAGTGGTGTAACTTTGCATTCAGTACTGAAGATGCTCCACGCAAGCTGCAGAAGCTTTCTGATATGGCAAAACTGCCGAAGGAACGTGCAACACTGAGTTTTATGGCGGTAGCACGCGGCGACAGCCAAGAACAGAGATCCCGAAACAAGTTCGGGATGACAGATGAGACCGACATCCGAATCACCTCAGACAAACTGCGCCTGCCAAACTATATGTGCGGTTATTATGGCTGCAGCCAGCATGGTCTTGTGCTGGTTACTCTTCCAGATGAAAACAACACACGACTTCCAAAGCCGCCATTCCGCCCTAAATCCGGCGACCTTATCAGCGTTAAAACAAAAACGCCGGATTCTCTCCCGAAGGACGAAAAATCCGGCGCCTTAATTGTGAAGCTTTAGGCTTATTTATTCATAACAGCACCAGCAACACCTGCTACGATTCCTACTACAACAAGGTAGAAACCAATAGTTGCGTGCTTGATAATATTCTTACCAATTGCTTTGTAGATACCACCGTTTGTAGTGAATCCGATTATAAGAACAATAGCTCCTGCAAGTACACAAAGCGCAAAAATCAATTTGAGACCACTGAGCTGTTTAACAAAACATGCTGCAAGGCCTGCAATTGCGCCAGCAAAAATAAGAAGAGCACCAATTGTAACAAATCCAGAATTATCAAAATTGATGAATTTGAATCCATTTGCGCTTCCGAGGAATCCGCTGAACATAGGGCAGCAGAATCCGATTACAACAAGTGCCATACCAATTAAATAGATAAGTGGCAAGCTAACTTTCTTTCCCATAAAATCACTCCTTTTTTATTGGGTTATAGTTTTCAACTCTCTTCGAAAACGTTTTTGTACTTATAATATTATTTTATCACACTTTTAAGGATTGGCAAGTGTATCACACAAATGTCTCGCCGAAGTCGCGGCAGAGGCTCTGAATGGCCTGGCGACCGGTGTAGACGGCGATCGGGAGTCCGCCCGGCATCATAACACGCTGGCCGGCAAAGTAAACGCCGAATACAGAATCAAGCGAATTTGGATAATCCATCTGCTTTCCGCCCTTTTCCCAGACAGTCATCCAGCTGCCTTCGTAAGAACCAGTGTAGCGCTCGTAGGTACAAGGCGTAGCCACATCAATTACCTCAAGAGAAGTGCCCACCTCCGGAATAAACTCTGCAAGCTGTTTTACAAAAAGATCTGCCAGTTCCTTTTTCTTTTCTTTATAAGTTCCATCGGCCTTTGCAGCCTTCCAGAAATAATAGCTTTCACCAATCAAAAGACAGGTAAGGCTTGTGCCGCCTTCAGGCGCATGGTCTTTGTAAGCCGCATAGTTATAAATACGGAGCTCTGTCCATTTGCAGCCGGCATACTCAAAAGGCTTTTTAAGAGGGAATACGCAGCTATATGGCAGACGGGACAAATCAGCTTTTACACCAAGACCTACAAAAATATTCTGTTCAGTAACAGCTGTGCGGCGCATTGTGTTTACCCACGGCTCATCAATCATAGTATCAAAAAGAGTATCTACTGCAGCACGCGCATCCTGAGTAACAATAACTGCATCTGCTTCGATCATACGGCTTTCACCAGCAGCTACCCCGGCGCCAGGACCACTAACAAGAACACCGCGAACCTGGTAATCTTCTACATGAACATTTTCTGCTTTAGTACGGAAGAGGATTTTTCCACCAAGGCTTTCAAAGGTTTTCTGCATGTTCTGGGCCATGCGGATAGAACCACCTGCAGGGTAACCGCAGTCTCCGCTTGCAAAAGAGCCGAGTGTATAAATAAAAGAAAGGGCGTTATAGCGGTAGCCGATTACACTGCTCAAAAGATGGCGAAGGTTTTTATTCTTGAACTTAGAAATATATTCCATGTAGCCAACATTCATAAGATGAGGAACACGGAAAATTGCAGGAAGCATCTTTATGAATTCCATTGGATTAACTGGAACCGGATTTTTGCATTTACAGCCACGGGTGTCTAAAACCGGAAGATGGAAATTCGTAAAATCTTTTACTGCCCGGCACATTTTTTTTATCTGGGCCTTGTCTTCCGGCGCATAATCAATTAAAGCCTGCTGCATCTGCGGCAAATATCTGTAAAGGCTTAAAACCTTACCATTTTCATCAATTAAATTATAAAGAGGGTCTCTGTTTTCTATAGGATTGTTTTCCTGCAGGGCTCCTGTTTCCAGCCAGATTCGGTGCAAAGGCATTTTTTCGCTTGAACCGGTGAGCCAGTGCATCCCGCCTTCAAAATAATAGCCTTTACGGCTCCAGCTGGTAGAAAGTCCACCGGAAATATTGTGCTGTTCCAGGATTGTTACATCAAAACCAGCGCGGGCAGCATAAATTCCCGCAGAAAGGCCGGCAATTCCAGCCCCTATTACAACTACTTTACTCATACATTGTGATTTTAGCACAGGTTACCCTTATAATCTACATTAGCAGCCTGCTACTTTTGCTTTCCTTGACTTTTAATTCCTTTACTATATAATCTTTTATGATATGTCACTTGGTATATTTATTGCCTTATCGGGTGTGCTTTCATTCGCATCCATGCCTCTTATAATCTTCCTCTGCAGAAAATACAGTTTGTATGATTATCAGAGTGCCAGAAAAATTCACAGCGGAAACATTCCCCGCCTTGGCGGAATTGGAATTTTCCTTGCATTTATAATTGCCTCTATAGCTTTTATTCTCACTAATAAAATTGATGATTTTGGAAGATTCCTTCCTCTTATTATAGCCGGAACAATTGTTTTTATTTTTGCTGTAGTTGATGATATTTTTAATCTTCCAGCACTTATTAAACTCATTGTACAGCTGATTGCTGTTTCAATTGTAGCTTTTAACGGTTTCCGTTTTAAGCAGATTTTTGGCTGGGTACTTCCTGTACCTGTAAGCTTTGTGCTTTCATTCTGCTGGATTCTGGGTGTTATTAATGCCTACAATCTGATTGACGGACTTGATGGCCTCTGCGGAAGCTTTTCTATTTCTGCTGTACTCACTCTTGGTATTCTTTATTCTTTGAGTGGAAATTCAGAATCTGCTCTCTGCTTTATTCTTGCCGCTGCAATTCTGGGCTTCCTTTGCTTTAACTGGCCGCCGGCAAAGCTTTTTATGGGTGACGCAGGAAGTCAGTTCCTTGGTTTTATGATTGCTGTATTCCCCCTCTTTAAATCAAATGATGTTTTTGAATACAACAAGTTCCTTATTATGATTGTGATTACTGCTTTCCCGGTTTTCGACACAATTGCCGCAATCTGGAGACGCATCCGCGACAAAAAATCTATTATGTCGCCAGACCGCTCACATCTGCACCACAAGCTTTTGAATATGGGCTACACTCCAAAAAAGGCCCTCTACCTGCTCTGCTTCCTGCAGATTCTTCTCTGCCTCTCTGTAGTTATTTCTTATTTCCTTGGTGCAAAACGCGGTATGGCTCTCTTGATTGAATCAACTGCCTTTGTTACCCTTTTCTTCAGCTTTGTTCACTACACAAACCGTGCTATTCTTGCAAAGCAGAGAAAAGAGGCAGAAGAAAAAGAAAAGGCACCTGTAGAAAAAAAATAATTCTAAGAACCAAAAATTTCTTTTCTGTGAAGAAGGCCCAGCTCGTGAATATTTGATTCCAGCGGGGCCTTTTCTTTTTTCTGGGCCTTTACAAAGTCGGAAAGGTCTATAGAAAAGCGGTTCATTGAAAAATGCTGAAAAACAAAAACTTTGTCCCAGGCCTGGGCCCCGCAGTTTGTTTTTAATGTGTCTCTTAAAGTGTCCCGGTAAGCTCCAAAAATGCCCTTTTCCTTTAATTCAGAATATCCTACCAGCCAGAGCTCTGTTTTGAGTGCGGCATGAAGCTCTGCAGTCTTTTGAGCCATCCAGATCTGCGATTCTTCTATAAGGGATGCAATTTCGGCCCCACCCTGCTTTGCAATAGTTTTCAGCTGGGCAGTTTTTGCACTGTGCACCGGAGTTTTATTGAGAATTATTACATTTTTACGAAAATCAATTCCAAGCTCCGGATTTTTACGGAAATAGCCTTCTGCAATTTTACCGGCCTGTCCTACCAGGTATTTATTGTTTTTCGCAAGCTGCTCGTCTTTTCCAGGGTTGTCTCCTATGACAATCAGTTTGATATCATCCTGGGGAGTAACTTCGTCTAACGCACAGTTGTAAACCACAGAGGTTTCAAAGGGATATTCGGGAGTTTTTGCAAGAAGGGCCGCCTCCCGCTGAAGTTCTGTAAGGGCGGGATATGCTTTTTTCCACTCTTCTACCTTGTTTTTAAACTGATCTTTAAATTCACAAAAATATTTCCACTGGGCATCTGTCATAAGCGGCTAACCTTTTTCTTTTACTTTTCAAGAATTATAGTATAAAATATAAACATTGCATTAGCAAACACTGATTTTTTACCTATAATCTGGAGGATTTATGAAAAAAATTCTTGCTTTCGCCCTTACTGCCGGCCTTAGCCTTTCACTTTTCGCAGCAGATATCTTTAAATACGCTCCAATTTCTGGAAACGTAAAAGCCTACACAGAGACAAACTTCACAATCGCTACACGATTTGGAACTTTATACAGAACACCAAGCTTAAAAATCATGCATATTTATGATTCTAACGGAAAAGAGACTTCTTCTTCTGAGCTTACTCCAAAGGATGCAGTTTTAAATACAATTTCTACAACTTATGACACTGCCGGAAACCTTGTTGAACAGCACTGCACAAATAATGATGGCGAAACAATCTGGAAGAACACTTTTGCCTACAAAAACGGCCTTAAGGTTGATGCTTCTGAATTCGACAGAAAGGGTAACCTTTGTGCACGCACTATCTACACCTATGAAAACAATCTTCTTGTTGATGAATCAAGCTATGATGGAGAAGGTGCTTTAATCTGGAAAATTATCTATAAGTATGATGAAAACGGAAGAATTACTTCTGTAAACGAGTATAATCCTGATGGTTCTTTAAGCGCACTCACAGAATATTTCTATACTGAATCTGGTGCTATTGATTCTATTGCTAAGCTGGATAACTTCACCGGTAAACAGACTTCTCTTGTTTTCCGCTATGGAACAAACGGCACTTTGAACGAAATTACTACTTACAATGTAAGCAAGCAGGTAATTAAGAGAACTCTTTTGAAATATGATGCAAAAGGAAACGTAAACAAGGTTTCTGAATATGATGTTGCAGAAAAGTTCGGAACAACAGTAAATGAACTTACAGCTATGTCTGAATATACTTTTGAGTATACAGACTCTGCAGCAAGCGCTGCTGATGCTAAATAAAGCCTAAAAAAGAAATCGTACGAATAAAAAAGCCGAGTGTAAAACTCGGCTTTTTTATTACAGTCGCTCGATTAATCTCGCTCTGAGCCATTTTTTCGATAATCCTAAAACGACCCTTTTGGCTCGTTTTTTAACGGATTTTCGATTTTAGGCTTTAGTAATTCTGAGCTTCAATCTGGAAGTATGCCTGTGGGTGTGCGCAAACAGGGCAAACCTTTGGAGCTTCTTTTCCGATTACGATGTGACCGCAGTTGCGGCACTGCCAGATTGCATCTCCGTCGCTTGAGAATACAAGCTTATCTTCGATGTTCTTAAGAAGCTTGCGGTAGCGCTCTTCGTGATGCTTTTCGATAGCAGCAACACCTTCAAAAAGTTTTGCAATATATTCAAAACCTTCTTCGCGGGCTGTTTTTGCGAATCCGTCATACATATCTGTCCATTCGTAGTTTTCGCCGTCTGCTGCAGCCTTGAGGTTTTCTTCTGTAGTTCCTACACCGCCGTTCAAGAGCTTATACCACATTTTTGCGTGCTCTTTTTCGTTATCTGCAGTCTCAAGGAAAATTGCTGCAATCTGCTCGTAGCCTTCTTTCTTAGCCTGACTTGCGAAATAAGTGTACTTATTACGTGCCTGTGATTCACCTGCAAAAGCTGTCTGCAGATTCTTTTCGGTCTGGGTTCCTTTGATATCCATAGTTTTGCTCCTATTAAAATAATATTATTAAAAATATAATCTAGAAAATGTTTATTGTAAATGAAAAAAATTGTTATTTGTTAGAACACCTGTCAGGCTAGGGCATGGAGGGGTGGCGAAGCCAGCGACCGCAGCGAACTTAGTGAGCGAGGACGCCGAGGGGACCGAGTCCCGGAACGCCCGACCGGCAGGCGGAGCGAAGCGAAGCCGGCCGGGAGCCCCCAAAATGGCAAAAACCACTTGAAAACTGACATATAATGTTTTACGATATATTATAGAGAGGAAACGTATGAAAACTATTGGTATCAAACTGGCAGATGGTTCTTTCTATCCTGTTCTTGAGGATAATACGCCTTCTGAAAAGCAGCTGGAACTCACAACTGCTCATAACAATCAGACCAAAGTTATGGTTGATCTGTATCGTTCTGCTACCTGTTCTATGGAAGATGCCGAATATGTTGATTCTCTCCAGATTGAAAATCTTGTTGCCCACCCAAACGGCGAAGCAGAAATTAAATTTACAGTTTCCCTCGACGAAGATAACAAACTTTCAGCAAAAATTATAGACAGCGAAACTGGTAACGAAAGCAATACCACTATAACCCTTGTTTCCCGCACTCTGGAAGAACGCCTTGTTACGGATGAATATGGAATTAATGATTCTGATGACAAGGATGGAAGTGGTGCCGGGGCTCTGGCCGCAGGTGCTCTTGCTGCAGGTGGTTTGCTTGCCGCCGCTGCTGCCATGAGAGACAAAGACTCTGGCGAAGAGACCGAAGAATCAGACGCAAGAGAAGACGAGGTTGAGACAGTTGAAGAAGATGCTCCTGTAGAGGATGAAAGCTTTGTTGAAGAGCCGGTGGTAGAAGAGGAGACTGTTGAAGAAAGGTCTGATGAAATGCCGGTTGAAGAGACTTCTGAAAACCTCGACGATATGAACTTTGACCTTCCTGATGATACCTCATCTGAAGATATCACTACTGAATCTGAAAGTCTGAATGATATGAACTTTGATTTACCGGATGATACAGTTTCTGAAGATACAAGTGACGAGACTGTCGCTGATGAGACAATCACAGAAGAAACTTCATCAGATGAAACTATTTCTGAAAACCTGGACGACATGAACTTTGATCTTCCGGACGATACAGCTTCAGACGAGACGATTACAGAGGAAACTTCATCAGACGACACCATTGCAGGTGAGACAATTTCTGACGAACTCCCGGATATGGATTTTGACCTTCCTGATGATACAACAAACTCAAGCGAAGATGAAAATCCGCAGATGCCGGATGACTTCTTTAATACAGAGGAAACTATGAAAGACCCAACATTTGATTCAGAAAGCCCTGTTTCGGGAGGCCTCAACTTTGACGGCCTTTACGATGAAGAAACAGAACGCGGAACTTCTGCCCAGAATGATGACGACGATGTTAAGAAAAAAACAAAGGTTCCGGTTATCATCTGCATTATCTGCGCAATAATCTGTATTCTGGCCACAGTTGCAGTTCTTTTCATCATTCCTTCAAAATATAATCTTATTACAAAGAAGCATGCCAAAGAAAATGCTGCAACCGTTGCAATTGAAGAGCCGGCTCCACAGCCAGAGCCTGTAGCAGAACCTGAGCCGGAACCTGCTGTTCCTGAAGCAAAGGAAGACGAAATTGTAATTATTGAAAAGGCAGAAGAGGTTGTTCCTTCTCAGCCACCAGTTGCAGAAGAAAAACCTAAGGATATCACTTATAAAATCAAATGGGGTGACACTCTCTGGGATATTGCAGATACTTACTATAAGAATCCTTGGCGCTACAAGTATATTGCACGCTATAACGGAATCAAAAATCCTGATTATATTATTTCTGGAACAAAGATAGTTATTCCGGCTGAGTAGGAGTCTAATGCGACCTGCTGTGCTTCCACGTTCTTTCCATAATTTCCGCCGCCTCACAATAAATTTTCTCGCAACTTTCTTTGTACTGAATGCTGTTTCCTGCAAAGCCCCGCCTCAGAGCGAAGGGCAGAAAAGGTTTGGTAACGATTCAGATTATTTTATAGGCCTTCGTTTTCTCCAGGAAGGAAATGAAAAAGCTGCCCGCGAAAAGTTTAAATACTGCATTAAAAAAGGAACAAAAGCCTGCGGTCAAAAAAGTGCAGAAGCCCTCTGTACTTTCGGAAATATCCAGGAAAAAAACGCTGCTGCAGAAAATCTTTTAAAGCTCTATCCGGGAGACGAAAGCCTTCTTATAGCTGCCCGTCAGTTTTCTGCCTCTGGAGAAATCAACCGGCTCATAGACATTACCACCGGCCTGGACTTTTCTAAAGCAAAAAACGAAATAATCCGCCTGAGGCTTGAGGCAATGGGCCGCCGCGGAGACTCTTCCTACGAAGCCGAAGTTTACCGCTGGTTTACCGAATGCCCCCTTTCTACAGAGCACTATCAGTTTTACCGCGATTATTATAAACATCCGGACTTTGAAAGTGCTTATCAAAATCCGGATTCAGACCTTGCTGCAAACCTGACCTACACTCCCCAGCAGTTTGCCATTCATTACAGGATTGAATCTTATAAGCGTAATTATTCCTATACAACTCAGTGCTCTTCTATTCTGGAAAAATATTTTGCTGAAAAGATTCTGGAGCCCGCTCCCCAGCTGATTTCCGACCTGGGAAAAAACTACCTTTACGGTACCATGGATTTTGTAAAAAGCGCCGGCTATTTCAGCAGGCTTGCAAGAGACAATGCAGGAAGCCCTGCTGAGTTTTACTTCTGGTTTTATGCGGGCCGTTATTATGAAAAGGCCGGCATTTATTACCGCCAGAGCCGCTCATGCTTTGAAGCCGCAATGGCTGCTGCCACTTCCCCGGAACAAAAAGACAATGCCCTCTGGTATCTTTTAAATACTTCCCTCAATTTTTCTGTTGATTCAATTATTGATTCTATTGGTGAATATTCCCGCCAGTGGAATGACTGCGAATATTTTGAAGATTTTTTTGAACAGCTGGTTTCTGCCTTACTGGCGGCTGGAAAATGGAATGAGTTTGGAAGGATTTACAAGGCAATAGACGGGTATGCTTCTGATTTAACTACGGCACAGTTTGCCTATCTGTATGGCCGTCTGATTCAGGAAGGCCTTGCAGCCGGAAGTGCGGATGATGCCGAAAAAGCCTTTAAGCGGGCCTGCTACGGCGGAAGTTCTGTTTATTATAAATCTCTTGCAGCATACAGACTTGGTCTTTGGGAAAATCCTGCTGCCTTGAAAAAAATCATATGTGCCCCAACTGCAGTTCGCCAGGCTGATTCTGCTTTGGATGCATCTGAGGCTTACGACAAATCTCTTGAAAATCTGCTTCTTGGCTATGCCTACTTCGGCTTTCCAGAACTTATTTATCCTGAATGGCAGAAGACCCAGGGCCAGACAATTTCACCAGAAACCAATTTTTATCTTTCTGATTTTCTTGCTAAATGCGCCAGCCTGGAAAACGCCGAAGAGAATGAGAACACAGACTATTACACCCAGTCTTTGCGGATTGCAGCACGGGCACAGCGCCTTTCAAAACGTCAGCTTACAAGAGATGAACTTGCCCTGGTTTACCCCTGCAACTACAAAGAATTTGTTTCTAAATACTGTGATGAGTACAAGGTCAGCCAGCCGGTAATGTTTGCCCTGATTCGCAGTGAAAGCTTTTTTGATGCAGATGTTATGAGTTCTGCCGGAGCTGTTGGCCTTACCCAGCTTATGGAATTTACCGGAAGCGACATTGCCCGCCGTTTTAAAATGCAGGACTACTCGCTTACAGACCCGGAAACAAATATCCGCTTTGGCACCTGGTATCTTGCAAATCTGATTTCCCGCTGTGATAATTCTGCCCTGCTGGGCTTTTTCTCATATAATGCGGGAATTAACCGCGTACGCCGCTGGCAGAAAAGCTCTCTTATTGAGTTTGGTAAGAAAAGCAATATGCCTTTAGACCTTTTTCTTGAGACCGTTCCCTATGCCGAAACCCGCGAATATGGCCGCAAGCTTATATCAGCTAGTATCGCCTATGACTGGCTGGATTCCCCTGCCCGCTTCCAGCAGACCGTGGAAGAACTATTAAAGTAATTTACCTTGCCCTAAGACCTTTTTTTTATTATCTTATATGCGTAAGGTGGTAAACATGATTGAAGATCCAAAATTGCTTGAAACTGTAAAAGAAGCACTGGAAATGTTCCGTCCTCAGCTCCAGGCAGACGGCGGAGACATGGAGTTTGTTTGCATTGATGATGATTACAAAGTTCATCTTAATTTAACAGGTGCCTGTGGTGGCTGCCCGATGGCTGTTATGACTCTCAAAATGGGAATTGAGCGCTACCTCATTGATGCATGCCCTGAAATCAAAGAAGTTGTTCAGGACAATGCGCAGAACCTTGATGAAATGGGAATGGGATTTTAATGAAGATTGATAACGATAAGTGGGTAGAAATTCACTATACCCTTAAGAACGAAAATGGAGAACAGCTGGACTCTTCTGTTGGAAATGAGCCTTTAGGTTATGTTCATGGACGCGGCTATTTAATTTCTGGTCTTGAAAATCAGCTTGTCGGACACGAGCCTGGCGACAAGTTTTCAGCACACATTGAACCAAAAGACGGCTACGGAGAATATGACAATAATCTGATTGTTGAGCTTGACCGCGATAAGTTTGAGTTTGACGGAGAAATCCAGGTTGGCATGCCTTTTCAGATGATGACACCTTCTGGACTTTCAATTGTTCACGTAACAAAAGTGGAAGGCAACAAAATCACTATTGATGGAAATCATGAGCTTGCCGGCCAGACTCTCAATTTTGACATTGAAGTAGTTGGCGTTCGCGATGCAACCGAAGAAGAACTTGCACCTACAAGCGGATGCGGCGGTGGCTGTGGCGGTTGTGGTGGCTGCGGAGGCGGAGATTGCGGAAGCGGCGGCTGCGGTAATGGTTGTGGTGGCTGTAACTAAAATTAAAATGTCATGATGACATCTGCATTTACTTAATGCTAAGTGCGCCTAGAAGGGTTTTAAAATTCTCTTCTATCGGCGCATTTTTTATGTCCACAACAATATCAGCTATTCTCTGATACTGCTTGTAACGCTCCTCGTATTTTTTCATGAGAATGGCTTCTATCTGCTCAAGGGAAGTTGGATTTGCATCAAGAACATAAGCCGGTGCATTTTTAAAACTTCCCGTCTCTGTTACTTCAATCTTATCCATAATGCGTTTTACAGAATACTTAATATCCAGGCGAAGGAAGACAAAGGTTGAACATTCGCGCAGGGCATGCAGGGCCGGAGGATTATCACAAATTCCACCACCTGTAGAAATCACAAGCTGTTTATCTGCGTTATCTTTAACGATTTTCTCGCAGGCTTCCTGTTCTGCAAGGGTAAATTCACCAACGCCCTTTGTTCTGTAAAGGGTTCTGTAATCCATGCACCTGATGCGGGCTATTGTTTCATCGGTATCAAAAAAATCAACTCCCAGCGTTTGTGCCAGAAGTCTGCCCTGAGTTGTCTTTCCGCAATGCTTGCAGCCCATGAGAACAATTGATTTATAAATGCCTTCTCTCATATCAGGTATTATAACATACGAATTGTAAAAATCCAGCGATTAGAGTAAAATTAACTATATATAAGTTTCCGGATAAAAATGCCGACTTTCCGGCATTTACGTTTTCCGGTTCTCGACTTCCCCAGGAGGATAAAGCACACTATGGGTATTGCTCTTTGTTTCGTTCCGCTTATTCTTGCAATTGTCTTATTCACCTTTGCTTATAAAATCAAAATTACCCATCAGCTTATTGCAGTTCTGCTGGGACTCCTGGCTGTTCTGCCAATTTCTTTTATTCAGTATTTTATTCCTGATTTTTCCGGCCTCTTCCGCTCGCCAGTTCTTTTTTCTTTCTTAAAATCACTTATTATCTACGGCTTGATTGAAGAGGTCTTTAAAGCCCTGCTTCTGCTTCCACTTCCTCATAAAATTTATGATGAAAATGAGGATATGCATACCTTTTTGCTGCTTTCTTTTGTAATGGGACTCTCTCTGGGCTGCTTTGAATCTGTAGTTTATTATTTTGATCACCTTCAGGTTGCTAACAGTCAGGGTGCTACCCTTCTCTACGGCAAAATTGCAGTCCGCATCTTCACTTCAGATATCATTCATATGATGTGCACAGGCCTCTGCGGTCTTTTCATCTATTCCTGCAGAAATAAACCGGCCCGCGTATCTTGCCTTGTAGCAGCTGTTGTTATCCATGGTGTTTACGACTTCTTTGCAGGCTTTTCCGGCAGCCTTCGCTGGTTCTCGGTAGCGGTAGTTCTGATGTCTATTGCCCAGTGCCGCATAAAATACACCGCTCTGAAAAATACCGACAAATAGCACCAGAGAAGGGCAATTATTACACTAAACCGCATCAAAACGCAAAAAACCGCACAAAAACCCCAAAATTTCACAAAAAAAGTGCAAATTTTGCCAAATTCCCCCTCCCCACTATTGACAATCCCCGCCAACTCCCCTATAATACCCAAACAATACGACGCGGGGTAGAGCAGTTGGCAGCTCGTCGGGCTCATAACCCGGAGGCCGCAGGTTCGAGTCCTGCCCCCGCTATACTGCTAATTCCTTATGTTATATGGAGTTACAACACTACTAAACCCAATAAAGTAGGGCTTAGCGTGATTCAAATTACTAATTTAAGTAAATACTCTAAGTAAGAGATTTACGGTCTTAGTGAGGTGAATATGGCTAAGCCCTATTTAATTTTTAAAGCCCATACTGGGATTTATTACGCTCAAATCCGTCTTGCAGATGGAACTCTTTCCAACAACAAATCTACTGGATGCAGAAACCGAACAGAAGCAGAACGCACCGTCATGGAATGGATTGTCACTGGCAATATTCCTGCCCGTGTTGGTTCAAAGGACAGCAAGGTTAAGAGCATCGACAAGATTCGTTTATTCAATGATTTACGGACCGCAGAGTTTGATTCTGATGATATCAACAACATCATCAAGATTCTGAAGGAAAGGAACTACCTTTATTCTGCTGTTGCATCAACTTCAAAAGGCAGCATCCCGATTGAAGACTTCCTTGAAAACTTTTGGGATTATGACAAATCCCCTTATGTAAAAGAAAAGCTTGGAAAGAAGCAGTCTATCCATCGTCAGTACTGCGCTACCCTCTTAAGCAGAACCCGTCTTTACTGGATTCCTCGACTTGCAGGTAAGTGTGTAGCAGAAATTACTCGTAAAGATGTAGATGCATTCTTCTCCAGCGATGAAGCACAGAAACTTGCACCTAAAACAATAAACTCAATTATCGAGACAATCACTATTCCTCTGAAATGGGCTTATTACAATGAACTTACTCAGAACAATTGTTTTGATGGAATTATCAAATGTTCTAATCAAAGTAAGGAACGAAAAGTCATTGATATGGATACAGCAAACCGCCTGATGGAACTTGAATGGGATAATGACGAAGCTAAGATTGCAAATGAACTTGCAATGCACACAGGAATGCGTGCCGGAGAAATCCAGGCCCTTACTGTTGATGATTTAGGTGAAGATGAAATCTATGTTCGCCGCAGCTGGTCTAAATACGATGGCCTCAAATGCTGTAAAAATGGCGAAGAACGTTCTGTTCCAATCCCTATTTCACATCAGCTTTATTTGAAGCTTAAGATGCTCGCAGATTTTAATCCTCATGGAAACGGATTCATTTTCTACAGCACTGTAAAAGACAAGCCAATGGACAGTAAGCAGTTCAACAAATACTTAAAACGAGCACTTGCAGAAATTGGCTATGCAGATTCAAAAGATATCTGCTTCCACTCCTGGAGACATTTCTTCATTGCCCGCATGCTCGATTATGTTCAGGACAAACGTTACGTTATGGCCCTCTCCGGTCATAAGACTGAAGCTATGCTTAATCACTACGGAGCACATCTTGAAGATGAAAAAGTTATTGATTTGGCCCGCAATGTTATGAAGAAGGTCTTTATCGACCAGAAAGAAGACGAAGAGACAATCAACATGCTGAATCAGAAACTTGAAGAGTTGAACAAGGAAATCGCTTAAAAAACAGGAGAAATGATAATGAGGTTATTTGGAAATACGACAAAAAAGGCTAACGATAAAGACAATGCAAAAATTAAGATGGTGGAAGTTTCACAGCTTCGTTTTGACAGGGACTTCAAGAACGTTTTCCAGCAGGAAAATGATAAGGTTGCTGAAATTGCGAATGATATGAAGGCCAACGGATTTGATAAGTCCAGACCGATTATCGTAACTGAGGCTTATATCATTGTTGATGGGCATTCACGTTTTATGGCAGCAAAGAAAGCCGGACTTGAAAAGGTCCCTGTTATCATCAAGAAGTTTGATAGCCGTGATGAAACGATCGAGTATGAGTACAAGATGCAGCTCAATTCCCGCCGGTTGACGGATGGAGAGTATTTTGCAGCATTTCTGAAGCTCGATGAAATCAGACGTTCAAATCCTAATGCTCAAGGGTCTTCTGATGAAGTAATTGGACGGCAGCTTAATAAATCGGCACGCCAGGTGTGCAAGATGCGCGAGATTGCAAAGAAGGCGGATGCGTCACTTCTGGAAAAGATTCAGAACGGAAGCATTTCCATCAACAAGGCGCATGAAATGATTAAGGCTACGGAGGCTAGAAAGAAAGCTGGAGTTGCTGAAGAAGAGTCTGATGAAAAATTATCGAACACAGGCAAAGGCATCAACTCTGATTCTTTTAAGCTTGGAGTTTTGTTTGTTTTGTCAGAACTTGAAAAAGGCCGAAAGAAAAGTCAGATTCTGAAGGATAAGCGGATTGCTAAGCTGGAGCTTGGAGAACTGAATCTTTCAGAAGATGATGTTCAGCGTATTTCACAACGTTTTGGCATTGCTTAAAGAATAAAAAGACAAATATGAAAGAGGCTTTTAGTTTGTTTAATTCAGACTGAAAGCCTTTTTCATTTAACTTCAATCTTCTTTCAAATCCCTTCTAAAAATCCACTTTCCAAAAATCATTTAAACGCAAATCTGCGTACTCCCCTCCTGCAAGTATTTTCGGGACCTCCTGCAAATTCTGTCCATTACCTCATGAAAAATTCTTCCGAACCCTCCTGAAAAAAAGTGCACAGTAAATATATAAATTTAGATATATATAAATTTTTAATATAAATAATTGCATAGAATCAAAAACCTGATTTTTTTCAAAAATATTTTTAATTTATGCTTCAGTTAACTACAGCAGATAACAACCGAAGGAAAATGCTGCTTGACGAAAGAAGTTGCTGTTTGTATATTTAAATCAATAGTTCTCAAAAAACTTCTGCCTGCCCCAAAAAAAGGACAAAGATTAATGAGAACAACAAACACATCTAGTATCTGGCCGGAAATTCCGGAAGATGCACTCCTTACACGCCAGCAGGTTGTAGCAATCCTGCACATTGGCATGTCTACATTGGACAGTCTTATCCCAGACTCAGAACTCCCCAGAGTCAGACTGTCAAAAAGAGTTTTCGTCCTCAAAAAGGATCTGGAAGCTTACATTCTTGCACACCGTTCAACAGGCGGCGCCAAAATCCCTGTAGGAGGTGTAGCATGATCAGCGACAATGTTTTTATCCAGGCACTCCAGGAATTAAACAATCACCAGATTCAGCACGGCGAATGTTCCATTACATTTACCTATCATGACGGACGGGTTCAGTTCTACACGGTTTCTACAAGCGAACGGCACAATGTTGCTTCTTCAAAAAAGCAGCTGGGAGTGACGGATGCTAAACCAGCCTGAAAGAAAGCCTGATTATTTCATCCAGATTCCGCCGGAAGTTCTGTTCGAAACTAAACTGTCTGCAGGAGCAAAGCTTTTCTACGGGGAAGTTTTGTTCCTCACTTACACCTATGGATTTTGCAGTCAGAAGAATGCTTACTTCGCTGCGAATCACGGTGTGAGCCTAAGGACAGTTGAAAACTGGATTAAGGAACTGAAAACTCTGAATCTTATCAAAGTTGAACTAATCAGAAAACAGAACAAGGAAGTTGAACTTAGAAAGATTTTTGCACTGGCCAAAATCGATTTTTCAAAGATGCCAGACTTAAATCAAATATCTGTACAGGCAGAAGCTTCCCCTCCGGCAAGAATCACAAAATCTTCCCAAAAGCATAAGAAACCGTATGGTGCCAATCAGAATGTTTTTCTGTCTGATAACGAGATGGAAGAGCTTTTGAAAAATCACACAAAAGAACAGACTGATAAAGCCATAGAGCTTTACAGCGAATGGAAAGCAGACAAGGGAGCAAATCCAAGATCTGATTTTAATTCCATGCAGTGGGCTTTAAGGGAGATTGAAAAGCCTGCTCCAATTACAAAAATCGGAAGGCGGCTCACAGCTGTTCAGGAATCTGGCTGTGACGAAGTGTCTGAAGAGACTTTAGCGAACCTGCCCTTCTAGTGCCAAATGGCACTAACACAAAAACAGTGCCATCTGGCACTCTAACTTTTTACAACACGAGGAGTACAACATGAGAGAACAAAACTTAATTGATGAATTAAAAAGGTTTGATACGGATGAAAGATTTGCATTGGAAAAATGCGGATATTTCCCAGATGATAAACTTGAGGGAAGACAAAAAGAAATTTTTGAATACGAACGAAAAAGTTTACGTGAAAAAATAGCCACAAATCTGTTCAACATTAAAAACTGGAACAAAAGTAATTCAAGTGGCGTTCCGCCAAGATTTTCAGAATGTTCCTTTTTCAACTTTGAATGCAGGTCAGAAACTGAAAAAAGTATTTATCAGAAGGTGTGTAATTTTGTAAGTCAGGAAGACAATGAAGGAGTCCTCCTGATGACTGGGGCCAAAGGAACTGGGAAAACCCATCTGGGAGCTGCAGCCGTTCGTGATACTCAGGGCCGTTATATCAGCATGGAAGATCTTATTTACAAGGTGGAATCCAGTATGAACTTCAAATCTCCCCAGACAGAAGAAGAAGTTTTTAATGATTACTCGACTACAAAGTTTCTTGTGATTGATGAGGTCGGCCGTTCTTTGAAGCGAGAGAAAGAAATAGAAATCTTAAGTTACATTCTGCGAAAGCGATATGACAACCAGCTTCCAACAATCGTAATTTCAAATCTTGAAAAGAAAGTACTTATGAAAAATCTCGGTGAAGCCGTAGTAGACAGGCTTCGCGAGACGGCCACAAGTATTGAGTTTACAGAAGAAAGTTACCGTATCTTAAAAAGAAAGGTCGCATGATAAATCCGCCATTTGGCGGATAGCAGTATCGCTGCAAATCTGCCGGCCGGCGGATCTCCGTCACGTGACGGAGAGAAGTCTCTGGAGAGACTTAATCGCGTGTGCATAACCCCATATGTGTTGACGCAAAGCATCAACACCTGGGGCCCCTGAAAAAAGAAAAATGCACACTCGCGAACTTATCCGCCAGACGGCGGATGAAAAGAGTGCCAAATGGCACTGCTACAACAAAGTCAATTTTTACAACAAGAGGAGCACTATGACTTATACAACTTACAAAACAACAACACAAAATCCGCCGGCCGGCATATCCGAGCCAGCTTGGAAAAATCCGGTAAACGGACATGACTACAAAAACGATCCTGAGCGGGATAATCATCTTTTTGATTCTCGCAGAGCCTTTCATGCAAAAGATGATGTCCAACGGTTAAATAAGATTTTGAAAAATCTGAAAGACCTGGGCGGAGACTATGGCTTTAATCCTGATTTCAAAAATAACCCCAAAGGTAAAATGCGCTGCACTCACCATTCTCAAAGAACTCAGAAAAGTGGTAAAGCATTTTCCTCTAAGCATAACGACCGTAACTTTGAATCTAATCCTGAGCATATTGTAAAAGATAGAACAGAGAGCAACATCACCTGGAACTGGTGCGGAGACAGCCTTACTTTTGATGAAGGTGAAAAGAAGTTCTACGAAGAAAACTTTGAAGAACAGCTCATTGCAACAAATCAGTCCTACATAAAGAACCGGCACAAGGAACGCTGCAAGACGATGGACCAGTGGAGAAAGTCAAAACAGCATTGCCCGGAAGATACAATCATTCAAATCGGCTGCATCAACAATCATCCCGAAGTCGGCAAATCTATGGAGTGTTTTGAAGAATATTTAAAATGGCTTGATAACTGGAATGAGAAACACGGACGGTCGATGCAGATTCTAAACTGGGCATTGCATCAGGATGAACAGGGTGCACCTCATTTTCATATGCGCCGAGTCTGGATGTATCGCGATGAAGATACCAATCTTCTTACAACTGGGCAGGAAGCTGCTCTTAAGATTGCTGGAGTTGAACTTCCTAATCCTGAACAAAAAGAAGACCGCTGGAATAACCGTAAAAAGACTTTTGATAAAATGTGCCGCGAAAAATGGATTCAGATTTCCAGGCAGCATGGTCTAGAAATTGAAGATACTCCAAAACCAAAGGAACAGACCGGTCTTACACTTGAAGAGTTTCAAAAACAGAAGGATGAAAAGCGAAACAAAATCTATCAGGAACTTGTGGAACTGGCAAATGAAAATATGGTCGCTCTGGAAAAGATTTCTGAATGGGAGTTCCTTGGTCCAAAGGTTGAGCGCTTTGAAAAATGGCTCGAAAATGAGTTCTTTTATTATGATACTGGAAATGCCGAAGAAAAAAGATTGATAAAAAAGCAGATTGTTTCAGCCTTTGCAAATTCCACTAAGGCTATTCAGGATAAGTTTACAGAACAGATTGCTGAGTATCAACGACAGCTGGAGGAAAAGGAGCCGAAGCAGCAGATTAAGAGGAAGGATATTGATTGGGAGAGATAAAATAGTTTAATTGATTACGCTGGTATTCTGTTTGGATACCAGCTTTTTTTATACTAAATGGCGAAAAAAATGCGCCGTCCGGCGGATAATAATGCATTAAATCAACTATAAAAACTCTTGCAAATTTTACGAAAGCACTTTATATTCAAATTAAAGGCACAGAGAATGCTAAAGTAAATCAGCTAAATAAGTCATGATTTTTGTATTCGATGCAAGTTGAATATTTAAATCAAATGTTTATTTAGTAATCCAGCTTTTTCATTTCTTTATGTCATTCAATTACATTTTAAAGCCCTCGTGCAAATTATGAATGGCATCATTGTGCCTCCAGAAACTTAATACGTCCTTGGAGGTAATTATGGACACATCTACAATCAAGAATATCCAGAATTCAATTGGATATGAATTTAAAAATCCACGTCTTTTAGAACAGGCTTTCGTAAGAAAATCTTATTCTCAGGAACATCCAGAAACAATTTCAAATGAAGTTCTGGAGTTTTATGGAGACAGAGCTTTAGATCTATACATTACAAAAGCAATGTGTGATAGATTTTCAACAACAACCGATGACGGACAATTTTCATCAGATAAAAATGAGGATGAGCTTACAAAAATTAAAGCATTCAACGTAAATACTGATATTCTCTCTCACTGTATCAGAATGTTTGGTTTTCAAAGCTATCTTTGTTTGAATGAAAGTGATAAACAAAATGAAGTTTATAATTCCTCTCATGTTCAGGAAGATTTGTTTGAAGCCATAATTGGTGCCGTTGCGATTGATAGCAAATGGAACTTCGAAAGTATATTCAATACTTGTCAGACAATGTTAGTCCTTGCAGATTTTGAAATGAATTATATCGCCTGGCTTATGGATTGGTGTAAAGAGAATAAATTTGAAATCCCAAAATTTGAAGTAGAACTTGGTTCTGATAAGACTAAGAAGAAAACAGAACAATTTGAACTTTATACTTATCGAGATTACTACGAAGACCAGGAAAACAAGCAATCTAAAAACTGGGCTAAATATGAAATAAGAAAATGCAAACTCTACATTAAAGAATTTGATTACAGTGTAGAATCGACTATCAACACTCTTTACGCTGCCGAAATGGATTGTGCAAAAAAGTTTTACGATATTATTCAAATTAGAGAGAGGAATTTAGCTGTAGGAAGGCCTGATATTAATAAAGCCGTAAATCAGCTAAATACACTTTGCCAAAAAGGCTACATAGATGACCCGGAATATACCTTTATAGAAGAGCATGATGATAATGGCAATCCAATCTGGAAATGCAATTGTGATCTTTATGAATTGGATAAAGTTTATTACGGTGAATCGCCTATCAAAAAAGAAGCTAAAAAAGAAGCTGCTTTTTATGCGCTTTGTGCTTATTTGGATTATGATCCAGATGAACTTGAAGACGATATGGATGAACTGTCTGAGGATTAATACCAAAATGATATTTTAATGTTCAGATTTTTTGTGGTGGTAATGTCATTATTTGACACTGCCACCGCGTATAATCCCTATATAACAATCAAAAAGGTTGTTATAATACTAATAACAAAACTAGGAGTTCTAAAAAAATGATTACTGGTGAAATCAAAAATAAAATCGATAACATTTGGCAAAAACTTTGGGCGGCTGGAATGGCTAATCCGCTGACTTGTATTGAGCAGCTTTCTTATTTGATGTTTATCCGCTCGCTTGATGATATTGAGATTGAAACTGAACAGAAAGAAAATATGATGGGCATTAAGGGAAATCATATTTTTGATGAAAGCCAGCAGAAACTCCGCTGGAGTAAGTTTAAGAATCTTAGCCCTGATGAAATTTTTTCTTTAATGAAAGATGAAAAGAATGGTATTTTTGCATTCATTAAGAATATGCATGGAAACAATGAAAGTGCATTTGCAAAGTTTATGAAGGATGCAACTTTCCAGATTCCAGCTCCTCAGGTTCTTGTAAATGTTATTGCAGGGCTTGATGAACTTTATGAAAATGACATTCAAGACCAGGATATGCTTGGTGATATTTACGAGTATATGCTTGATAAGCTTAGTGCTTCTGGGCAGAATGGACAATTCAGAACTCCGGCTCAAATCAGAAACCTTATGGTAAATCTTATTCAGCCAACTCCTGATGACTGCATTTGCGACCCTGCTTGTGGTACAGCCGGCTTCCTTATTTCTGCTGCAAACTATGTTCGTGAACATAACGGCAACAAGATGAATGACAAGCAATGGGATCATTACGTTAAGGGGCTTGTTACTGGTTACGATACTGATATAACAATGCTTCGCATAAGTACTATGAATCTTATGCTCCACTCGATTACAAATCCTACTGTTGAATATCAGGATGGCGTAAGCAAGGCAAATCAGATTGAAGGACAATATGATGTGATTCTTGCTAATCCACCTTTCACAGGAACTGTAAACGAATCGACAATCAATCCTAATTTGCTTGATGTTTGTAATACAAAGAAAACAGAACTTTTGTTCGTTGCTCTTTTTATCCGTATGCTTAAGAAAGGCGGTCGCTGTGCTTGTATCGTTCCAGACGGAGTTTTGTTCGGTTCATCAAATGCACACAAAGCACTTAGAAAAGAACTTGTAGAGAACCATCAGCTGCAGGCTGTAATCAGTATGCCTAGCGGTGTATTCAAGCCTTATGCCGGAGTAAGTACAGGTATTCTTGTTTTCACAAAGACAGGGGCTGGTGGAACTGAAAATGTCTGGTTCTATGATATGAAGGCAGACGGCTTTAGTCTTGATGATAAGAGACAGCCTGTAGATGCAAATGATATTCCTGATATCATAAAAAGATTCCAGAAACTGGATGCTGAAAAAGATAGAAAGCGAACAGACCAGAGCTTCTTTGTTCCAAAATCTGAAATTATTGCAAATAATTATGACCTTTCTATAAACAAGTACAAAGAAGTTGTTTACGAGAAAGTTGAATATCCAAAACCAGCTGTTTTGATTTCTGAAATTGAAGAGCTACAGAAAGAAATTTCTTCAGATTTGTCTGAACTTAAGAAGATGCTTGGAGAATAATTATGGAAAACGAAATTAGTATTGTATATAACCTGCCTGAGCATTGGGAAGAAAAAAAGAAACTTTCTTTTGACCAGCTTTCTAGTGCAATAGAAACACTACATGACTCAGCATATTCTGCTACTGTAAAAGCTGTTAACCGTTTTGCAACTGTAAGAAACTATATTATTGGTTTTTATATTGTTGAATATGAGCAGAATGGTAAAGACCGTGCAAAATATGGCGACAAACTTATAAAACGGCTTGCAGAAAAGATCAAACGAAAAGGTTTGAATGAGACTCTTCTTAAAAACAGTCGAAGGCTTTATTTACTGTACCCACAGATAATGGATTATTTATTAGGAAAAAGTCCGACGGCATCGGACTTTTCTACACCAGGTTCTCAACTAATTGAGAAACTTTCTTTTTCTCATATTGTAGAAATAATGACACTTGAAGATTCTTTAGCCCGCTATTTCTATGAAACAGAATGTATTAAATGCTGTTGGAATGTACAGGAATTAAGAAGACAAATTGCAACTAATTTGTATATACGTTCTGGCTTAAGTAAAAATCCACAGAAACTTCTTACTCAATCAAAAAATGCTAATCTTCCAGCTTTAAGCATAAAAGATCCATTTACATTTGAGTTCTTGGGATTGCGTCCAGAAGCTTTTACGGAAAGCGATTTAGAGAATGCCCTTATAGACCATTTGCAAGATTTCCTTCTTGAACTTGGAAAAGGCTTTTGTTTTGAAGCTCGTCAAAAGCGTATGATTATTGATGATGAATATTATTTTGCAGACCTTGTGTTCTATAACCGCATTTTACACTGCAATGTAATAATTGAATTAAAGAATGATGAATTCAAACATGCTGATTTAAGCCAGCTTAATGCATATGTTTCTTATTACAAAGAAAATGAAATGCATGAAGGTGACAATCTTCCTGTAGGCATTCTGCTTTGTACTAAGAAAGGTAAAAAAATGGTCGAATATGCGCTTGCAGGCATGGACAATAAATTATTTGTTTCTACCTATATGCTTACTCTTCCAGATACAAAAACCCTTGAAGCCTTTTTACGCAAGGAGATTGGAGAATGAGCGATTGTAAGACTGTAAGACTTGGGGATGTTGCAACATATATAAATGGATATGCCTTTAAACCTTCTGATTGGGGCACGGAAGGCTTGCCTATTATTCGAATACAAAATTTAACAGGGAATGATTACGAAACAAATTTTTACAATGGAAAAATTCCTGAAAAATATTTTGTAAAGAATGGAGATGTGCTAATTTCATGGTCTGCAAGTCTTGGTGTTTATGAGTGGAAGAAGAATGACGCATTACTAAATCAACATATTTTTAAGGTTGTTTTTGACAAATTGGAAGTAGATAAAAAATATTTCATGTTTACAGTTTCCAATTTATTAAACGCAATGTCAAAACAAACACATGGTTCAACAATGAGACATATTACTAAACCAGACTTTGATAATATGCCATTCCCACTACCGCCAATCGAAAAACAAAAACAGATTGCTCGTAAATTGGATAAATGCAATGAACTTATTTTAAAAAATAATCGAATACTTGAAAAATATGATTTATTAATCAAATCCCGATTTATCGAGATGATTGGGGATCCGTCAAAAAATAATAAGAAATGGGAAATTAAGAAACTTGGAGATATTATAAGAGTTCTTGGTGGATATGCTTTTTCAAGTAAAGCTTTTAAAGATTCCGGAATACCTGTATTAAGAATCGGAAATATAAATTCTGGAGTATTTCGTCCTACTAATATGGTTTTTTGGGATGATGATGAAAAAATCGAAAGATATGCAATTTACCCAGGTGATTTAGTAATGTCTTTAACTGGTACAGTAGGAAAAGATGATTACGGAAATGTTTGTATTTTAGGTAATGATTACCCAAAATACTATCTGAATCAACGAAATGCAAAACTTGAAATTATAAGTGATTTAGAAAGATTTTATCTGAGTTATTTATTAAAATTTCCAGAAATAAAAAGCAGACTAACAAATATAAGTAGAGGTATACGACAAGCAAATATCGCAAATAAAGACATTGAAAATTTACAAATCCCAGTTCCACCAATCGAGCTTCAAAAAGACTTCACCGTTTTCGTCCAGCAAATCGACAAATCAAAATTTGAATACACATACACAGGAGTTGCAGCATGAAATATATTAATCTTGATAATGTTTGTGAATTTGTTAGAAATGGTGCAAGTATCAAACAAGATTCTCAATGTAATGAAGGAATACCGATAACAAGAATCGAAACAATTTCAAATGATAAATTCAATTTTGACAGACTTGGATATGCAAACATTAAAGATGATAAATATTCTGATTATTATCTTAAAGACAAAGATGTTTTATTATCACATATCAATAGTGCAAAATATTTGGGAAGAAGTGTTTTATATAGAAAGAAAGATGAAAATCCTATTATTCATGGAATGAATCTTTTATGTTTGAGATTTATAAAGGACAAATATTTGCCTGATTATTTTGTTTATTATTCACAATCCAATGTAGCAAAAGCTTATATCCAGAAGCATACAAAACTAGCAGTAAATCAAGCAAGTATTACATCAACAGCAATAAAAGATATGCCAATTCCTATGATTGAAATGGGAAAACAAAAAGAAATTTCAAAATCTCTAGATAAATGCAATGAAATTATTCATAAACATAAACAATTATTAAGCAAATATGATTTTCTTATCAAATCCCGATTTATCGAGATGTTTGGAGATCCTATTCAGAATCCAATGGGATGGGAAAAAACTGAACTCGGGAATATGTGTAAAGAAGTTCGATATGGCACAAGTAAGCCTGCAACTGAGAATGGAAAATATACTTATCTTAGAATGAACAATATCACATTTGAAGGCGAGCTGGATTTAGCAAATACCAAAACGATAGATATTTCTGATGAAGAATTACCAAAATGTTCTGTTCAAAAAGGAGATATTCTTTTTAATCGAACGAACAGCATTGAATTGTGTGGTAAAACCTGTCTTTACAAGCTAGATGAAACAATGGTAATTGCAGGATATATAATACGAGTAAGAGTAAATGAAAAACTCAATCCGCAATATGTTTCTACATTCTTTAATACAAAATCTATAAAGAAATTGCTAAGAGAAATGGCTAAGGGAGCTGTTAATCAGGCAAATATAAATGCACAGGAAATGCAGTCTATTCAAATACCAGTTCCGCCAATAGCTTTGCAAAATGAATATGACGGTTTCGTTCAACAAATCGACAAATCAAAATTTGAAATATGGCTATATCTTAATTTGTGTTATATAATAGAAAAAAGAGTGTTTACGTATGACTAACTTTGATTTTTTACTTGACTATAAAGAATTCTCGGCTTTCTCTGGTTTAGCAAATGAGGCAGAAAAGCAATATAATAAATCTACAATGTTCTGCGGTATCTCTGCACGAAAGTGTGTGGAACAGGCTGTGAACTGGATGTACAGTGTTGATGATGATTTGTACATGCCTTATGACGACAGCATTCAGGTTCTTGTTCATGATAAAAGCTTTGTAAATATTGTTCCTGGAAATATTCAGAAAGATTTGCAGATTGTAATTAAAGTTGGTAACCAGGCAGTTCATTCAAATACAGAAATTGATAAAGCTCGTGCACTTCTTTCACTCAAGGCTCTTTTTAATTTCTTAAACTGGATTGTATTTACTTACAGCAGCACATACGAAAGCCGCACTTTTGATGAAACTCTAATTCCGGCAAACAAAGCGACAATTATTGTAAAAAAGAATCAGGAAGAAATTGATAAGTATCGCAGTGAGCTTGATGAAAAAGAACAGTCTATTGCTGACCTAAAAAAGCAGCTTGCTGATTTACAGAAAGCATTAACAAGTAATAAAGCTAAGCCTAAAGATGACAGTAAAATTAATTATGAAACTATTGATGAAAAGGCTACACGTAAGCTGTTTATTGATGAAGATTTAAAAAAACTTGGCTGGCAGTTTGACGGTGTTATGGTTCAGGAAGAATATCCTGTCCATGACATGGGAGACAAACATTCTGACGGCTTTGTTGATTACGTTCTTTTTGGTAAAGACCATAAACCTCTTGCTGTTGTTGAAGCTAAGAAGACAAGTAAAGATCCTAACATTGGAAAACAGCAGGCAAAAGATTATGCAGACTGCCTTGAAAGAGAATTCGGACAGAGACCATTTATCTTCTATACCAACGGTTTTGACTGCAACTTTTGGGATGACTTACAGGCTGCACCACGCCGTGTAAGCATGGTATTCAGCCAGGGAGATTTGCAGAAACTTGTAGATCGGCGTTCTCTTAAAGAAGACATCAATTCTATTCAGATTAATAAGGAAATAACTGGCCGTGATTATCAGATGGCAGCGATTAAGGCTGTTGTAAAATCTGCCAATGAAGGATTCAGAAAGTTCTTGCTTGTTATGGCAACAGGAACTGGAAAGACCCGAACTGTAATCAGTCTTTCTGATGTTTTTTCACGTGCAAATTATGCAACAAATATTCTCTTTTTGACTGACCGTATTCAGCTTGTAAAGCAGGCTTATTCAAATTACAAAGAGCATCTTAAATCGATGTCGCTTTGTAATATGCTGGATTATAAATCAAGACAGAATGACAAGAATGCAAGAATTGTATTTTCAACTTATCCGACAATTCTTAATGCCATTGATACTGATAAAACTGAAGATGGAGAAAGACTTTATACTCCAGCTCATTTTGATTTGATTATTATTGATGAAGCTCACAGAAGTATTTTTAAGAAGTACCGCGCTATCTTTGATTATTTTGATGCATACCTTGTAGGGCTGACCGCTACTCCACGCGAAGAAGTTGAACGAAGTACATTCGACTTTTTTGAACTGGAACACGGAAACCCGACTTATAACTACACTTACGAAGAAGCTATAAAAGCCGGATACCTTGTTGATTATTATCCTGTTGAAAACTCTACAACCTTTATTGATAAGGGGATTCACTTTGATGACTTGAGTGAAGAAGACCGTAAGGCAATTGAAGACCAGTACAAAGAAGAAGGAACTTCTGATTTTGAAGAAGCTCCGCCAAGTGACATCAATAAGTTTGTTTTCAATAAAGACACCGTAAAGAAAGTTATTGAAGAGCTTATGGAAAACGGCATTAAAACTGATGCCGGTGATAAGCTTGGAAAGACTATTATTTTTGCATATAACAAAAAGCATGCTCAGTTTATTGTTGATACGTTTGATGAAATGTACCCGCAATTGAAAGGTGGTTTCTGTGCGAGAATTGTTTGTGATGATAGTAAAGTTGAGCAGACAATTGCAGATTTTGAAAAGTCGGATCAGAATCCATTTATTGCTGTTAGTGTTGATATGCTTGATACTGGTGTGGATGTGCCGGAAGTTGTTAATCTTGTTTTCTTTAAGAAAGTAATGAGCAAGATTAAGTTTAATCAGATGATTGGGCGTGGTACACGTCTTTGTCCAGAGATTTCTTGCTGTGACGGAAAGAACGGTATTTATGAAGGCAAGAAATACTTTTACATTTTTGACTGGCTTAGAAACTTTGAGTTCTTCCGTGTAAACAAGGACGGTGTAAAAGGCAGCGAAACTGTAAGTCTTACTGAAAGTATTTTTAACCGACGTGTGGAAATTATTAAAGAATTACAGGCTGCAGAATATCAGACTCCTGAATATGAGAAATATAGAAATGAGCTTGTTTGTATTGTAAACAAACAAATTCGTGAATTGAATTTGAACTTGACTAGCGTTCATCTGCATAAAAAACATGTTTTGAAATTCCAGGATATTAATGCATTTAAGAACCTTGAAGATTCTGATGTTGAAAATCTAAAAAAGCATGTAGCTCAACTTGTTTATATGGACGAGTTTGATGTTTATGCAAAGGGCTTTGATAATCTTGTTTATGGTATTGAAGTTTTGAAATGCCAGAAAAAGAATTATTCTAAGCAGCAGGAACAAATTGTAAATGATGCAAATATCCTTTTGAAGAAGAAAGCAAATATTGAACAGGTAAAAGCTCAGATACCACTTTTGACTCGTATTGTTGATGATTCATATTATCCATCTGCAACTATTTTGGACCTAGAAGATATGAGAGTTAAGATTCGCGAGCTTATTAAGTTCCTGGTTGAAAGTAAGAAAAAGCCGATTCGATATGTTGATTATATTGATACTACTCTTTCTGTAGGTGAAGGAACTCCAGTATATACTGCAAATAATTTTGAAGCTTATCAGAAGAAAGTAAACTCTTACATTACTGAGCACCTGGATGATGAAGCAATTATTAAACTGCGCAATAATGTTCGTTTGACTCAGGATGATTATAACAAACTGAATGATGTATTTACTAAGGAACTTGGAACTTCTGAACAGTTTGAAAAAATTAGCGATGGAAAACCACTTGGTGTCTTTGTTCGCTCTATTGCAAAGATGGACCGCCAGAAAGTAAATGAACTTTTTGCAGATTTTATTTCTGAGTTTAACTTGAACATTAAGCAGATTGAGTTTGTGAAAGTGATTATTGAGAATATCATTGAACAAGGCGAAATTAATCTTGAACGACTTGGAGATGGTAAGCCACCGTTTGACAGGCCTGGTAAGTTCTTTAGTCTGTTTAATCCTAAGGCGCAGAATCGGTTGATTCAGATTATTCGTAGTGTGAATGAGAATGCACGTGTGGCGTAAAGAAGGAATAAATTAAAAAAGTATGCAAGTAACAAAACGGCAACATTATGTTTGGCGATATTATTTAAAACAATGGACTGATAACATAGGAAAAATTTCTTGTTGTAGAAATGGAAATGTTTTTTCCTCTGATTTAACAAAAATTGGAGTTGAAAAGCTTTTTTATCAATTAATTGACATATCTGATTATGAAGCTTCATTAGTCGAAGCTTTATCCATTTTTTCAAATTTACCAAATGAATTAAAACAAATGGATAAATCATGGTTAGATACGTATCGTCTTCCATTTGAATATATTAAAAAATTCAAGGAATTAGGTTTTAATGATGACAAAATTTTTCAAAAAATAATTGATGAAACCGAAGAAAATGTTTATTGCACAATTGAAGAAATTGGAAAACCTTTTTTAGAAAAATTATATAAAGAAGATTCAACGTTTTATGATAACAAGGATGATAAAACAGATTTTAATATATATATATGTGAACAATTTTTTCGAACAAAGAAGCGATTAGAAGCTATAAAAAGTATCACAACAGCAAATATAAATTATGGAAAAATATGGGGCCCAATGCGTCATATTTTTGCAACAAACTTAGCTTACAATCTAACTAATAGAACAGATAAAATATTTAAGCTTTTTTTACTCAAAAATAGGACAAATATTAATTTTATAACTGGTGACCAACCCGTAATAAACAGATATTCAACAAAAGAAAATCAGGGCAAACCTTTAGACAAGTTTGAATTTTATTATCCAATAACTCCAAGACTTTCAATATTATTAACTGAAAATGATTATGAAGATGATGAGTTAATCATAAATGATGATTCAAAGGTTTATGAATTTAATGATTTGATTTTTGTTAATAGTCAAGAACAAATTTATGCTACTTCACAAAATGAATTAGAACGATATAAAGAAATGACTAGAGATTGAGCTTAGGAAAGCAAAAATGAAAATAAATAATAATTTGATACCTTCTATACCAGATTTACCATCAGAATTATATGTTGCACATTTGCAAGAAAAATTAGCAATATTTATTGGTGCAGGAGTTTCTAGACTTGCCGGATGTGAAAGCTGGGAAGTTTTAGCTGCAAATCTTTTATCAATATGTAGAGAAAAAAAGCTTATTAATTATTATGAAGAAGAAAGGATAAAAAATTTTTCAGATAATAAAAGAAAGATAACAATTGCAAAAGAATTATTATTTACTAACGGTCTTAAGAAAGATTTCTATAAATGCTTTAAAAAGTCCCTCAAATTTAAGCAAGATATCAGTTTCCCCTTTTTTACAAATATAGCAAAACTAGGTGATATTTTTATTACTACAAATGCAGACAAATGTTTCGAATCTATTATTCCTGATAAAGATACAAAAAAAGATTGGAACTATAAATCAATAAAACCTGAAAAAAAACATCTTTATCACATACATGGACATCAAAGTGATAATAATTCTTTAGTGTTTACAGCATCAGAATATCATAAAAGATATACCGATGAATCATTTATAAAATTTTTAAAAGAAGTTTTTAAGGATTATACTGTTCTTTTTATTGGATATGGTTTGGCAGAATTTGAATTACTAGACTATATTATGAAAAATTCTCCTTTACGTGATAAAGAAATTCCAGATCACTATATTTTACAAGCCTACAATTCATTCGAAAGGAAGATTTCTGACTGTGATGCCCTTTATTATAAAGAATTGAATGTAAATTTAATTCCATTTTCAAAAGATGAAAATGGTTACAAACAGTTAATCGACATAATTAATAATTGGTCAGATAAGATTTCTGATAAGAATGATATTAATGCAAATAAACTACAGGTTTTTGATAATCTATTTTTAATCCATCAAATTACAACAGAAGATGCCTCAAAAATTTTACGATTAATTGATCTGAACAATAATGACGATCCTTTACTTTATCGGTTAATAAAGATGTGTTACTCCAATCCAAGTTTGGCATCTCTATTTGTAAAAGAACTGCAGAAAAAAGATATGTTTAATTCTTCAAAAAATCCTGAACCTGTGTCAAAAGGTGATAATTTATATTCAATAAGAAAATGGAATATGCTTGATATAGCAGAAATATGTTTCGACGAAGCCTTAAAAAACAATACTAGGAATGATATTCATTTAATTAAAAATATTATTGATAAAATAATTTCAACTAATAAAGTTGATAACTATCATACGGCTGAATGGTTGATAAATAACATTTTTAAATTACCAGAGAAAGAGATTTGTAAGAAATATATCAATTATATAGGTAAATCCTTAGATTCAAAGTTTGATACAATGTTACAATCACAGGCATTATTTAATGCATTTGTGAAGAAAGTTCTGTTCTATTCTGATAATCAATTAATTTTTTCGATTTTCGATAAATTATTATCTCTAAAACATAATAACTCGAGAACTTATTTAAAGATGGATTTATATTATTTTAATCAACTTATTGGTTCTTCATATAAAATTTTATTTCAGAAAGATGAAAATCTATTTATTAATATAATTGAAAATTGTATTAATAAAATTCCTTTGAATAATTATGAATTTATATATAGTGGAGCTTGCAATTATAATTCTAATAATATTCTAGAAACTGACGATATGTATGGTACCCAAACAATTGTAAATTTGTATTTATGGTTGTTAAAGCAAAAAGAAGATATAAAAGAATACATCGAACTAAAATCAAATTGCAAAAACTTTATAGGAAATCTTTGTTCACATCTGATTAATAATGGATTTATTGAAAAAGGATATTCCCACACAAATAGAAGTTTTGAATTTGAATATTCAGATGAAATTGAAATTAAAAAGAATTTATTTGTTAATCTTAAAAAAGAAGATGTAATCCAAATCCTTCAATCAAAAACTTCAGAAAAATTAAATATTATTCAGGAACAGTCATTATTATCAAGTTTTCATTTTTGGTTAATTGAAAATTACGAAACAATAATTAATAATATAAAATCTTTCTCAGCATTAAGTATATATTGGCAAGACGAAATCATAATTGTCACAAATCAATTAATATCAGAGCACAAATCTTATTCTTTTTATAAATTAATTCCTTTTATTGAAAACATAATTTTTGAAAATAGTACTATCTGGGAAAAGAAAGATATCAAATATCCTAATTCGATTGAATTAAAATTTATAAGAAATATTTCTGAATTTATATCTAATATTTCATCAAATATTAGATTAGAAAATACAACTTACTTGAAGCTATCAAATATTGCAACAATGATATTCCAGCATCGGAAATATCTTTTTGAAAAAAAGAACCCATATGAAATAGGTTATACAACTAGATATTTAAATTCAGAATCTGGACGAATTAGTGAAGCTTTATTTGTTTTGAATAATGTTTATTATAATATGAACAAGTCTTTAAATCTTGACTTCTGGAGTATTCTTAACACAGAAATAAGAAAAGAAAACAAAGATGAAATGTTCTTTTATGCGATTGGCGCATATTTACCATATCTGTATGACCAGAATAAAAAATGGATAGAAGATAATCTCCATAGTTTACTAATGGAATCCCTTCTTGATGGTTTTTTTAGCTATGCTGCACTTAATAAAGATTTGTATTTTTATTTGTTAAAAAAAGGTTTTTTTGAATATGTAATTGAACACTTCAATAATAAAACTTGGATAACACAAATGGTTGATTACGGCTGTAGTAGTGTTCTTCAGGATTTTGAACAAATAACTGATGCTAATTGCTTATTACGCAGACTATTAATAAAAGTACAACCTGCAATTATAGACTCAATTGTAAATTATATAAGACGAAATTCAGAAAAAAAAGTATCACAAAAACTTATATGTGAATTATGGGAATACTTATTTATTTCAATAAAATCACTTTCTGATATAGACTCGTATGGAGATGTTTTACAAGAATTACTTTATTTTCTTGATTATATTGATACTATTGATGATAAAATCTACAAATACTTGGAATTATCTTGCAGTTATTTAACACAATATAAAATGGATCACTATATTATTCCAAAATTTTCTGAGCTATATAATAAAAATGACAGTAATAAAGATTACATCGAAAAGTTATTTTTATTAATAACAGAAAAGGATATTTATTTTTATGATTATAAAGATTGCGTAACAAATCTTTTAGTTGATATCTCAAAGCATAATCTTTCATTAGCACGAAAAATCTGTGATAAATATTATACAGTATCTGGTTATGATAAGTATGCTGACTTAGTAAAAGATTTTAAGAAAAAAGAGGCGGAAAAAGAATAATCCTATGATTAAGACAATCATAGGATAAAAAGAAACTTATAAAGTTGTATCTTCTTCTTCCCACTCTTTATCAAGGGAATCAGATTTTTCTCGATTACAGTGACGATGCAATAATTGTGCATTTTCTAGAACGGTTTTTCCACCTAAACTAAAAGGCGTTATATGATCCACCTCAGCATCTTCAATACTGAGAATTTCATTACCGCAATATGAACAAATATAACCTGGCTTAAATAAAGCTTTTTTATCATCTTCTGTAAATGTTCGCTGTTCCCCAATACTGGAAGAATCTAGGTATTTTTTTAATACATTCATCACAAGCATAATACGACCGATTACTCGCTTTTTAGAACCTGTTGCAGCATATGTATAATCTTTATACTCTTCATTATTCTTTTTTAATTCATTTATTTCATTACGAATCTTATCAGCATTTTGCATAATGTCATGTTTGTTGAACATGCTGAAAGGCACAACGATTGAATCAAAAATTGAACCACTGAATTTAGAAATCATGATTCCTTTATTTCTGTCATATCCAAAGAATGCATCATTTCCTAAAACCTGTTTGATAATATCTATAGTTCCATTGAACAATTGTTTCTGTTTTGCAATTGAATCTGCATCATCATTCTGATGTGATGCCATATAACCATTCATAGTTTTTAACAAAGAACTCTTAAAACCAGAGAAGTCTCTTAATGCAAAAAATCTAAGTATCTGCTCTTGATATGTTTTTCTTTTATTTTCTTGTGCCATTAAGATTTCAAAGGTTTTATTTGTTTTTGCTATATCTTCAATCATATTATTGAAAGAACCTCGGTATATACAATTTCGCAATTCCTGAGGTTTCAGACTAACTGCACCTTGATTAAGACGAGCAAAAATTTCATATTTTAATTCACTGCTATTTTTTAATATGATAATAGTTTCAAGGCTGCATTTTTTAAGTTTTCTTTGAACTTCTTTGTCTAAGTCCTTAAAGTATAAATCATTTAATTCTGTTAATTCTTGTAAATCTTTAAGTTTGTACTCATTACTTAAATATTTAACAAAAGAGGTTAAACGCTGCTGACCATCAATTACACTATAAGTTTCATTTTGTTCTTGGCTTAGGTAAACAGTAGGTATTGGAATTCCCATCAGGATTGACTCAACAAGTTTACTAGCTCTTTTTTCGGTATAAACATAATCACGCTGATAATCAGGGTTAAGTTCGATATCACCTTCATCCCACATTGTTTTAAATTCTGATAATGTAATACTTTTCTTTTCTACAAATACTTCTCGATTCTGAAAGTCCACCTTTAGTACCCCTCTGTTAAAACAAAAAGACTGACTTACATTATACAACAAACAAAATTATAAATATACAATAATGTTTCATTGACAAATAAAAAACTGACCATTATATTAAAATTAGTTCCATGGTAGAGCTGGCAGCCAGTGCGAAGATTAATTCATACCATATCTAATTTCTTAATTACCTGAGAGCGTCAAGGTTTATTGCTGCTTTTAAGGTACTGGCTAAATAAGCATGAGCAATAAAAAATAATGATGCTCAAGGAGTAATTATGTCTCATGAAGAATTCTTCAAAAATGAAGCCAAGAAATTTTTAAAAGATTGGCGAACTCAAATCAAAACAGTGGAAAGTGATGGGTATATTTCTTATCACTATGATTGGAAATTCTACGATGTAGGTAGCTTGTTCTTTTATTATGAATTAGATGATGAAGATGAACAAGAAATTATACTTGCACGTGCTCAACACTACGTTGCGAAAATGGTCGGCTTTTCAAAATGGGATGATTTAATTCATGCTTCAGAACCAAGACAGCAGCTTTCAGAACTACTATTAAAAAGATTCAAAGATGCAGAAGATGTTCAAGATTGGGAAGAAACATTAATGTTTACTGGTGTTGCACAATATGGTGATGAGGCTGTTCTAGATTATGCAATGCAATATTTTGAGCTTGGAGATAGAAAAGAAATTGCCAATCTTCCTGTAGAAAGAATAACACTTCTGACAGGAAAACTTAAATCAACTGAAATTAATAACTTTTCTGATAAAAATAATCCAGAAGGATTTTTGCGAAAAGATTCGTATGTATTATGTACTCATTGCAATAAAGCATTTAATTTTAATCAATCAAAAGTAATTAGAGATAATGAAAAGCAACTTACGATGGTTGTATGTAAGAACTATCCAAACTGCCGAGGTACATTTCTGGATTATAAGGTTCTTAGCCCAACTATTATGTTTGGAAATACTCGTATTGCAGCGCTTGAAAAAGGTATATCAGCCCTTAAGTCAAATTTCACAATGGATACAAAAGTGCATTGTATTCATTGTGGGAAAGAATATCTTTACAAAGAAGCTAATGCAGTTAAATTTCCAGATGATGATGAAGCTTTAGTTTATTGCAAACACTATCCTGAATGTGATGGTAGCTTGATTGATATGATGTCTGTATAATTTGCAAAAAATTACTTAAATTATTTGCAAATTTGAGCAGCGGCCGCCGGGTATTTTCGTCAAAAACCCGACGGCCGCTGACTATTTTTGATAAGAGTTTAAGTAACAAAATTCAATAGAAATAAATGCAAAAAATATATAATCTTTTGTATTTTTGTTGAATATTTCGCAGGCGGAATTTATTCATCCCTTGGAGTCCAAATTTTCAGGCGGAAAGATACTACAATTCCGCCCTCGCTTATTGAGGAAAAACATTAAGTAAAAAAACAATTTTTCTGAAAAAATCTGAAGTGTTTTGAATTGCTTATATAGAAGAAACGTGCTAAAATTCAAATTATTAAGACAAACTAGAGTAATTTGAAGCGGGAAAGAGCTCCCATGTGCCCCCTCATAACCCGGAGGCCGCAGGTTCGAGTCCTGCCCCCGCTATAACAGACCACTCAGAAATGAGTGGTTTTTTGTTTTAAACTGAAGTAAACTGAACCTCGATAGACAAATAAGACCAAAAATAGTGGCATTCTGCCCTTGGTTACCTACAATATAACACTAGATTTTAAAATTGGCAATTCAATTAAATCCACCTGAATTCACTGAAATTCAACTTTTACTTAAACTCCTTACTTTAAGTTCGTGGGCCGTAGGTTTTTGGCCTACGGAATTTGTCATATAAACTTAAAAATATAAGTTTGGCAATGTTATGGTAATGTTCCGGCAATGTTGGGCAATGTCTTGGCAATGTTGGGCAATGTCTTGGCAATGTTCGGCAATGTTTGTTATAATACAATCAGAGAGGTCAGACTATGAAAATAAACGAACTGTATTCAGATATCCTGGCAGAAGACACAAAATATGAATTTAAGGCAATATTGAATCCAAATGATCCATTAAAATGGGCAAAAACAATTGTTGCTTATGCAAATGGTGAAGGTGGATATATCTTTGTGGGAGTATCAGATAATCGGGATGCATTTGGCCTTTCGATAGAAGAAATAGACAAGACAAAAAATCTTATTTCAGTGATTAATGATCGTCATATAATTCCCCATGTAAAAATTTCATACGGAATGAGAAGTGTTGATGAAAATGCAGAAAAGTTTGTTCTTGCTGTAAAAGTCTTTCCTGCAGATTCCATTGTAAAATATAGAGAAGGCGATTTTAATGAAAATGTTTATATTCGTGGTGACGGTAATTCTACTCCTGCAACTCCAGAGGATATTATTACTCTTTCAAAACGAAAATTCGGTGTTGATAATGAAACAACGGATGTCGTTTACTCTGAAGACAAATGGTCTGATTACATTGATTTATGCAAAGAGTTTAGAAGCGATAAATCAGCCCCGACTGTAAAGGAACTTCAAAATGAAGAGATTCTTTCAAAAGACGGTTATGCTAAATCCGGCTTAATGATGTTCAAAGATGATTATTCTGGAGATGACACTCTTATTTGCTGCCGTTTATGGCGTGGAAAAGACAAAACAGGAACAGTTCTTGATAATGAGAAAATTAAGGGCCCATTATCAAAGGGCTTAAGACTTGCACTGCAATTTATTGAACGAAATACTAAAACAGGCTGGAAAAAGACTCCTGATGGCGGAAGGGAAGAAATTCGTTCATATCCAAAAGAAGCAATCCGTGAAGCTATGGTAAATGCTATTGCTCATCGTGATTATTCAATTTACGGAACTCAGATTGATGTAGATATTTATGCCGACAGAATCGATATTGTTTCTCCAGGTTCGTGGCTTTTACCAAAAGATTACAATGAATATCCACAGGGCTCAATTCCCTCTATCCGAAGAAATACAATAATAGCAGCTTGTCTTGATGTTGCTAATCTGATGGAACGTGGCGGAACTGGCTTTCAGACTATGATTGAAAGCTATAAAGATTCATCAGAAGAAAAGCAACCGTGTGTCATGATTTATCCAGGATTCCTTGATTTAAGGCTCTTTGATAAAATATATCAGGCAGAAGATTCCTTTGTAGAGAAATCCGATTCAGAGAAAATAATTGAACTCTTAAAGGAAAGCCCAAAATCTACAAAAGAATTACAGGCTGTAACTTCTTATGGAAGTAGAAGCCGATTCCTTGAAGAAATAATCAATCCTCTTATTGAAGATGGAAAAATTGTTAGAGAAGGTAGCTCAAGATCTCCTACAGCTGTATTTAGACTTAAATAGCCCGATACTTCGGCGATAAGTATCAAAAAAAAGGAGTTATCGCCGAAATATCCTTAATTATAGAAGTATTCGGTATTTTCAACCTTAATTCCAAAAGTTATGTTATAATATTCATAATTGTCAAACTATCCAATTGCAAAGATTTATATTTTCAAAATGATTGCAATGGAACTCATACAGAAAACAGGAGGAAAATTATGGCGAAACAAAAATCTTCTCGTCCTGCTGGAAAAAATCATTCGGCAGACATAAAAAATGCAAACAAAGGTACAAAAGGAACAAACATTACTTATGACAAAAATCAAGGAAATCGTGGAAAACAATTAAACCCAAACTGGAAGAAAAAATAAATCAGCAGCGAGTAAAAAAATGCAGGAAAAACTTTTAGGCAAATATCAAATCATTACAGAGCAATCAGCTTCAGTTATGATTGCTCGTTATAACAACAACGACTATCGTATTGAAATCGTTGGTAAAACCCCACAAAGTGGCAAGTATTCAGAAATTGCAAAAAATATAAATTCCATTTCTCATAAAAATATTAGCAATCTCAAAATTGAAGAAGATACTAAAAACTTCTACTTTGTGGATAAAGATTTTGGCGAAGGTTATTCTGATTTAAAGGCTGAATGGTTTGGAGAAAATTATGTCTCTCTGATAAAATGTTACCTACAAGTCCTAGACGCAGTTGATTTTATTCATCAAAGGGGATTTTATCACGGAAATATTAATCCAAGGAAAATAATTGTTGATAGGAATGATAACGCATACCTGCTTGATTTTGGAAGATGCTATATTTATGCAATGTTAAGCAACAAGCCTGATACTCAATTTTATGCACCTGAACAGATAAATCAAAACGAATGTTATAAAGAAAGCGACATTTACTCTCTCGGCCTTTGCATGCTCAACATTTTGATAGAATATCAATTTGATACATTTTCTTTTTTAAACGAGTATAAAGATTTTAATTCTCTGGAAAGTATCTATGAAAAAATTACTGAAGAAGATGAAAAACTAGATAAAATAAATGCAGAATTATTCTTACTTATCAAGAAAATGCTAAAATTTGAACCTGAAAATCGAGCTACGCTAATTGATATTCGTAAAGACCTGTCTTATTTATTAAATTCTATTCTTCCTCAAAAAACCTTTGCCATTAGAGTTTCTGATAAAATACTTGAACAGTGGCGGGAAAACCATGATTGCGAAAGATACACAGAAAAACAAAATATTCAAAACATGATAGAAGGATTCCGCGCCTATTGGGAATTTGGCAAAGATAAAAATGATCGTGAAGAAGTAAGAATTGCAATTGGAAATGTCGTCTTCTGTTGTTCAGGAGATCCTTATGATAAATTCTTAAAATTAAAAGAACATTTTTATTGCTTTCATATTATTGAAAATCCAAATATTATCGAAAGACAACAAAGATTTGGATTACCAACCGATGACAAGTTTATTATTATAGATCAGGATGTTTATCCGCCAGATTGTGACAATGCTGGAGAAGCAATACGAGAATTGAGAATAAAATTTTTGCAGAAACAAAATGAAGACAAAAAATACGAAACAGATAGAAAAAGTATTGCAAGCGAAGAAGACCTTCTAAAAGCGGAAAAAAAGACAATTGAGGAAAAGAAAAATACTCGGAAAGTAATATTAAAGGAATTTGATAAAGGAAAAGATACAGTAACTTTGGAATTTATTGCAGATGAAGATAATGAATCTGATGAAAATTCTGAAATTGAAGAATACGATAACATTGAAATTAGCAAAAAAGAAGAAAAAGATTTCAAAACATCTCAAGCTGTTATTTTGGAAAGATCAAAAGACAGCGACAAAGTATTAAGTGGTACAATTTTACAAGCAAAGGCAGGACAATCCGTTACAGTTCAACTTGAGAAATATGCAGTTTTGAAGAATCTTCCTAAAAATTCAAAAGATAGAGAGCCGGCTGGAAATGATGCCGAAAAAGAAAAACCTCGACTTCTTCTAAAAAAGGGCGAAGAATATTATCTAAGCTATGATTATCAGGTTGAAGAAATTATCTGGAATAAACGCAACCGTGCACTTGAAGAACTTCAAAACGGAAATACTCAAATACCAAATTTCTTAAGAAAAATAAACCGCCCGCAGGAATTTATCAAGAATGATTTAATTGATGTTCCTGAATTTTATAATGAAAATCTTGATGAAAACCAAAAACTTGCAGTCCAAAAAAGTCTTTCTCTTTCTAACGACTGTGAAGTATTGGTTTTACAAGGTCCACCTGGAACTGGTAAAACAACTACAATTACAGAAATAGTCACACAAATCTTAAAGACTCGTCCAAATGATAAAGTCCTGATTGCATCACAAAGCAATCAGGCTGTTGATAATGTTCTGGAAAAAATCTGCACCTTTGAAGATAAAATCTTACGAATTGGAAACGATCCTAAAAAAATGAGTAAAATTATACACCAGATAAAGTACTAAACAAGATTATAAAAGAAAATATTCAAAGAATTGATAGTAGTTCCATTCAGAATAAAAATCCCGAAATTCAAACAAAGATGAAAGACTTACAAAAAGACTTTCGAGAAAAATTACAACATATTACTTCAAAAATGAGTAACGATGGTAATCTTACTGAAAAAAACAAAGAATCTGATTTGGCAGCACTATTTACCCGTAATATACGATTAATTTTTGGAACTCTTCTTGGAATTTCTTCATGGAATAAATTTAGGGAAATGACTTTTGACACTATTATTGTTGATGAAGCTGGTAGAGCCACGTTAAGCGAACTATTAGTTCCATGTATCAAGGCCAAAAAGTTAATTTTAGTTGGTGACCATAAGCAACTTGCCCCTGTCATTGATGATGATGTTCTAGAGAAAATTGATGATAAAAATGAAGCCAAAACTTCATTCTTCCAGCGACTTTTTGAAAGAGTTGAAGCTGTAGAACGAGAAGAATTGGATGCTAACATAGAAAATCCAGGAAGAAAAAATCTCATTCACACTCTTGAATATAATTACCGAGCTGCACGTCCAATTTGTAATCTATACAGCAATGCTTTCTATGAAGGAAACCTCAAAACTACTGATATTATTGATTCAAAAAAGCGTCACGAACTTTCGTTCTCTTCAAATGTTGTCTGGTTTGATACTGGGAAACTTCCGAACAAGGAAGATAAACAGCAAGGTACCGGTAAAATAAATAAATGCAACGCAGATATTATTGAACGAACTTTAATGCAAATTAAAAATGAGATGCTTTCGAAAAAATTAAATTACGATATTGGTATAATCACTCCATATAAAGCACAAATGGAATTATTACGAAGCAAGCTTGCCTTAAAGAAAAACTATTCTGATTATAAAATAGATATTGGAACAGTCGACAGTTTTCAAGGAAGTGACCGAGATATTATCATCTACGACTGCGTACGTTCTGGTAAAGTAAAACAAAAAGCAAAAATAGATTTTATTGCAGAAGAAAAGCGTTTAAATGTTTCTCTTTCTCGTGCAAAATTGCTATTGATTATTGTTGGTGATATGGACTTTTTGTATCAAGCTCAAGTTTCTGATAAAAATAATCCATTCAAGGCAATCATTGAATACATTGCACAAAACAAGAACGAATACACTGTAATTGAGGAGAAGCCAAATGGCAGAAAAACAAAATAAAGACAAAAAATTCTCAAAACCTGATTTTGAACTGCTTACTCACAAATACAGTGATTTTTACGAAGGCTTTTACATGTATGATGTAAGAGAAGTTGATTATCCTGTATATAGAACTAAGGTTTTGTATGAATATTCAAAAGTCCAGGAAATACATCCAATTATAATAGCTGTTTTAAGAACGATTCAGTTTCTTGAAAGTGTTAGTAATTTAGATGTTTATGAAGAACTAAATAACATAACTCAATTAGATAAAGATATATTGAATAGCATTCTTGCAGAAATCACAGTTAAAGGGTATTTAAAACAAGATGATTTAAGATTATCTACAGATGGCAAGGAAATCTTACAGAAAGCAAAAGAAGTTATTACTGAAAAAAAATCAGACTATTTAAATATTGATGGAATTTTTGGAACAGTTTTACCAGATTTTGGAAAAATACATCAAAATGACAAAAAGGCTCGTGAAGGCTCTATAGAATTTAAGCCTTATGTAAAATCACGTCCTCGAATCGAATATTTGGATGAAGAGTTTTCCGATAATAAAACTCTTCGGCAAGTACTTATTGAAAACCTACAAAATAAAGAAGAAGACGTAACTGGAATTTTAGAGATTGCTCCGAATAAGTTTTTTAACAGATACATTTGTCTTTTTTATAAAGATGTTGAAAAAAACGAAAAATTCTTGGTTCTTAATCATGATTATGAAATAGACTCAGAAGCGACAGAACTTTTTGACCGCCTTATGAGTGAGCAGAAATTTACTAATGAAAATATTTCACTAAACTGTAAACCATTGCTTGATGAAAGTGCTAAAAAATTTGAAGAAGCAACTCCTCAAGTTATCGAAGAAAAAATTAAACCAATCGAACAACTTGGAATTACAGATGGAAAAACAATCGAAGTTGACGAACACAAAAAGTATTTCATATATTTACTAGAAAATGCTAAAAAATCCATCTATATCCAATCACCATGGATAAATTGGAGAACTCTTCAACTTTACAAAGATCATATTCAAAAGGCTATAAAACGAGGTGTAAAAGTTACTATAAAGTATGGAATGAAACCTAGAAACCGATTTGATAAAGCTGGAATTGACAATGAATCTAAAAGTTTTTTTGGAAATCTAGATAAAAACTTTTTCAGATTAATAAATACCGACGACCATTCCAAAATCGTTATATGTGATGAAGATTTTATGATTATGGGAAGTTTCAACTGGCTTAGTTTTGGTGGCGGCAACGAAAAAGACGCACGTGGTGAAACATCCACGATAAATATGAATAAAGTAGAAATAAAAAAGCAAATAGAAAAGTTTAAATGATGTCTTTTACATAATCAAAACTGCCATCAGAAGTCCAGAAGGCTGGCCGTCTGGCAGATAATCCAAAAAGACAGAGTCTTGTTGGCGGAGGATTAGAAAGGGCAACGTTGCCCTTCTCGGGTTTCCAAAGGGCAGAGCCTTTTGGTGGCTATGAAGTGGAGAAAAAA
>Ga0256404_1001313_pt1 | contig 61323 bp, 51 predicted proteins | sample RumenRJG_01DNA_FD_185990 | JGI IMG/M metagenome (GOLD analysis project Ga0256404, IMG submission 185990) | Bovine rumen microbial communities from Lethbridge, Alberta, Canada - RJG_01 | ecosystem: Host-associated > Mammals > Digestive system > Stomach > Rumen | place: Canada: Alberta | collected...
TAGGATATATGAGTATATCGCAGTTAATTTGCAATCACCGGAAAATGCTATGGGGCAGTATAACAGAATAGCTGATTGTGTACTTGAACTTGGCTTCTTTCCAGAGAAATTCAGACTGGTAGATTTTGAGCCGGAACGCTCACAAGGACTTAGGCGAATGCTAGTAGATAATTACTCGGTATTTTATGTATTCAAGGACAAGGCTGTCACGGTAACTAGAGTATTATACAGTGCCTCTGATATTGAAAAGCGACTGAAAGAAGTCAATTAACTTCCGGTTGCACTTTGGTTGCAAAAAGTTATAAAAAGCAAAAAAATCGCTGGAATAAACGAAAAACCACAACAACATATAGCCATAAAAGAAAATCAACTGTTTTATAAACCAGATATAAAAGACTATGCAGATTGTTTGAAAACGTTTATCGCAAATTACAATAATAAAAGCTTTTCACAAGCGCAGCAATCCTAGATAAATACGTATTTAGAGGAATAAGATATGCGTAAGATAATTAAAAATGCCATCCGGTGCAAACACTGTGGCGACACAATTGAATCAGTGAATGTACATGACTATGTGACCTGTAGTTGTGGGGCATGCGGTGTAGATGGAGGATATGATTATCTTCGCAGAAGTTTTAAGACTTCTCCGGAAGATGACTTTATTGATCTGAGTGAATATGATGATAATAATATGAAATTGCAGAAAGAGTGACAATACATGACAGTAGAAGAAATCCTTTAGGGTGAATCAAAGGACCTGGAGTTCAAAGATATTGGCTCAGACCAAAGAATATGGACTACCTGAGGTTGAGTTCATCGATATGGGCATTGCGCTTAGAGTTAATATGTATAGGGCGCTTGCTGAGGACAAAAAACAAGCGATAAAAGCAAGCGATAAAAACAAGCGATAAGCGATAAAAACAAGCGACAAACGATAAAAGTGAGCGATAGTAGAAATATGTTTGCAGAATATATGTTGCAACATGGTGCTTCTACAACAGCTGAAATGGCCGAATTTCCTGGTCTTAGTCCGCAGAGAACGAGAGCTATTCTTGCTAAAATGGTTGAGGATGGAGTAAGACAAAATAGTGTAAAAATAGTGTAAATTTAATGAAAGATTAGCATCCTCGTGGTATAATATATGTGCTTGGAGGGTGCTTTTTTATGATTAAAGCTACTTTATCAAATGAGATATTAAAATACATTACGAAGATTGATATAAACAGGTATAAAATATCAGAAGTTTCGTTGCCTGTTGCAGTGGCCAGTAAGTTGCGTAAGAATTCAAAGAAGAAAAGCTCCTATGCATCTACTAAGATTGAGGGAAACCCTTTGTCGGAAAAGCAAGTGGATGAGGTTATAGATAGTGATGAACGAAAGCATTATCTTAAACCAGAGCAGGAGGTGCGTAATTATTTTCTGGCATTGAATTATTTGGAGGAAAAAGCAGCAAATAAAGAGTCGTTCTCGAAGAAGCTGATATTAGATGTGCAAAAGTATGTTGAGAAGGGAGCTTCAAAAGAAAAAATAGGACTACGTGGACCTATGCCGCCAGGAGTATTATTTGCTGTATACGATTCTCAAACAGGAAATCCTGATTACATTCCACCGGAATACAGTGATATACCAGAACTACTAGATGAACTGGTAGAATATGTGAATACGACAGATGATCACCCACTCATAGTTGCAGCAGTAGTCCATTATCAACTTGTAACAATTCATCCATTTGAGGATGGAAATGGACGAACAGCAAGGCTTCTTTCGGGGTATATTCTAGATATCAATGGATACGGGTTTAATGGTATTGGCTCCTTAGAAGAGTATTTTGCATATGATATTGATGAATATTATGAATCCATCCAGATGGGGTTGCCTGCTCTGTATTATTCAGGACGAGATAATCCTCCACACCCGGAGATTTGGATTAATTATTTCCTTCGCATGGTACTGTTGTATTCTAATAAGGTTCGCGAATTATCAGACAGTTCAAATGGTGAAGAGTTAGAAGGAAGTCTATCATATTTGAAAGGAAAAGAGAAAGAATTACTCTTGCTATTAATGAAGAACTACAAGAGGGACTTCACGCCTATCGAAGTAAGCAAAGAGCTTAAGGTTACAAATAAGACCGTTATCAACAGACTTGCAACACTAGCAAAAAATGGATTTGTTGTTCCTCATATGGTTAAGGAGCGAATACGTTCCTATGAGCTTTCTGACTATACAAAGCAGAATGAGAAGAGGATAAAAAAGCTTTTGAAGAAATCAGAAGTTGAATTAGCTAAGGAAGGCAGTATGTAAAATGCGAATTAAGAAATTACTACCAATAATTATAATATGTACTATGATGCTGACGCTTTGTTCCTGTAGCAAAGGGCCTTCTTCCGTTACGCTTCTTATATATATGTGTGGCTCCGACCTTGAGTCTCAGACGGGAATTGCAAGTGAGAACCTGCAGGAATTAATGTCGTCTGACATTCCTGACAATGTAAGAATCATTGTACAGACGGGTGGCGCTAATAAGTGGCTTAGTAACAACATCCCAAGCGACAAGATTATGCGCTACGAGGTTAAGAAGGGAGAGCTGAAGGAGCTATCCAGGTTAGATGATGCCAACATGGGAGACGGCACCACCCTAGAGGATTTCGTAAGGTGGGGAACCAACAGTTATCCAGCAGAGAATACAATGCTTCTTCTATGGGATCATGGTGGCGGAACTATTAAGGGAGCCTGCTATGACCAGAAGTATTCTAACGATGCCATTACCTTAGCAGAGCTGAAGGATGCCCTAAGTAAGTCACTTAATGGTAAGAAGCTTTCCATCGTTGGATTCGATGCCTGCCTTATGGGGGACTACGAGGTGGCTGATGCTCTGGCCCCTTACGCCGATATGATGATTGCATCCCAGAATTATGAGGTGGGCTTAGGATGGGATTATACAACTATTGCCAAGAGCATGTCTACCAAGACAGGGGCGGACCTAGCCAAGGATATATGTAAGAATTATCTTACGAAATGTGAAAAGGCAGACAAGTCTGCTACTGCAACCTTATCTGCTATAGACCTTACACATTTTGACGAGATATCGAATGCATTCGAAGAGATGCTAGGGGATTTGCAATTCGACTCGGCTGACAACAATGGACGATTAGCTTTAAGAGTTGCAGTTAAGAATTCCGCATCCTTTGGGGCTAATTCAAGCGGTAAGATGGATAACTTTGTTGACCTTGGAGGTGTAGCCAAGGAGCTTTCCACAGAGGATAACCTAAGCGAAAGTGGCAAGGCATTAAGTAACAAGGGAGCTAAAGCACTTGAGTCAGCTCTTAAGGGAGCAATCCTTTGCACAGAAAGAGGCGAAGCAAAATCCAATGCAACAGGGCTGTCCGTTTATTATCCCAGCCATTTTCACATGGATGAAGTCATGGAATACATTAACATTTGCCCAAGCGAGAATTATAATAAGATACTAACGAGTATATACAGTAATATTCCGGAAACTACAATTAGCTTCAAGAACCCAGGATACATAGGAGACGACGGCAGGTTCCATGTAAGCTTAACACCTGAGAGTGCAAGATATCTTCTTAGCGTATCGTATACAATTTATAGGAAGAATGATGATGGCAGCCAAGGGAAGCCGGTAATAAGTAATTTTATTACCAAGTCGGATTTGGACAAGCTTGATTTTACAGTAGATTATGAAGGAGAATACTTTACTCTTGATAATCACGCGATTATGGCAACTCAGGTAGACCACACTGCGGACAATGATATCTACATGAGCAAGATTATACGTAATGGCGCTCCTGAGACCTTTAGATTTGCACATATACATAATTTGTTTGGCTCACATTTTAGGCAGATAGGAATGGTGTTGTATGATGATGACATAGGCTCCGCCCGCAAGGATGTGTATCCTATAATGGTGGGAGATGAGGTAAATGTTGATGGTGAGGAATTCACCATTGATGCCAAAGGTCTTGTAATTAACAGCCGGAATCTGGATAATACACCATATATTATTAAAGTAACAGCTACTGATATATTCGGTAAGGAAATCGTGTCGAATAGCGCGGTATGTGAAGGAGGTAATAATGTCAGGTTACAGTAAGCAAATAGGAGATAAGATATGGCTATAATTGCAGCATTTATGGTACCCCATCCACCTATGATTGTGCCAGCAGTTGGAAGGGGAAGCGAAGACCAGGTCAAGACTACAATTGAATCATACGAGAAGGTGGCGTCACAGATTGCAAGGCTTAAGCCTGATACCATAATTATATCTACGCCTCATAGTGTGATGTACTCGGATTATTTTCACATTTCCCCTGGCAAATGGGCTAAGGGAAGCTTCGCTCAGTTTGGTGCTCCAGAGGTTAGCTTCGATGTGGACTATGACTACGAGCTTACGAGAGCCTTGTCGTCTCTAGCGGATGAGAAGGGCTTTCCTGCAGGAACAATGGGAGAGAAGGATAGAGAATTAGACCATGGAACAATGGTGCCGTTATATTTTATCACTCAGCAATATAATAATTTCAAGCTGGTTAGAACAGGCCTTAGTGGGCTTGATTTATATACCCATTACGAGTATGGCATGATGATTAAGAAGGTTGCAGAAGACCTTAATCGAAGAGTAGTATATGTTGCCAGCGGTGACTTGTCACACAAGCTTCAGGACTACGGACCTTATGGATTCGCACCAGAGGGACCTAAGTATGACAAGCGAATAATGGATGTGTGCTCTCGGGCAGCATTCGGTGAAATGTTTGACTTCGACGAGAATTTCTGTGATAAGGCAGCAGAGTGTGGTCATAGGTCATTTGTTATAATGGCAGGTGCGCTAGATGGGGACAAGGTTATAGCCAAGCAATATTCCCACGAGGATGTAACAGGCGTTGGATATGGCATATGTTCCTTCATGGTAAATGGTCAGGATGAGAAGAGACATTTCTTAGAGGAGGCACTTCGACGTAAGGAGGGAGCGCTTATGGAGGCAAGAGCAAAGTCAGATGAATATGTTAATCTTGCAAGGCAGTCCTTAGAGTATTATGTTAAGAATAATTCTCCGATGAGTATGCCGGATGGCTTGCCAGGTGAGATGCTTGATACGGCAGCAGGCACATTTGTATCTGTCCATAAAAACGGACAGCTTAGAGGATGCATTGGAACATTTCTTCCAACTAAGGATAATGTAGCGCAGGAGATTATGGCCAATGCCATAAGTGCCGCTACAAGAGACCCTAGGTTCAACCCTATTACAGAAGATGAGCTAAAGTGGCTTGATATTAGCGTGGATGTGTTAAGTGAGCCAGAAGCGATTGATTCCATGGATGAATTGGATGTTAAGAAGTATGGGGTAATCGTCGAGAGCGGATATAAGCGAGGTCTGCTCCTTCCAGACTTAGATGGAGTTGATAGCGTGGAAGATCAGGTGGACATTGCAAGACGCAAGGGAGGAATAGGACCTTCAGAAAAAATCAAATTATATCGGTTCGAGGTGGTAAGACATTACTAATATGTGTTATTATAGACATAAGTTTGCAAGACAAACTAGTTGAAACTATATCGGTACTTACCGATTAACATTTACCAGATGAAAGGAGAAGGCATTATGAGTAAATATCGTTGTGAGACATGTGGTTATGAGTATGATCCAGCAGTAGGTGATCCAGATAATGGAATCGAGTCAGGAACACCATTCGAGGATCTTCCAGATGATTGGGTTTGCCCTCTATGTGGAGTTGGAAAGGATATGTTCGAGAAGGCAGAATAGTCCTCAGATGTAACATGAAGATTGCTAGTTAAGGAGGACATGTATGATTACTAACGAAGATATGAAGGTGCTGCTTAAGTCGCAGCAGGGTGAGATGGATGCATTGCTTATGTATCGTGAACTAGCCAAGGTTGTTAAGGATGAGAAGGATAAGGAAGTATTCCTGCAGCTTGCCAGCGAGGAAGGTCGTCATGCCAAGGTATTTAAGAAATACACCAACAGGGTGCTTAAGCCTAAGAGTGCTAAGGCAATATTCGTTCCGCTTATGTATAGGATTATAGGCAAGAAGAAGCTGTATCCTACCATTGCTAAGGGGGAATATGACGCAGAGAAGAAGTACGAGAGCGTTGTTAAGAAGTTCTCAGAGGTAAGAAGTGTTCAGGCTGATGAGAGAAGACACGGGGACATGGTTCTTGCGTTGCTTGATTAGAGAAAATAGTGTATAATGTTACAAGTGTTGAGCGGTTGTTTACACGACCGCTTAATTTATTAATGTTTATAAGGAGATAAGTTAATGGGAAAAAAGATTAAGCAACAGAAGTGGTTTCCTTTGGCTGTTGCGCTATGTATAGCAATATTATTTTTCTTTTTGTTAATTCATCTGGGAGATTTGTGGGATGCAATTGGAGCAATATTCTATTTTCTATATCCTGTAATTGCTGGTGTAATAATCGCATATCTTCTTAATCCGTTAATGAAGGTTCTTGAGAATCATGTATTTCGGTTTATTAAGAAAAAGGGACTTAAGAGAACCATATCTTTAGTTCTTTCCATGGTAATTGGTATTGCAGCAATAACAGCTATTATTATGCTACTTGTTCCACAGCTATATGACAGTGTAATGATGCTTTATGCTAATAGAGAGTCATATATCTCAGGGCTTTCAGAGTGGCTTGAAAGCACAGGTCTTAGTAAATTAATAGATAAGTTCGGTGGTGGATTTACATTTACCCCTGAATCTGTTATGGGATATTTAATGGACTTCCTTGCTAGCAACGTAGATAACATTAAGTCAGCACTATCTAATGTTGGTGGACATCTATGGGCATGGATTCTTGGACTTATATTCTCGGTATATTTTCTTGCATCTAAGGAAAGCATAGCTGAGTCTTGTAAGAACATTCTTAGAGGAATGATTAAGAATGAAGAGAAGTACAATGAAGCGCTAACTCATATTAAGAAGATTGATAACATCTTAATTAAGTATATTCTGTTCTCACTATTTGATGGTGTATTAATTGGTACTATAACTGCAATATTTATGCTCATCACAGGAATGGATTACATCGGATTGATTGCTATTATTATCGGTGTTACAGACCTTATCCCGACATTTGGTCCAATTATCGGTACAATTATTGCTGCACTAATCCTGTTACTAGTCAATCCAACACATGCTATTATCTTCGTTATATTCTATCTCATATTACAGCAGATAGACGGTTATGTAATAAGACCGAAGTTGTATGGTAATACATTTGGTGTGTCAGGACTATGGATACTTGTTGCTATCATCGTAGGTGGCAGAATGTTCGGAGTACTTGGAATCCTACTTGGTGTTCCTGTAATTGCTATTCTTGACTACCTCTTCAAGCAGGTAATTATCCCTAAGGTAAGAGCTAGAAGAGAGAAGGCGATTCGCAAAGCCAATGGCCTTGAAGAAGTAGAAGAGGCGATAGAAGAGGCCGTGGAAGGCGAATCTGGTTCAGATGAATCTAAGGCAGACGACAAGAAGGACGACAAGTCAGAAGGCAAATAAAATGTATAATAATAGGGCTATCACATTATGTGATAGCCCTTCTTATTTTATATAGATTATATAAAAGGAAGATTATTGATCTGGGATTATTTATTATCCTCAGGCTGTCCGTATTTTTCTACATAATCAGCAATCTCATCAGCAGCATCAAGGAATGCAGCTTCTGTCTCAAGTGCCATTGCAAGTGTTAAAGCCTGGCAGCTTTCTGCATAGTCAAGAAGTTCATCGATACGCTTCTCTTGTGAAGCCTTATCCATAGCTTCCTTCTTCTCAGTAATTCTCTTCTTCTTCTCTTCCATATTCATCTGAGTTTTAAGACGAATAGTATTAAGCTTAATGTCTCTCTCTTCTTTATTAAGACGAGCATTCTCTTTAGCTGCATTAACATTTCCTTGAGCAGTAGCAATGTTGTCGTTAACATCAGCTTCTACATCATCGGCAAAGTCTTCAATTGCAGCGCCGCTCTTAGCAAGACCATCGTTGACCTTAACTTCTACGATATCAGCGAAATCCTCAATAGCCTCAGCGCTCTCAGTAAGACCATCATTAACAACCTTCTCTACTCTGTCAGCAAACTTCTCGATAGAAGCGTTAACATCTGCCATGTCAGCCTTAATTTCTTCTTTCTTAAGTGCACGAGCCTTCTTAGAAGATTCCGCAGAAGCAGCCATTTTCTTCTTGATGTCTTCCATTCTCTTCTGAGAGAGTTCCATTCTTTCATTCCAATTCATAATTAAACCTCCTCGATTATCTAATAATAGAAACTAGATACATTATACCTAAAGCGATATTAAAAATCAAATTATTGCGATTACTTGAGAATTTGCACGGAATTGTCAGACTATTGAGACAACAAAAAGTTGATTTTTTTGTGTAAGTTGATATTCATTTAGTATATAATATATTTGTTGTACTATATCAATTTAGAAGTTGGTTCTCGTAAAGGAGATATATATAGTGAGTATTAAGGATTCTATTAATAATGAATATATTCAATATATTAAGGATCATATGAGTGAGTGCGAAGAGGGTGCTAATAAGATGAAATTCAATCTCGAACACTCTCCTTTGTGGTGGAATGATATGGTGGATAAGACTGTTATGATTCCGAAGATATTTGACGAAGAGGACATGGCAGATTTTCGCAGAATTGGTGATATGACCTACAGGATATTTGGCAAGGTGATTAATGAGTACAGAACCCACGATGATTACAGGAAGCTATTTCCATTTTCCAAGGAGCTAGAGGAACTCATTCTTCTTCCTAAGCAGTACGATGGATTTCTGCCAATAGCCCGATTCGACCTATTCTATAATGAGAAGACAAGGGACTTCAAGTTCTGCGAGATTAACACAGACGGCACAGCCGCCATGCTTAGAAATGTTGAGATTGAGAAGGCTCTTATTAACAATCCTGCTCATCAGCATGTCATTAGAAAGTACAGTCTAAAGCCCTTCGAATTATTCGATTCATGGGTTGAAGAATTCATGAAGCTATATAAGACATATCCAAAATGCAAGGACAACCCTAACGTTGCAATTGTTGATCTTCTTGATAATGCTACAATGGGTGACTTTGAAGAATTTGCAAGGCGCTTCCAGGCGGCTGGCATTAACTGTGAAATCTGTGATATCAGGGAATTAGAATATCGTGATGGCAAGCTTTATTCTAAGGCTGGCAATCCTATTGATGCAATATACAGGCGAGCTGTAACTGCTGATATAATGAATGTCTATGATGAAGTGGCGCCATTTATTCAGGCCATTAAGGATGATGCCGTATTTTTCGCAGGGGCATTTGAGACTCAGATTATTCATTCAAAATGGGTGTTCTACGTATTACATTTACCACGAACAGCTCAATTTCTAACTGAAGAAGAGGCTGCCTTCGTTAAGGAGCATGTGCCTGAGACAACAGAGTTTGCCCCAGAATTCATTACAATGGAAGAGGTTAGAGACAGCAAATATAAATATATGCTCAAACCTATGGATGCCTATGCGTCTAAGGGAGTATATGCTTCGGGCCGTGAGTTTAACCAAGAAGACTGGGAGGAGTTACTTCCTAAGCTATATGGACAGGGTTATATTGTGCAGGAATATTGTGAGCAATATCTTACAGATAATATTGATTTTGCATGGGGAGATGGAAAATGGCATAAGTTCATTAATATGCCAGGACTTTATATGTATAACGGTAGACTCTGCGGATTTCTCATGAGAATGGCGTGTGGCGAGAACATAATATATGCCCACGACAATGAGAGAACTGCAGCGGTTTTCGTTGGAAGTAATAGATAGTTGGAGGACAGATAGTGGATACTTTCTCGAATAGAAGAAGGCGACAACAATTAATAATACTTCAGCCTATATTGGTGGGAATTGGTATAAATGTATTATTGGCATTTATAACCAATTACTTTAAGCTACCCGTTTATTGGGACACCATTGGAACAATGTTCGTATCCGCCCTTGTAGGCTTTTTCCCAGGAATATTAGTTGCTGTTGTAACTAACTTAATATGCTCCATATTTAATGATAATGCGGCCTTTTTTAGCATAATCAATGTGCTAATAGCCATGGTTACTGTATGGTACAACAGGAAGGGCTTATTTAGGGATATTAAGAAGTCTGCATTATTCGTTGCCATAATTGGCGTAGGAAGCGGAATTATAAGTGCTATTATTCAGTGGCTTATTCTAGGTGAGCCTGAGAATGAATCCATAAGAGCAATAATAGATTCAATGGGGCTTTCCGAAGGTATTACTGGTTTTATGGCATTTACAGGGCTTAATATCATTCTTAATCTTCTTGATAAAGGAATGTGCTTTGTTGTTGTGGCAGTACTGCTTCATTTTATGCCAGACTATATTAAGGAGAAGATTCATAACAGCACCTGGATGCAGTCTCCTCTTACTAAGTCTCAGGAAGAGTCCATTGAATTATGGAACTCTAATACCAGAAGGTCAGCAAGAAAGAGAATGACTGTTGTTGTTACAGTTATTGCCCTTACTGCTACCTTGATTACAGCATATCTTGGATTGCATCAGTATTTAGAAGCGGCTAGGGAGGATAAGACTAACAACGCTGTTAATGCCTCTAAATTCGCAGCAAGTGTAGTTGATCCTAGTAAGATTGATGAGTACATAAGAGATGGTGAAGCAGCCCCAGGCTACAAGGATACAGAGGATATGTTATATAAGATTCGCGACAATGCGTCGGGAATAACATATCTATACATTGTTAAGGTTGATAGAGACAAGGTGACATTTGTATTCGATTTAGATGCTAATCCTAACACTGTAAGCTCCGAAAAGGCGGATGACACTGAGGGTGAAGAGCCAGGCACTGTTGTCCCAGTAGATGAAGAGTTCGAAGCGTATATGGATGACATGCAGGCAGGTAAGGTGATTCCGCCTATAGAGAGTACAGGGGAATGGAGTTGGCTTGTATCCTCCTACCATCCAATTCTTGATAGCTCTGGTCATGTAGTGGCTTATGCAGGAGCTGATGCATCCCTAGATTATCTTTACGAATATATGGCAGGATTCGCAAGAAGGTTAATTCTTGTTCTTCTTGGAATCATTGCTGCAATCGTATCATACGGTATATGGATGACTAATTATTATACGGTATATCCTATAGAGTCTCTTGGTGTACACGTAAGACGATTAACAGAAGCAGGAGATAATCAGGAAGAATTAGATGCAGTAGTTCGCCAGATGCGAACAATTGATATACGAACAGATGATGAGATTGAGAAGCTATATCACGACCTGTGCGACATGGCGCTTAACCAGACTGAGAAGCTTAGAAGTATAAGGCGACTCTCAGAGAATACTTTGCAGATGCAGGACGGTCTTATTATTACTATGGCTGACCTTGTGGAGAACAGAGATGCTGATACAGGTGCTCATATCCAGAAGACTGCGGCCTATGTTGATATTATTGTTCGTGGCTTGAAGGAGAAGGGATACTACGCTGAGAAGATTACGCCTAAGTTCATGTCTGACGTAGTTCGCTCTGCGCCGCTTCATGATGTGGGTAAGATTAATATTCCTGACAACGTTCTTAACAAGCCAGGCAAATTAACTGACGAAGAATATGAGATAATGAAGACTCATACCACAGCAGGTATGAAGATTATGGAGAAGGCCATTGATACAGTAGGTGGTGAGAACTACTTGAAGGAAGCTCGTAACATGGCGGCATATCACCATGAGAGATGGGATGGCAAGGGCTATCCTGAAGGACTTCATGGGGAGGTTATTCCGCTTTCTGCAAGAATTATGGCGGTTGCCGATGTGTTCGATGCTCTAACATCGCCTCGTGTATACAAACCACCATTTCCTCTAGAGAAGGCCCTAGCAATTATTGAAGAAGGCAAAGGTACTCAGTTCGATGAGAAATGTGTAGAGGTCTTCATGGATTCTCTTGACGAAGTCAAGGTTATTCTTAGGAAATATCATAATGAGTATTATAAAGAAAATGATATCGAGATATAAGAGAGGGGATATCAGTTGAGAAATAATAGTAAATTAAGGTTTACAACTACATTAATAGTTTTGACGCTTATAGTATTCAACATACTTGCTGCGCCTTTGGGAGTATATGCTGCGGCTTCTACTCAGAGTAAGAGTGATACTACTCAGGACTCTTATCTGTCTAAGAACGGTGGCGGATATGCTTTGTCAGGACAGCTTAAGAACGTGGGCTTTACTACTAAGATGTATGATGCGTCTAACGGTATGCCTACCTCTGATGCCATGTGTCTTCTTGCTGCTAAGGATGGCCACATGTGGATTGGTGGCTATAGCGGTGTTATTCGCTACGACGGCTCCACATTTGAGAGAATGGATACAAGCAATGGTCTTACCAGCGCAAGAGGTTTCTTCGAGGATGGGAAGGGAAGAATCTGGGTTGGAACTAACGATAATGGCGTTGTTGTAATAGACGGTGAGAATAGTACGCATATTACTTATAAGGATGGACTTCCAACATCTTCTATTCGTGTATTTTCCGAGGATGGTGACGGAAATGTATATATAGGTACTACCGCAGGAATATGCTATGCGGATAGTAATCTTAAGATACATTCTATTAGTCATCCATTATTAGACAAAGACAGAATTCTTAAATTAGATGCTGACAGTAATGGAAAGGTCTATGGTTCTACCGCTAAGGGAGTTATATTTGCCATAGATAATGCCAATATTACTGGAGTGTTCGAGAGCGCTCAGCTTGGAATCGACAAGATATATACAATAATGGCTGATCCAACCTCTGCAGGCAACCTCTATATTGGTTCAGAAAGTGGCGACATCTTCTACGGTCCATTCGGAACTCATGCTAATGATATGAAGAGAATTGCTTCTAATGGAATTGGCGAGACTCAGTGGCTGGCTTATCTGTGCGACAGGGTATGGGTGGCATCAGATAGTGCCATTGGATATATTGACGGCGATAACCTTAATATATTGCGAGACATTTCCGTTAAGGGAATTGAGATGATGACTCAGGATTATCAGGGTAATATATGGATTGCTTCGTCTACTCAGGGAGTTATGAAAATCGTTACTAATAACTTCGTAGATGTAATGGAGGAATACGCTCTTCGTACTGGAACCACCAACGCTACCTGCCTTCACAACGGCCTACTATATATAGGAATGGATAAGGGGCTTCAGATTGTTGATGGCGCAGGTAATCTAATTGAGAATGAATTGACAAGATATATAGGCGACAGTCGTATTCGATGCATTAGAGAAGATTCCATGGGAAATGTGTGGATATGTACCTACACCGATGAGAAGGGCTTACTGTGTGAGACACCAGGTGGCGGTTTTGTCGCATTTACCAAGGAAAATGGAATGCCAGATAATGAGGTTCGAACTGTCTATGAAGGACAAAATGGAGACATATTAGTTGGCACCAACGGCGGTCTTGTAATTATTAATCAAGGTCAGATTGTAAGGACTGTGGGAGCTAATGATGTTATTAAGAATACTGTATTCTTATCAGTGACTCAGGACGCAGATGGCACCATATACGTAGGCTCTGACGGAGATGGAATCTATTCAATTAAGGGAGATAACATAACCAAAATCAGTCGTGATGAAGGCCTTACAAGTGACGTTGTTATGAAGATTATCAGGGATGATAAGAACGGCGTACTATGGCTTGTTACTTCTAACTCCATTGAGTATATGAAGAATGGCAAGATTACTCAGGTCAAGTCCTTCCCTTATAACAATAACTACGATATCTATTTTGATAGTAATAACAACGCCTGGATTCTGTCTTCCTACGGCCTTTATATTATAGAGGTTCAGAAGATGCTTGATGACAAGGTTGATGACTATCGTTTGTATACAGTTGAGAGTGGACTTCCATTTACCTTAACGGCTAATTCTAACAGCTACCTTGATTCAGAGGGTAACCTGTATATGCCTGGAAGAAATGGCGCTATTAAGGTAAATGTTAATCATTTCTTCGACGAAGCTGACAAGCTTCATCTTGGCATTAACTCGATTACCTGTGATGGTGAGAAGGTTCTACCTGATGATGATGGCAAATACATTATCCCTTCAAGCGAAGGACGTATTCAGATAACACCTTCCATAATGGACTATTCTATGCATGACCCTCTTGTTCATGTATATCTTGAGGGAGGTCCTGATGATGGTATTACTGACATGATGAGTAAGCTTACAACCTTAGAGTATACGGATTTGCCATACGGTAGCTATACTCTTCATATAGAGGTAATTGACAAGAATTCAAAGCAGATAATACAGGATGAGCAGATTCCTGTTACTAAGAGTGCGAGATTTACGGAGATTCTTATAGTCAGGATTCTCTTTGTTCTATTACTTGTTGCTGCAGCAGCTATATTCGTATGGAGATTCATTGCCACCACAACTGTCCGTAGGCAGTATGAGGAGATTAGAGCGGCTAAGGAAGAAGCTGAACAGGCTAATAGTGCCAAGACAAGATTCCTTGCTAATATGTCACACGAGATTCGAACACCTATTAATACAATATTAGGTATGAATGAGCTGACTCTCAGGGAGGATACAAGTGGTGTTCCTAATAATTATTCTACAAGAGTAATTAATAATAGTTATGATATTAAGAATGCATCTGAGTCATTACTTAACTTAGTTAATGACTTACTTGATATGTCTAAGATTGAGTCAGGTAAAATGCATCTCGTTGAGCAGGAATACGACATAGAAGAAGAGATTCGTTCTGTAGTTACCATGATAAGAGAGAGAAGTGACCAGAAGGAATTGATCTTCGATGCTGTAATAGATGAAGTGCTTCCTACACGATTGTATGGTGACCCTGCCAAGATTAAGCAGGTAGTTCTTAATCTTTTAACTAATGCTGTTAAATATACTAAGAAGGGTGGAGTTTCATTTACCGTAACCTTGTCAGAGAGAAAGGTAGATATTGCAACTCTTACAATCTCTGTTCGTGATACAGGAATGGGTATTAAGAAGGAAGATATGGACAAGCTCTTCGATGCTTATGAGAGACTTGACGAAGAGAAGAACAGGGCAATCCAGGGAACAGGTCTAGGCCTTGATATCTCTAGAAGATTTACTGAGCTTATGGGCGGTGAACTTACCTGTGAGAGTACATATGGTGAAGGCTCAGAGTTCGTATTGAAGGTTGAACAGAAGATCATAGATGATACGCCTATAGGAGTATTCAAAGAGAGGGATAAGAACAGTACTCAGAATGTATATGTACCACAGTTCATAGCTCCTGATGCGGACATCCTTGTTGTTGATGACAATCAGATGAACCTTAACGTTATTAAGGGATTGCTTCGTCCTACCAAGGTATTCGTTAACACCGCATTAAGTGGCGAGGATGCGCTAGATAAGATTAGAGATACTAATTTCGATGTTGTATTCCTAGACCATATGATGCCAGGAATGGATGGTCTTGAGACCCTTACAGAGATAAAGAAGTTCAACACCACAGTGCCGGTATATGCTCTTACAGCGAATTCTACTGCTGGTGAAGAATTCTACAAGTCAAAGGGATTTGATGGATGCCTTCATAAGCCTATAGATACGAAGCTGTTAGAGGAGACTATTAAGAAGCATTTGCCAGATGAGAAGATGATTGAGCCTACAGCAGAAGATGCAGTGGAAGTAATTGACAAGATGCCTGAGGATATGATGTGGATATATGAGACTGAGGGCGTAAATGTTGAGGAAGGAATCAAGAATTCTGGCGGAATAGGAGATTATTTGTATGCTCTTGAGATGTTCTTAGATACAATTGATGAGAATGTCAAGATAATTAGAGATGCCTATGACGAAGAGAATATCGGATTATTTACAATTAAGGTACATGCTCTTAAGAGCTCGGCTAGAATCATTGGTGCTAGCAATCTGTCTAATATGGCACAGAAGCTAGAGGATGCAGGCAACGAGAAGGATGTAGATTATATTAATAAGAACGTCGGTGGATTTATATCTGATTACGAGGCTTATAAGGAGAAATTAGCTCCAATGAAGAAGGAGCAGGACTCTGACAATGATAAGGAGATGATTCCTGAGGATGTGCTAGAGGATGCTTACGATGCATTATCAGATGTAATTGATCAGATGGATTTTGATGCTGTAGAGATGATAGTAGATGATGTAGATGATTATAAGCTTCCTGACGAGGATGCTAAGAGATTTAACGACCTTAAGAAGGCTATGAAGCTAATTGACTGGGACAAAATGAATGAAGCTATAAGGAGAGACTGATGAATAAGATTCTATTTGTGGGAGAGAAAGAGACATTTGTTATACGTGTTCTTATGAAGAAGATTAATGCGCCAATGACAGAGGTAGAATTTGTCAAATGTGATGCTGTAACCCTTGGGGCAGCCATGACTGGCGACTATCTTATCGTTCTTTATATTGATGATGATACCAAGATAGGAGACGATGTGGTTCATCTACTAGAAGACCACATGAGAGAGGAAGCCGGTGGCATTATTGTAATAGGCGAGCCTGCCCATATTAGCAGCATTAAGAGGCACATGTCAGAGGGATTCATATATAAGGAATTCACAAGGCCTGTTAATAACGAGGAATTTGTTCAGGCTGCTCTTGATTATTTCGACGAGGAAAAAAGGGAGGACCTTAAGAAGAGAATTCTTATTATCGATGATGACCCACAATATCTGTCTCTTATTAGAGGATGGCTTAAGGATACTTACAAGATATCTGTTGCCAACTCAGGCTTGCAGGGGATTAAGTACCTTGGCAAGAACAAGGTGGACCTTATTCTATTAGACTATGAGATGCCAATAACAAGCGGCCCTCAGGTGCTTGAAATGCTTAGAAGTGACAAGGATACCAAGGATATACCAGTTATATTCCTAACAGGAAAAAGTGACAAGAACAGTGTAATGGCTGTTGTAGAACTACGCCCAGAGGGATACTTACTTAAGAGTATCCAGAAGGAAGAATTAACTTTGAAGTTAGAGGAGTATTTTGCTAAGAGCAAGTGATTATTGCTTTAAGGAAAGGTGCGATAAATGTTTGAATTATTAAGGACATATCAATTAGATATAATGTTTGCGCTGTCATTATGTGCATTTATATTCACAATACTTCTTCTTATAACTAAGTCTATGGACAAGAAGAGGAAGATAACCCTCATATTTACAGAGCTATCTGTATGCGTATTGCTTATATTCGAGAGATTTGCCTATATGTTTAGGGGTGATGCAAGTAATGTGGGCTATGTTATGGTGCGCGTAAGTAACTTTATGGTATTCTTCATGATTTTAGTTATTGCAATCCTTTTCAACCTATATCTTAAGAATTACGTTCAGGCAGATGTTGGCAAAGATAGGATGCCGAAAAGGTTTGTAATAATTGACATCATTGCAGTTATAGGAATAGTACTGTTAATTATATCTCAATTTACTAATATGTATTACTACTTCGACGATATGAATCAGTATCAGAGAGGACCTGCATTTGTTGTATGCTACGTAATACCTCTTATCTGCCTTATTATTCAGCTAACAATTGTAATTCAATATAGGGATACCTTCAGTCGTCACATACAGGTTGCCTTCATAATATATCTGGTGCTACCTATAATTGCCTCAATTGTGCAGTTCTTCTCCTATGGCTTGTCCTTGACTAATATGGCAATTGCTATAGCTATACTAGCATTGTATATATTCGCATATCTTGACTTAAATGACGAGGTTGAGAGAATGCATAAGATAGAGATGGGCGAGTTAGAAGAAGAGAGAAACAGTATGGCAAGACTCTTCGACCAGACCGCCACTGCATTCGTATCAGCAATTGAGAAGAAGGATGAAAGCATACAAGGTCATTCCCGGATAGTTGCTGATGTGGCTCGTAAAGTTGCCAAGGCTGCTAATATTGAGGATGATGAATGTGAGAAGGTGTATTATGCAGCCCTTCTTCATGATATAGGAACAGTTGAGCTTCCTGACAGATTAATAGGTAAGGGTGATGATCTTACCGCGGAAGATGAGATTATTATTAGGAATAAGCCTATTGACAGTGCCCAGATACTATCTAATATCAAGGAGTATCCATATCTTAAGGAAGCAGTAATGTATCATCGGGAGAGATACGATGGTACAGGCTATCCTAATGGTCTTAAGGGCGAGGATATACCTTGGATGTCAAGAGTAATTGCTGTGGCAGATTCATATGCTGGTATGTCAACACAGCTTCGTAATACAAGGGCCCTTCCTTATCAGCAAATTAGGGAGGAGTTCATAGAAGGCTCAGGCGTTAAGTATGATCCAAAATACGCTGAGATTATGATTTCAATACTCGATGAGGAGTATAAGGAGAATGCTGAGGCTGAGAGTGTCAAGCTTGAGAAGGAGATTAATTGCGACGAGTATAGAGACGTGGTTTCAGTAGGTATTGCATTTGATGATATGATTAAAAATGTGTCTTTTGAGTGCGAAACCATGGAAGGATATGATGGAGCATTTGCTTCACCTTCTGTTATATTATTTGATTCCTACGACAAGAGAATGCACAAGACTGACAAGTCTATTGAAGTATATAAATACATAGAGTTCGGAGAGTTATTCTTCGATGGCCATTATGTATCCACAGCAGCTAGAAATATTGAGGTGGATAAAGCTGAGAATAACCCTGATGATACAAGCACTAAGAGTGAAGTTAAAAGAAAACATAATATAACTATGTCACGTTTTGATGACCATTTGTCAGTTGTAATGGATGGGCCTGAGGGTAAGATGGATTACATTATCGCTCTTCCTGACAAGACTAAGATGGCATACATCGGTATTACTGGTGAGCATTGTAATATTAGTGATATTAAGGTTGAAGAGACTGATAAGAAGGTTAAGGAAGGCGATATTAGACGAATTGTTAATGAAGAAAGCTATATTGACAGGTTAGAGTCAGATGTTCCTAATACACAGGTGGATGGACCTAGGTATGCTCATACTAAGGGCATCAGACTTAAGAGCTCTCTTCTTATTGAATTCCACACCATGAGTCTTCCTTCAGCGTCACTTGCATGGCATTGTCCTTATATTCTTGTATATAGTTCTAGTGATGGCAAGGTTCATGGCAAGGATTACAGGGAATACGCCCTTGTGAAGATTAATGGTGAGTATAGCGCAGATAATGAGCAGGCAGATAATGATTTCGATATGAGAAAGACTGATGAATTCCCAGGCTGGGAGGCATGGAAGGTAACTAATAAGCGTGGCAAGGAATGTAGTGTAGAGCTTGTTAGGAGGAATAATAAGATTAGCCTTCATACCGAGAATCTGGGAATAATAGTAGATGACCATATAACACTTCATGATAATAGTAAGAATGTATATGTGGCTCTAACAGGAGACCAGGTGGCACTTACAGATATTAGAATCAAGGAAGCCTAGATTTTGGGCTGATGTTGAAAATATTAAGGATAGGTTTAATAATATGGATGAGCAATTATCGAGAACCAGACTGTTGATAGGCGAGGATGGAATAGACAAGCTTCATAAGTCAAGGGTTGCTGTATTCGGAATTGGTGGAGTAGGAGGATATGTCTGCGAGGCTTTAGTCAGAAGTGGTGTATCCTCTTTTGATTTGATTGACAAGGATGTGGTAAGTGTTAGTAATATCAACCGCCAAATCATAGCTCTTCATTCTACAGTGGGAGGATCTAAGGTTGAAGTAATGAAGGAACGAATGCTAGATATTAATCCTTCAGTCAATGTTAATACCTATGAGCGTTTCTTTCTTCCTGAAAACGCTGATGATTTCCCATTTGAAGAATATGATTACGTCATAGATGCAGTTGATACAGTAACTGCTAAGATAGAGCTTATAATGCGTTGCAAGGAGCTTGGGATTCCTGTTATTAGCTCAATGGGGGCAGGGAATAAGCTTGATGCAAGCGCATTTGAAGTGTCAGACATATATAAGACAAGCGTATGCCCCTTAGCTAAGGTTATGAGGCGTGAGCTTAAGAAGAGAGGTATTAAGGAACTTAAGGTGGTATATTCTAAAGAAAATCCGGTTACAAACAGTCGTCCTCCTGGTTCTGTAGCATTTGTCCCATCAACAGCAGGACTTATCATTGCAGGAGAAGTGGTTAGAGATCTCATTAGATAGTTAGGAAATTCAATAATAGACATTATGAATTATATGCAACAGGGGTTTTATTCCTGTTGCATATTTTATTGCAATAAGATAAAATATTGATTAATGGGTATTATTGCGATAAAAGAGTAATAAAAACCAAATAAATTGGTAAAAGTACAGGGGGATTTGCATATGGCTAAGAATGCAAATGGCGCTAATCACGGCGCAAAGAAGAAAAGTAAGAAGAGTATAAGCGGAACACTGCTTCTTGTAATGATTCCAGTAACCGCAATAGCAATTATTGCTATTATCGTATTTACTACAATGCAATGTAGAAGTAGTATGAGAGAGCTTGCTAACATGGACCTGCATGACGTAACTGATTCTAATGCGAGAGACCTAGGTCTTCATATGCAGGATATTCTTGCAAAAAGTAATGAGATAGCGGAAACAGTATCTACGGTGCCTATGTCTGACGCTCAGATTAAGAATACTATTGATGAGGCCAAGGGATTTGATCAGTCGATGGAGCCAGTTCTATATATTGGTTGGTCTGATAAATCAACAGTCTTTTCTAATGATTACACACCAGCTCCTGATTTTGATTGTACCTCAAGAGGATGGTATAAGGCAGGCTTGGACTTTAATACATTAACTGATACAGAACCATATGAAGATGTTACATCAGGTAAAATGTGTGTTACATTTTCAAGAAAGATAACAACACCAGACGGCAGAACAGGTGTTATGGGACTTGACGTATTCCTAGACCCACTTGTAGCAAGTGTTGAGTCATACGTTCCACTTGGCTCTGGTAAATCAATGCTTTTCGCGGGTGACTCTATATTGTCCTTCGCAGACCCTTCTTTGAATGGTAAGAAGATATCTGAAGCAAAAGATCCTTATCTTGATACATTAAAGGAGTACTATTCTGATAAAGATGCAATTAAGCAGCCAATAACTATTGATGAGAAGGAGCATGGAACATTATATGTTGCGGCATCAAATATTCCTGGAACCAGCTGGGTGCTTGTATCTTCAATAGCTGAAGGGGATATAATGTCAAGTGCTAACCAATTGCAGCTTGTAAGTATGATTATTATGGTAATTGCAATTATAATAATCGCACTTGTATTATTCTTAATTGTTAATAAGCTTATTACTAAGCCTGTTAATAGCTTAGTAGACCAGATTACAGAAGTATCTAATGGTAATTACACTGTCAACATTACTAAGGGTAAGGATAATGAGATTGGTCTTATCCAAAGTGAGATGGGTAAATATGTATCGAGAATGAAGGATACAATTCATTCAATCAAGGATAATACTAATCGACTTGAAGAGGACGTTATTAACAGTAGAGATGCTTCTGAGATTCTTAATAGAGAAGCCACAGAACAATCTAATAACATGGATTCTATCAACACAGTAATGGATGGAATGAATCATGCTGTTGATGAATTAGCACAGAATGCTACATCTCTTGCACAGGCTGTAAGTGACTTAACAGAGCTTGGTAATGCCGCTAACGGAACAATGGGAGCTCTTGTTGATAAGGCTAAGGTAGGTCAGGAAGATATGCAAAATGTTGCTCAGAACATGACACATATCTCTGAATCTATGAATAGTATGAATGATGTGGTTGAGGCTATTGGAGAATCTGCTGAGAAGATTAACAAGATTATTGAGATGATTAATTCGATTTCAGAACAGACTAACTTGCTGTCACTTAATGCTTCAATTGAGGCTGCTCGTGCAGGTGAAGCTGGTAGAGGATTCGCCGTAGTTGCTGGAGAGATTGGAACACTTGCTGCTGATAGTTCTAATGCTACAACAGAGATTTCTCAGATTATTCAGGAGATCACGCAGCAGATTAAGGAATTATCTGGTAAGTCAGAGACTAACATGAAGGAAATATCTAAGAGTGTGGAGGCTGTTGCTACAGCAGAGGGAACATTTGCACAGATATTCGAGGATCTCGATAAGACTGGTACAAGTATGGACGAGATGATTAAGATGATGGGTGATGTCAATGATGTAGCAAGCTCAGTTGCTGCTATTAGTGAGGAGCAGTCGGCATCTGCTCAGGAAGTATTCTCTACAGTAGGAGACTTAACTAATTCCGCCAGACAGGTTGCAGAGCAGTCTAAGGATCTTGATGAGAGTGCTAACCATGTATCTAACTCAGCTAACGAGATTACCAAGTCAATTAGCGTATTCAAGATTGACTAGTATGGGTTGTATAGTGAATAGATAGAATTAAGGAGTTCAGAGTCTGATATAGATTTTGAACTCCTTTTTTGGTATATTATCTGTATGGATAATTATAGTAGATTGGTAGGTGATTATATGCTAGAGCAACTACAGCCTGAAGGGGTTTTTAGATATTTTGAGGAGATATCATCCATTCCTAGAGGCTCTTATAATGAGAAGAAGATAAGCGATTATCTGGTATCCTTCGCTAAGAGCAGAGGATTGGAGCATTATCAGGATGAGATTGGCAATGTGATAATTATCAAAGAAGCATCGGCAGGATACGAAGATAAGGAACCTGTTATCCTTCAGGGGCATATGGATATGGTATGCGAGAAGGAGGAAGGCTGTAATAAGGATATGGAGTTAGAAGGGTTAGACCTTGATATAGTTGATGGCTTTGTTACAGCTAAGGGAACAACTCTTGGAGGAGACGATGGTATTGCCTTAGCTTACGCCTTAGCCTTGCTTGATTCTGATGAATATAAGCATCCAAGACTTGAATGCGTATTTACTGTAAGCGAAGAGGTAGGGATGGATGGTGCGCAAAATATCGACCTATCTATGCTACGAGGGAAGCGCTTAATTAATATAGATTCTGAAGAAGAAGGCACAATGATTGCAGGATGCGCAGGAGGCGGTCGAATTGGCGTAGATTTAAGCGTTTCTCGAGAAAAATGCGAATATAATCACGTATTAATAAGGATAAGTGGACTACTAGGTGGTCATTCAGGCGGCGATATCAACTTAGGAAGAGCCAGTGCCTTTTCTCTGGCCGTTAGAATTATTGCTAAGATATATAAGAAGATGGATATAAGGCTTGTTAGTATAAGTATGGGCAAGCTTATAAATGTTATAGCTAATAGCGCTAAAATAGAGCTTGCTGTAGCTGACATCGAGTTATGTAAATCAATAGTAGAGGAAGAAGGTTCAGAAATTAAATCGGAATATAACAAAACTGACAAAGGAATTGTTGTAAGTGTAAAAGATGTAGATGGTACAAATTTTCCTCTTACAGAGGATGATACTGTTAAGGTAACTACAATTATTTCTTCAATGCCACAGGGTGTCCAAAGGATGAGTGAAGACATTGAAGGAGAGGTAGAGACCTCTATTAACTGGGGCGTGTGTGATTTGTTAAATGATAATTTGTCAATGAAAGGTCTTGCTCGTTCCCAGATTGATGACAGAACATATGAGCTTCTTAACAGGGTAAGCTGGATTGCCAAGGGGAATGGTGCATCAGCTAAGATTGACAGCAATTATCCTGCATGGAGATATGCAGAGAATTCATATCTTCGAGACAAGATGTGTGACATCTATAAGGATATGTTCCATAAAGAATTAGTGGTGGGAGTATTCCATGTGGGGCTTGAGTGTGGCTTCCTCCTTGACAAGCTTAAGGGAGCTGATGCTGTCTCGATTGGGCCTGACATCATAGATATTCATACGCCTAATGAGAAGATGGATATAGAATCGGTTAAGCGAATGTGGGAATACTTGCTACGGGTACTAGAGGAAGTATAGTTACAATAAGACGAGAATAATACATAGATATAGATAGGCATAAAGAGTATGGAATTAGACATTAGTAGAATCAAAGAATTTAACGATGATGAGTTAAAGCAGTTAATTGAATATGATGAAAGTATAAATCGGGATTTAATTAAGGTGGCAGATGCCGTCAGAAGAGAGTATTACGGTGACAAGGTATATCTTCGCGGTCTTATAGAGTTTACTAACTACTGTAAGAATGACTGCTATTACTGTGGCATTAGATGTGGCAACAGGAAGGCGAATCGCTATCGACTTAGCAAGGAAGAGATTCTTACGGCCTGTAAGGAAGGGTATGAATTAGGATATAGGACATTTGTATTACAGGGTGGAGAAGATGGTCACTATACTGATGAAATAATATGTGACATCGTATCCTCTATTCGAAGTAAGTATGAGGATTGTGCCATTACCCTTTCCATTGGTGAACGAAGTAAGTCGAGCTACAAGGCGTATTTCGATGCAGGGGCTAATAGATATTTGCTAAGGCATGAGACGGCTGCTAAAGCCCATTATGGGAAGCTTCATCCTGATACTATGAGCCTTGATAATCGTAAGAGATGCCTATATGACCTTAAGGAAATTGGATATCAGGTGGGCTCTGGCTTTATGGTGGGCTCTCCTTATCAGACAACAGAATGTCTTGTGGAAGATATTAGGTTTTTACAGGATTTAGAGCCGGATATGATTGGTATTGGACCATTTATCAGTCATAAGGATACTCCGTTTAAGGATTGTGAGAATGGAAGTGCCAGACTGACTCTTAGGCTGATTTCGATACTAAGGCTTTTGTTCCCTTATGTGCTTCTGCCTTCAACAACTGCCCTTGGAACAATTAGTCCTACAGGCAGAGAGCTTGGCCTGCAGGCCGGGGCAAATGTTGTTATGCCTAATCTAACGCCTGTTAGATACAGACAGCAGTACGAGTTATACGATAACAAGATATGCACTGGCGAGGAGGCGGCTGAGTGCAGAGGATGCCTTGAGAAGAGGATTGAAGCAGCAGGATATCGTGCTGTGACTGACAGAGGAGATGTTGCAAGGTAAATTATCTGAAAATTTTGTCGATTTTAGTAATTTTTAATTGAATTATAAGTTGATTTTTGGTATATTTGCCTTATAGGTTTGACAGATTTTTGAGACATGAAGGGGGGAGTTTATGAAGAGTATTGTTAAGGCCAGTCAGAGGACTGTTGTTGAGGATGCTATAGTTGAGGCAACAAACGGGATTTCGTCGCCTGATGGCATCATTTTTATGTCGGATTATGCAAGGTTTGAGCAATTCTCATCAAAGCTTTCCGAGATGTATCCTAATGCTGATATAATCGGAACAGCTGGAACAGTATATTGTGGTAATATGATAGATGATAGAAATATATTTATTATTACGGCAATTACCGGGGATGCATCATTATCAGGTGGTATACTAGAGGGTGTATCTAAGACACCTCTTAGATATATGTACAGACTATCTGACAGTGTTAGGAAGGTTAGTCCTGGAGAGGATAATACAGTTTGTATTGAGTTTTGTACTTCTAATGAGGAAGTTCTTGTATCATCCCTTAATGTTGTATTAGACCCAGCAGGAATAGGACTTGCAGGTGGCACTGTGTTTGGAGCACCAGAGGGCAGGCCGTCCCTTGTGTCTTACAATGGTAAGATATATGATGATGCTTGTGCATACATGGTTATTAAGAATAAGTCTGGTAAGGCTTATGTCATTCGTGAGAATATATATGATAAGGGAGATGGACCAGAGCACACGGCTACGAAGGTTAATCTTGCAAAAAAGGAATTAATTGAATTGGATAATCGCCCTGCGGCGGATGTGTATATGGAAGAGACAGGTGTTTCAAGAAATGAGCTGGTGGATAATGTTATGAAAGCTCCTTTTGGAAGAGTCATCGATCAGGATATCTACATTTCTTCTATGAATGGTGTTACATCTAGCGGTTCGATTACTAATTATAAGCGTATCAATCAGAATGATTCGCTGTGTATATTGAAGCTATTAGATTATTGTGAAATCAATAGGGATACAAGAGATGAGATTAAGGGACTTGTATCTAAGCCGTCATTGATCTTCTCAATTAATTGTATATATAGATATCTTCTGTTCCAGAATGAGGGATATCTTAATGAATTCCTTAGAGATATGAGTAGTGTAGCCCCATTTGTGGGATATATTGGTGGCGGAGAACAATATAATAGACAACATGTTAACCAGACAATGGTATGTGCAGTGTTTGCTTAAGGAGGTTAGAAAATGTTTGGTAAGAAGAAAAAGAAGGAAGAAGCGGTTGTAGTAGAGAATAAAGCGCCTAAGATTGATTTAGACAAGATGCTTCAACCTATAGTTGACTCAAGTAAGTATCTATCTGAAGAAAAAGCAAAGCTTCAGGAGAGCGAAGATGATATGAAGACAATTCAGGAATCCTTTGCATCACTGCAAGAGCAGCAGAAATCGGTAAAAGAGTCTGTAGGAAGTTTTCAGGAGAAGTTCGATGATGTGTCTCAGATAACACATCATTTTGAAGAGATTGTCAAGAGTATGGACAAGACAGCAGAGGACACGAAGAAGGATATCGGCAAGGTAAGAGCTTCTTCCCAATCTGTTGAGGAGATGATATCGTCAGTTAATGATGTTGTTGAGGAATTTCGTAAGAATTTCGAAGAGATTATGGACGCGATCCAGAATATCAGTGGAGTTGCTAACCAGACGAACCTGCTTGCTCTTAATGCTTCAATTGAGGCTGCCAGAGCCGGTGAGAGCGGACGTGGTTTCGCCGTAGTTGCTGAGCAGGTTAATGAGCTTTCTGTTAATACTAAGGAATTGGCAGCAGCTATTGGTGAGTCAATGGAGAAGCTTGAATCTAACAACCAAAGCCTTCTTGATTCTGTCGAAGAGACTAAGAAGGCCATGGCACAGTCTTTAGAATATATTGATGAGACAGAGGCTGTTGTAGATAACATTCATGATGTTGCCAGCGAGGTTGGTGAGAAATGTAATGAGATGGATGACGCATTTTCAGAGTGTACGAATTATCTTGGAGATGTACAGAATACTGTTGATACTTCCCAGAGTTATTATGATGAAGTTGCATCAAGCATTGAAGGTATGGAGAGAAATCTTACCAAGAAGAGTCTTATATTTGAAGATGTATCTAATATTTTAGATCAGTATCCACAGATGGTTGAGGATATCTGCAGAGAAGCTGAGCAGAATCCTGCTTAAGACTTGTAATAATAGATAGTAATTCTACTTGTAAATATTATTAGTTATGATATAATTGTTAGCAAGTACATAGAGAGTTCGCTAAATTGGGGGAGCGAACTCTCTTATTTTATGTAAAAAGGGTCTTTTGTTATGTGTTAACGAGGATAAGAGCTGCAAGAGAAGGTAAGGACAATATATAGAATAGGATGAAGATATGATAAATGATATTGGGTTAGATGACATGATAATTGATGAGAAGACATTAGAGGAAGATGTCCTTAAGTATTGGACAATTAGAACGCCTTCCTTTAGTAAGGTTAGGGAGAATGAGCTTATGGGGGATATTGGCCAAGGCTGGCATTTCGCCCTTAGGAGCACATTACCATTTAACAGATACAGGAAGATATTAGATGTTGGAACAGGTACGGGCTTCTTTAGTGTTCTTCTTGGGCGTGACGGATATAGGATGACAGGAATTGACTTGACTCCTGCCATGGTAGAAGAGGCCAGAAGAGAAGCTAAGAAATTCAATAGCAAAGCTAAATTCTATGTCATGGATGCCCAGGAATTAGAATTCGAGGATGAGAGCTTCGATGCCATTATTACAAGAAACCTAACCTGGACACTTCCTGATGTTGAGAAGGCATATCAGGAGTGGTTTAGAGTCTTAAGACCAGGCGGAAGACTCATTAATTACGACGCCAATTATGCTAATGCTATTGAACAGGGTAATGTTCCTCGAACGAAGACGGGAGATAGCGTAGCCTACGGTCATCAGGGTGTGACTGAAGAGATGAGCAGGCTCAACGAAGAGATTACACTTAGTATGCCTATTGGACAGCGTAACAGGCCTGACTGGGACAAGGAATACTTAGAGTCTATAGGCTTCAAGAGAGTGTTTGTTGATATGGATGAGGCGGAGACCATCCTTGGACTTAAGAGCGATCCTGCAGCGCCGATGTTTAAGATTATTGCGAATAAGTAGTAACAATAGGGTTGCTTAGTTAAAAGTTAAAGGGAGATTGAATCTTTGGGAAAGTATATTGGTAAGAGATTATTACAATTAATTCCAGTTTTGTTTGGTATAACATTTCTTACATTTGCGCTAATGCATGCTGCAGGAAGTGATGCTATTACTGAAATGTACGCTGATAAGGGGGCTGTAAGTCAGGAGATTATCGATGCCAAAAAGGCAGAGTTAGGTCTTGATAAACCATTTATTGTACAGTATTTTACCTGGTTAGGTGGAATGCTTACAGGTGATATGGGAGTAAGCTATGTGTCAGGCAAGAATGTATTCGATACATTTATATCAAAGCTGCCTGCTACGCTGCTTTTAACGTTTCTATCAATTGTCTTAACGATTATTATATCTATTCCCTTGGGAATTCTGATGGCTGTTAAGCAGAACAAGTTCATAGATTATCTACTCAGGGTGCTAAGCTTTGTAGGAAATTCCTTGCCGAATTTCTTCGTGGCTTTAGTGCTTATGGAGATTCTCGCTATTCAATTAGGGTGGCTTCCTGTTATTTCAGCTAATACTGGATTTGAAGCAGCAATTATGCCTACTCTTACACTTGCAATTGCTATGTCTGCAAAATACACAAGGCAGGTTCGAGCAGCAGTGTTAGAAGAATTAAACAAAGGTTATGTATATGGTGCGAAGGCAAGGGGTATCAGTGATAAGGTTATCCTTTGGAAAAGTGTACTTCGCTCAGCAATGGTTACGATTATTACGCTGCTTGCTATCTCTATAGGAAGTCTTCTTGGTGGAACGGCTATTATTGAGTCGATATTTATGTGGGACGGAGTAGGAAAGCTGGCAGTAGATGCCATTACAATGAGAGACTATCCTCTAATTGAGGCATATGTTGTGTGGCTTGCAATTATATACGTTGTGGTTAATCTAATAGCGGACCTTCTATACCACGCGCTTGATCCGAGAATAAGAATAGAGGAGGAGCGTGGATAATGAAGATAAATATTAAAAGAAAACTTATTTTCTTTGGAATATTAGCGCTACTCCTGCTCTTGTTCTCAATCTTTAGTGAGTATCTTACACCATATGACCCTTACGAGCAGGACCTTAGCATTGCCAAAGAGGCACCTAGTGCTGAGCATTTGTTAGGAACTGACAGGTATGGACGAGATATGCTAAGCCGTGTAATTATAGGAAGTCAGGCAAGTATTTATTCTACTTTACTACTTGTTGTAATAATTACAGTGTTGGGAACAATTATTGGAATAATATGTGGCCTCTCAGGCAAGGCTGTAGATGTGGTGTTAATGAGAATATCAGATATATTCTTAGCATTTCCAGGGCTTGTATTTGCTCTTGCTATTGCAGGAGTCTTAGGCGGAGGACTGCACAATGCTATTATTGCCCTTGCGGCAGTAAGCTGGCCTAAGTTCGCAAGGCTTGCAAGAAGCCAGACCTTAGCACTAAAGGAGACGGCATTTATTGAAGCCGCAAGGCTTTCTGGGACAGGAACCTTGAAAATGGTATTCAAGCATATACTTCCTAATATCATAGGACCAATCCTTGTTACATCAGTCCTTGATATTGGAACAATGATGATGGAGTTAGCAGGATTGTCCTTCCTAGGACTCGGCGCCAAGCCGCCAATCGCAGAGTGGGGTAGCATGATGAGTGACGCCCGCTCCATGCTAGGCACCGCACCGTGGATAGTCCTCTCCCCAGGTGTGGCCATCTTCATCTCAGTCATGATATTTAACCTATTAGGCGACACCCTACGTGATTTCGCCGATCCGAAGAATCGTTAGGCGTGTATACATGTAAGGATTAAGACTACGCGTGTCTACATGCAAGCATATAAGAATTAAAACTAGATGTGTATACATGCATGATAGTAATGACTCTAAGTTGTGAAGGAAAAAGTCTTAAGCGCGATTTTCTGTATGAGCGCGAAGACTTTTTCTTCACAACGTATAAGAATGTAACTAACGCATGTATACACTCAGGAATTAGATTATGAAAGATATAATAAGTTATAAGGATGTAGAAATTAAATATGGTGCGCAGGTTGCAGTTTCTGACATCAGCTTTTCTGTCGCCCAGGGCGAAATCCTAGGAATTGTTGGGGAGTCAGGCTCCGGCAAATCCACTATTATCAAGGCTGCCATGGGTCTTCTTGGTGACAACGGAAGCGTATCTCAAGGCGAGATTCTCTATGAAGGCAACAGTCTTCTTAACCTCAGCAGAAAGCAGCGCCTTGCCACTAACGGAGAGCAGCTAGGAATGATATTCCAGTTTGCAGGCGGTAGCTTCTGTCCTGTTAGAAGAATTGGAGCTCAGCTATATGAGATAGTTAAGGAGCATAAGGACATTTCCAAGGAGGAATTCAGGACTCAGGTTGATGAGCTCTTAGACAAGCTTGGCTTCGAAAATGCTGACAGAATATTAGATAGCTATCCTAACGAGCTCTCAGGCGGAATGCAGCAAAGGGTGGGAATCATAGCGGCAATGCTGCTTAATCCCAAGGTGCTTTTTGCAGATGAGCCTACCTCAGCTATGGATGTAACAATTCAAAAGCAGGCGGTGGAAGAGATGCTTCGTGTTCGTGACACATTTAACACATCTATTGTTCTGGTGACTCACAATATAGGCGTGGTAAATGCCATGGCTGACAAGGTGCTTGTGCTTAAGGGCGGACAAATTGTTGAGATGGGTAAGACTAAGGATGTTATTAACAATCCGAAGGAAGAGTATACTAAGAGATTAATGGATGCAGTTCCAAGAATTAAGAGATAGTCTATGGATAATATATTAGAAGTTAAGAAATTAAATTGTGTTTTTAATAAGGGAAAGAGCACTGAAGTTATTGCCCTTAAAGACGTAAGCTTCCAGCTAGGAAGAGGCGAGTGCCTAGGAATTATTGGGGAAAGTGGCAGTGGCAAAAGTACATCAGCAAGAATAATTACAAGGCTTACGAAGAAGACTTCAGGAGAAGTATATATTGATGGGCAAAGCATGGAAGACATTAAGCCTAAGGAATTGTACAAGACTATTCAAATGGTATTTCAGACGCCAGTTGAATCCTTTAATCCTAGATTAAGGGTAGGAACAAGTGTAGGGGAGAGCCTTAGGAATGCCGGAATATCTAAGGCTGATGCTAATGCAAGAGTAGAGACGTTGCTAGAAGAATGTGGACTTCCAAAAGACTATGCTAAACGATATCCTCACGAGCTTAGTGGTGGCGAATGTCAAAGAGCAGCGATTGCCAGAGCCCTTGCTAACGAGCCTAAGATTCTTATATGTGACGAAGCGACATCATCCCTTGATGTTACTGTACAAAAGGAAATAATTGCCCTTCTTAATGATATAAGGAGGAAGGCTGCTAAGGACATTTCCATTATGTTCATAAGCCACGATATTGCACTTGTTCAAAGCTTCTGCGATAAGGTAGTAGTTATGAATAAAGGTGAAGTAGTTGAGAGTGGAGATGCCAACGATATAATTACGAATCCTAAAGAAGAATATACGAAGAAGTTAATTGCTTCTGTGTTATAGGTCTTCTTGGAGAATAAATATTTTTATTATGGGAGGGAAAAACATGAAGAAGAAAATTACCCTTATAGCAGCAATTATGATGATAGCTGTTATGGTAGTTGGATGTGGTTGCCAGGGCGGCACATCTTCTAACAAGGAAAAGGTTATGAAGATTGGTGATACTACATTTAACTCAGAGAACTCGGAGGAGTCGGTTAATCCGCACAATTCCTATAATGGATGGGCTTGTATTCGCTATGGTATAGGCGAGACACTGATTCATTACACAGACGATATGAAGATTGAGCCATGGCTTGCTGACAAATGGGAGAATGACGGCGCTAACAAGTGGACTATTACACTTCATAACGGCATCAAGTTCTCAAGCGGAAGAGATATGGACGCTAATGCAGTTAAGGAGTGCTTCGAGCATCTTCTAGCAACTCATGACAGAGCTCCAAGTGACACTAAGATTGCTAGTATGGAGGCTAACGGAAATGTGCTTACAATCACAACAAGTGAGCCTAATCCAGCACTTATGAATTATCTTGGTGACCCTTATGCTTGTATTATTGATATGGCTGCAAGTAATATGGAGACAGGCGTTGTAGCAGGTACAGGTCCTTATGTTGTTAAGGAAATGGTAACAGATGACCATCTTACATTAACACCTAACAATACATATTGGAATGGAACACCTAAGCTAAAGGAGCTTACAATTAAGACAATAACAGATGGTGATACTTTATCTGCAGCATTACAGTCAGGTGAAATTGATGCGGCTTATGGTATGGCTTACGAGGCATATCCTAACTTCGAGAATAACAAGTATCAATTCTCAAGCATCCAGACATCAAGAGCATTCTTCGTATCTATGAATATGCAGAGTCCACTTGCTTCTGATCCTGCTGTAAGAAAAGCAATTGCCTACGGAATCAACAAAGAAGGCTTTGTTAAGACACTACTTAACGGCCATGGTGTTGTAGGTAATGGTGCGTTCCCTGATGGATTTAGTGACTTTGGTGGAGATAAGGTTACAAGTGCTAAGAAGTACAATGCTGATGAAGCTAAGAAAGAGCTTGAGAAAGCAGGATGGGTTGATTCGGACGGCGATGGAATTCGTGAGAAGAATGGACAAAAGCTTGTTATCAAATGGTTAACATATCCTTCACGTCAGGAATTGCCACTATTAGCTGAGTCTGCACAGGCTTCACTTAAGGATATAGGAATTGGTGTTGAGATTAATAATACAGCTAACCATAAGCAGTTCCGCAAGGATAAGAGCTCATGGGATGTATATGCATCAGCTCTTGTAACAGCACCTTCAGGTGATCCACAGTACTTCTTTACAACAAGCTGCCTGCCAGGAAGTGATTATAACTTTGGTGGATATGAAAATGCTGATGTAACGAAGTTGGTTGGCGACTTATCTAAGGAATTTGATACAGCTAAGAGAGCGCAGCTTGCTGTACAATTACAGAATAAGATATTAGATGATGATGCGTATGTATTCTGCTCATTCTTGCAGATGAACCTAATCTCTAAGGCTAACGTGAAGAACTACACAGCCCACGCCTGCGACTATTACGAAGTGACGGCTGACTTAGACATAGAGTAGCTGATAGGGCGAAGCTTGAGGGCCAGGTGGATATATGCCTTGGGTTCGTATTTCTTCGCTAAGAATTAATAAATGATTAATATGTAGTCTGATATAGAAGTTGGACAGAAACCAGTGGGTGATTCGCCATCCAGGCGACACCCACTTACTCTCGGCATCCTTGCCGAGAGTTTTCTTTTTGTAATTAATCATTAATTAATTCTAAGCTTGAAATAATCTCACCCAAGGCATATATCCACCGCCCCTCAGCTTCGCCCTCCCAAAGCCTCCATCCCTAAGTCAGCCTCAGATGGTTGTGTGATTCTACCCTCCACTCCCACCCATCTAAGGAATGTGGGCGGGTGGGTGGTGGAATGCGAGTAGGGCAGGGAGGCAGAGAGTGAAGAGACGCATGCTGATTCTCATACGATTTAATTCAAGCTTAGAATATGTTAATAATTGGTTATAAAAAGAAAATTCCCAGCAGGGATGCTGGGAATAGGAGTTCGCTGCCTGGATGGCAGATCGAACTCCGGTTTCTGTCAGATGTCTAGAATAAAAGTAGACATCAATTATTTGCATATTCTTAGCGAAGAATTACTAGTATGAGAATTAGTGTGCGATACTTTACTCACTGCCTCCCTGCATTTATTCACCTCAGCACCTACACAGCCACAATGACTCCACCTTGATTTGCATACATGCTAGAAAGCCCCGACATATTCACAACAATAATATCCTTAAAATTCCCCAAGGCTTCCAGCTTCTTCTTTGCAAAATCCGCCCTCTCAGGACAATTACAATGAGAAATAGCAATAGTCTTATCCTCCTGGTCTGAAGTAGCACTAATAACCTTCTCTATCATCTTGCTAATGGCACCCTTCGAGCCACGTCCCTGTCCTGCATTGTAGATTGCACCTTCCTCAGTAGATGCCATAATTGGCTTAATGTTAAGTGTTGATACAATACCGGCCTTAAGAGAGCTGATTCTTCCAGTCTTAACAAATGTCTCTAATGTATCAAGAACGAAGAATGTATGCATTGAATTAATGTGCTTTTCAACATTTTCCACAACCTCTTCAAATGTACATCCTGCCTCCTCGAGTTCCTGAACCTTAAGTCCAATTAGAGTCTCTCCAATAGAAGCAGACTTAGAGTTGAATACATGAATGTTCTTAGGAGCATCCTCGTGCTCTTCATTATATAGCTCGCCACCAAGAACAGCGCTGTTATATGAACCGCTAAGCTCGCCGCTTAGTGTGATAATATACACATTTTCAGCCTCACCCTCACAGGCTCTCATATAGCTGTCAGGACTTGGGCATGCAGACTTAGGTCCATGAATGCTTCTCTTAACCTTAGATAAGAAGTCGAGCTGGTCGAAGTTCTCGTCATCAACAAATGTCTCCCCATCAATATCGATTGATAGAGGCACGTTGCTAAAGTGGCTGTCGCATTTTAATTCCTCTGGTAGTTCTCCAGAACTGTCAATTACTATCTTGTATGTGTTATTCATATCTAATGTCCTCCCATCATAATATGTAAAATGTTAATAAATTGAGTAAAAAGCAACAAAAACTAAACTAAAAAGTTATTATTTCTTTTTGTCGTGGTTTTCATTACCACATCATAATATCATCAAAACCATAAATGTGCAATACTTTTTTAAAAATTTCCATAATATGTTATACTGTAACTTATAGCGGAGGTGATAATAGATGGCTGAAACAGTAAGGACAGAAGAGTTTTCCATGGACTACATTAAATTCGGAGAAGGCAGTAAGAACCTGGTGATTATTCCGGGACTTTCAGTAAAGCCTGTAACGCCAATGGGCATGATGATAGAGTCGGCTTACAGTGTGTTTAAGGAGGATTATACAGTTTATCTCTTCGATAGAAGAAATAAGGCTCCTGATAACTATACTGATGAAGATATGGCAGAAGATACATATCAAGCATTAGTTAAGCTTGGAATTAATAAAGCACATTTTATAGGGGCATCCCAAGGCGGTGCAATAATACTTAAGCTGGCAATAATGCACCCTGATATGGCAGAGAGTCTGTCAGTATGTTCCTCATCGCCATATGTTAACGACATGTCTAAGGAGGTATTAGGCACCTGGCTTGATTTTGCTAACAAGAGGGACGCAGTGGGCTTAGCCACAAGCATGATTGATTCGATTTTCTCGAAGGGTACGCTAGAAGGCACCAGGGAGGTTCTAATTAAGAACTTTTCTGACTTGTCGGAAGAAGAGTTTGTTCAATTTATTAATATGAGTGCTAATTTTTATGGATACGATGTGAGAGAAGAGCTTCATAATATTAAGTGCCCTACATTCGTAGTTGGCTGCGAAGGGGATAAGGTTTTTGGCGCTGAAGCTTCAAGGCAGATTTATGAGGGGATTTCTAAGGGAAATGATAAATGTGAATTATACATTTACGATGATTCCTATGGACATGCGGTATATGATGAGGCTCCTGATTTTAAAGAGAGATTATATAACTTCATGAAGAAGTATTAGATATAGATTAGAAGGTTAAGGGAGGTATTTGCAGATGAGAAGGTTTATGCGAAGGGCAGTTGCATGTGGGCTTGTTACGCTTCTTATTATGTGTCTGCTTGGGGGATGCTCTAGCAAGAGTAGCATTCGTCTTGGCACTGGAAATGAAGGCGGTACATATTATATGTATGGAGAGAAGCTAGAAGATTATGCATCTAATATAACTATAAAAACAACAGCAGGCTCTGAGGCAAATCTTCGTTTGCTAGACAAGGGCTACATTGATGCTGCAATTGCCCAGAGCGACAGCATAGACATTTCCACGATTAATTGTTCGGCTGTAACTGGCTTATACACCGAAGCAGTCCAGCTAATAGTAAGGAAGGATTCAGGCATTGAAAGCGTAGATGGACTACGTGGCAAACGTGTTTCCATAGGAGAGGAAGAGTCTGGCGTTATTCGTAATGCAGAGCAGATATTCCTTGCTGCAGGGCTTACTCTTGACGATGTAACTGTAAGCCACCTTTCGTTCTCTAACGCTGCCAAAGCAATGGAGAGGGGTGAGATTGATGCATTCTTCTGTACTGCAGGAGCGCCAACTAAGTCAGTAGCGGAGCTATTTGACAAAGGAATTGTTAATATTGTTGGATTAGATGACGCTCTTATGAAGAGACTAATTAATCTCTATCCTGGATATAACCCTTGCTTTATTCCTGCAGGCAGCTATAAGGGTCAGACTAATGATGTTGTAACAGTTGGAGTTCGGGCTATCTTGGTAGTTTCTCCTGATATGAAGGACTCTACTGTAACAGATTTGATCAAGACAGTAATTGATAATAGTGAAGAGCTTAATAAGGATATAGTAACTGATGGCAAGATAGATGGGGAAGCAGCAGTTCTTTCTGTTGGAATTCCATTTCATCCAGCTGCGGCAGCATATCTTGAGGATATGGGTGTGCATGTTGCAAAATGGACGGGAAAAGCTAAAAAAACTGTAATTGGCTCTCAGGATAATTAGGAGGTGTGATGATGAGTGTTTCGTTGAATATGTATATGACACTTGCGGTAGCAGTCATCGTACTTCTAATTGGTGCGTGGCTTAGAAAGAAGATTAAGCTACTGGATAAATTCTGTATACCGGCTCCGGTTGTTGGAGGCTTGTTATACGCTTTAGTAATGACTGTTTTTCACGTCTTTGGAATTTTTGATGTGGAATATGATGATACTCTTAAGGATGTATGTATGGTTGCCTTCTTTACAACAGTAGGCTTCCAGGTGGACTTCAAGGCCCTTAAAAAAGGTGGAAAAAGTCTTATATTGCTTACAGTATTAGTTTTGGTGCTTATAATTGCACAAAACGGCCTTTCACTTGGTGTGTCAGCCATTATTGGAGTAGATGGACTTCTAGGACTGTGTACAGGTTCAATTCCTATGGTTGGTGGTCACGGAACCGCAGGCGCATTTGGACCGATATTAGAGGACTTCGGAATGAAGAGCGCCACAACAATATGTACAGCAGCCGCAACCTTCGGACTTGTTACAGGTTCCCTCATAGGAGGACCTTTGGGCAACAACCTTATTAAGCGCCACAAGCTATATGACCCTAATAAGAAGGCTGATGAAAATGTGGCTGAGACTCAGGTAACTACGACGGAGACTGAAGAGACATTTTCTGCAACAAGATTTGCCAAAGCCATATACCAGATTGCCATTGCCATGGGACTTGGAACCATCATTTCCTGGGCACTGTCTAAGGCAGGGCTTACCCTTCCTATGTATATCGGTGGAATGATAATTGCTGTAATTATGCGAAATGTGGGTGATAGGACCACGAAGGTTGACATTGCTTCTAAGGAAATTGGAGCTATAGGTGAGGTTGCGCTATCCATGTTCTTAGGAATTGCAATGATTACCCTTAAGCTGTGGCAGCTTGCAGACCTTGCAGTTCCATTCCTGATTCTTCTCGCATGTCAGACAGTCCTTATGATTGTGTTTGCGTATTTTGTTGTTTTCAACGTTATGGGAAGAGATTACGATGCGGCTGTTCTTACATCGGGAATGTGCGGCTTTGGAATGGGCGCGACACCTAACGCCATGGCCAATATGCAGGCTATTACAAGGAAGTACGGCCCTTCCATTAAGGCATTTCTAATAGTGCCTATTGTGGGTGGAATGTTCGTTGATTTTATTAACAGTATGGTGATTACTGTATTCATTAACTTCCTGACATAGATTACATATGGAAAATGTTAATAGTTTTGTAACAATGTTGTGTTGAATGTAGTATAATAGAAGAAGGCTTTGCTTTATGGGTACATAGATTATATATGAAGGTGAGGGGTTTTTTATGTTTAAGAAGCTTGGAAGATTAATTAGAACAATCATTTTGGCGCCAATAATTACTGGGGTAGCTTATTTACTTGCCATTATGCCACGCATTTGGAACAGACCAAGTATGGGCAGCTTTACTCAGAAATATTTTGCGCACAGAGGCTTGCATGATAATTCTTCTGATGCTCCTGAGAATTCCCTTAAGGCCTTTAAGAAGGCAGTTGACAGAGGATATGGAATTGAATTGGATGTGCAGCTTACCAAGGATAAGAAGGTGGTAGTGGCACACGATTTCGACCTTAAGAGAATCTGTGGTGTTGACAAGAAAATCGCAGATCTTACATATAAAGAGCTTAAGAAGTACAAGATATTTGATTCCGATTGTACAATTCCAACATTTGCCCAGGTCTTAGAGGTAGTTAATGGCAAAGTGCCACTTATTATTGAATACAAGATGCCAAGCTTTAATACGCAGGTTTGTGAGATTGTAGATGAGATGCTAGAAAGCTATAATGGGGATTATATGATTGAGTCCTTTCATCCTATGGCTGTGTATTGGTATAAGAAGAACAGGCCAAATGTATTTAGGGGCATACTTTCAAGCGACTACAAGGCAGATGGTAGTGCCGAAGGGTATTCTCCTATAGTTATGAGTATGTCTAAGAATCTACTGTTTAATTTCTTGATTAAGCCTGATTTTATTGCGTATGACTGCAGATTCTACAATAATACTTCGCGTAATATATGTATGAATTTGTACAAGACAACTTCTGTGGCATGGACTATTAAGAGCCAGAAAGAATTAGAAGAAAGAAGATGCGATTACGACCTGTTTATATTTGAAGGGTTTATTCCGAATTAGCATTTCTTAAGGGGTGAAGGTTATGTTTTCGAAAGCCAAATGGTTCAAGCACTACGGTGTTCCGAAGGAACGTTTTGAAAAATACGATGATATAATCCAAAAGGGTAATGATACCAGCTTGGGAGCAGTTGTTGTTCTTGATGCAATTGTTCTTGCTATTTTTACAGCTATTAACTATATAGCTGGCTGGGGACTTGACGCAGTTGTATTATTTACCATTATTGAGATTATTATTGCGCTTGTTTACTTTATATTAGAGAAGAGAACAAGGGGATATCATTTTATATTCTACTATATGACAGTAGAAGTGATGATTCTCTTTGGTTGTTATGCTATGTCTTTGGATAATGCTGGTACAATCTTTTTGTATCCGGCTGTAGCTGTGTTGCTTCCTCTATTTTACATGCATAATATGGTGTCTAACTGTGTCTTTTTTGGCCTTAACTGTGCTGTATTCATCCTGATTGCCTACTTCGGACCAGACAGATACAGCTATCTTAGAGAATATGTATTTACTGTATTTATATTCTCTCTCGTAGGTCTTATTATTCACTATGTATATCAATCTAACAGATTAAGAGAGCTGATTAATTATCAGGATAGCTTAGAGAAGCAGAGTGCTTTGGAGATTACTTCAAGCTTTGATCAACTTTCTAAACTTCTTCGTCGTCGTGCATTTATAAGGCTTGCAGAGAAGCAGATTGAAGAGCGCCCTGATGGTAAATTCTTAATGCTTGGTATAATCGATATTGACCATTTTAAGCTGATAAATGATACTTATGGTCACCAGGTGGGTGATGATACAATCACCGTTATTGGTAAGGTTTTATCCGAAGTATTAGATGTGGCTTTATTTGCCCCGGATGATAGCGAATTTACCTTAGATTATAATTATGATTATGGCAACATTGCAGGTCGTCTTGGTGGAGACGAGTTTATATTCTTAATTAAGAGTGTGTCAGACTTAGATTCTGGCAAGGACTTAATGGAGAAGCTTCTTAAGAGGCTTAATGATACAAGCTTTGGACCGGTTCAGAGCATTCAGGGCTCTGTGGGGATCGTGCCAATAGAATCCTATGAATTTTCGTTTGATGAGCTATACCACAGAGCTGATCTCGCGCTTTATTCTGCCAAGAATGAAGGCCGCAATAGATGTGTGGTATATGAGAAGGGGATGAACGAGAGCAGAGCTAAGACAGGAGTAGATGCACTGACAGGATTGTTAGATTCCCGTGAATTCAAGAAGGAAGCAACTGAGCTTATTAGTGGTATAACTGATGAGAAAATATATGTTGCTCAGTTCGATATAGAGAACTTCAAGGCTTTTAATGCCAAGTACGGATTTGAGAGAGGCGACATCTTGCTTCATGCAGTTGCAGAAAGCCTGCGCGAAGTATTTAATGATGGTTTAATATCCAGGTTCTCTAGCGACCATTTCGTTGTTCTAACTAAGAGCAATGATATTGTAAATGATGTTACTAAGGTCAAAGAGAAATTTGACAAGGCGGTTGTTGACTTTACCAATATGCTTCGCGTAGGTATTTATAACCTTGAAGACAAAAATGTTGATATTAACCTTGCCTGTGATAATGCTAAGTTCGCCTGTGACAATCTTCGTGGAAGATATGATATGACATATTTGTTCTTCGATGATAATTTGCAGAGACAAAGAGATAAGAACCATTATGTTATAGAGCATATTGATGAGGCGATTAGAGAGAATAAGATTAAGGTTTATTTCCAGCCAATTATTGATATTGCAACCAGAGAACCTTGTGGAATGGAAGCCTTAGCAAGATGGGAGACGGAAGAATACGGTTTGCTGCCACCTTGTGATTTTATAGAGACATTAGAGAAGACAAGGCTTATATATAAGCTAGACAAGCATATCCTAGAGACAGTCTGCGAGGAGTACGAAGAGGCTAAGAATATTCATGGCAAGGAGCTTCTTCCTATATCCATCAATCTGTCCCAGCGTGACCTTGATATTGTAGATGTGGTTGATATGGTTGAATCAACTGTTAGTAAGTACAACGTGCCACGATACCTGTTGCATCTTGAGTTCACGGAGTCTGTATTAACAGACCAGAAGAATTATCTTAAGAGTGTAACTAAGAGATTTGACGAATTAGGATATCAGCTATGGATGGATGATTTTGGCTCAGGCTATTCTTCTTTAAATGTACTTAAGGACTTCCAGTTCGATGTTATTAAGTTCGATATGGATTTCCTTAAAGGTAATGCCAGACGTTCACAGATAATTCTTAAATACATTATTGATATGTGTAAGGAGTTAGGAGTTCGAACGCTTATGGAAGGAATAGAGACAGAGGGACAGTTTGAGTTCATGAAGCAGACAGGCTGTGATTTCTGTCAGGGATATCTGTTCAGTAAGCCGCTCCCTAAAGAAAGCATTATCAGCTATTTGTATAGTGATGGTAAGAATGAGAAGGAGCAAAACTAGTTGGTATGGGAGAATTCGACAAGGCCTTATCTAATTACATAAAGGATTTTGCAAATGGCGGAGCAATTCGCCATTTTGTTGAGTTAGGATATAATGTTGTCGAAATTAAATCCTCTTTAGACTTTCCCATGAGTATAGAGGATGTGGCATCTGTTGTGTGGGAGGAATATATAGCCTGTAAGATAATCTGTCTTGAGGAAAGTGAGATTAATAGCGAGTATATTACGAAGACCACCTTCGTTAAGGATTATAACAAATACGGAAAGACAAGTCTTCGACAGGTTACAAAGAGGGAGCCTGTAGAGAAGAAGGATTATGTAACCTGTGATTTTGGAAAGCGCATTTACCAGGATAAAGAAGGCTTTATGAGGATGTTAGATAAGCTGAAGGATTCATATAGGGATTCCATTAAGTACCTGCCATGGCCTCTGACTAAGGTGTATGTTGATAAGGCATCCCCTGTAGGAGAAGCGATAAAGGCTTTCTATGAGCTTAAGTAGGCTGTAAGGAGATAGATTATGAGTGACAAGACTATTAAGTTATATGATGAAAAACCCTATGCTTCTAATTTTGAAGGGGAGATTGTTGATATTGTAAATGAGAAGGGGAAGACGGCATTAATATTAAATCAGACATTATTTTTCCCAGAGGAAGGCGGACAGACGCCAGATAAGGGAATTATTTCAATTATTGTTGAAGGCAGGGAAGATAAGACGGATTATGAGGTAATTGATGTTCAGATAAGAGATGACGTTATATATCATTATATTTCAGAGGAGTGCGAAGCGCATATTGGGGACTTTATAGCAGGAAGCATTGATTTTGAATACAGATTCTCTAATATGCAAAATCACAGTGGAGAGCATATTTTCTCAGGGCTTGCGAAGAAATATTTTGACTGTACTAACGTGGGATTTCACCTTAGTGACAGTGAGGTGACATTTGATTATGATAAGCCTCTTAGTGACGAGGAGATAGAATTCTTAGAGAAAGAGGTTAATAAGGTAATATATGAAGATCACAAGATCTGGGCATATTATCCGAGTGATGATGAGTTATTAAATCTAGATTACAGAAGCAAGAAGGAGATTGAAGGAGCAGTAAGACTTGTAGAGATAGAAGATGTTGATTTGTGTGCTTGCTGTGCCCCTCATGTAAGGAGGACAGGAGAGATTGGAATCCTGAAGGTGGTTGATTATATCAATTACAAGGGTGGAATCAGAATTAGCATTTTATGTGGAAGCAGAGCTTTAGAGCATTACAAGACTCTTGATAATATTACTAAGGAGATAAGTCATACCCTTAGTTCCGCCCCAAGCGAGATTGAAGATAACGTGAAGAGGATTAATGATTCTCTAAAGGACGCTGAGTATAAGCTAATAGCATCTAATAAGAGATATCTTGATGTGGTATATGATCAGGTTACTGAATATGTGGATGGAAGGAAGAATGGGGAAGATAAACCAGCTTCCATGAGTTCTCATATTATAACAGATAACGCAATTATTCTTGACCTAGAAGACGTCGACAATAAGTCTCTAAGAGATATGGTTAATAATCTTAAATCAAGATATAAGGACTGCCTTGTGGGAGTAATCAGTAAGAATGATAAAGGATATTTCTTTATTCTAGGAAGTGATAGCATTGACTGTAGAAATGTGGCGGCATCTCTTCGAGAAGCCCTTAATGCCAAGGGCGGTGGTTCTGCTGAAATGATTCAGGGTAATGTTGCAGAGAAGATAGGGGAAGAAGATATTACTAAGATACTAGAGGATATGTTATAATCTTGTTGCTTTATAAAGTAGTGCGGAGATTAAGTAGTTATGAAGAAGATTTCTAAGAATGAAAGTGTCAGATATCAATTATATAATCATGCTTCTAAGGTGGTGGATGGTAAGTACTACTGCAGGGCCATTAATGATTTGTTAGATGCAGGACTAAGATTTTGCAACGATTGCCCATTGTATGCAGGAAGAAGTATCGATGAGAACAATGCCTTTATGCCACAGTGCTGTTATTTCGACATAGCAGTGGGGTTCTCTGATTACATGAGCCCTAAGGAGCAAAAAGAGAGAATATATGGACTTATTACAGCAGGCCTTGCTACACATTTTCCAGAATACTTAGAGGATGATGAGAGGGCAAGGCGATTCGCTCTAATTGAGCAGGCTATTATTTATGCGGCAAATGCTCATGTAGGAAGGCAGCGCAAAGGCTCTCACATACCATACATTGTGCATCCAATGGAGACCATGATGATTACTGCCCGATTGACTAACGATATAGATACAATTGCAGCAGCGGCTCTCCACGATGTGTTAGAGGATACGGAATACACCTACGAGGATATTACGTTAGCCTTCGGTGAGAAGGTTGCAAGACTGGTAGGAGAAGAGAGCGAGGACAAGAGAGAGGGCTTGGATAAGTCAATGACCTGGCGCGTTCGCAAGGAAGAGACCATTGCTGGAGTGGCAGAAAAATCTGACGAGGCTAAGAAGATAATGCTGGCAGATAAGCTATCTAACTTAAGGTCAAGTAGAAGAGACTACAGGGCCGTCGGTCTTAAGATGTGGGACAAGTTCAATATGACTGATCCTGCTCAGCAGAAATGGTACTATACATCAGTCCTAGATTCCCTTACAGAGCTGTCTGATACAGCGGAATATAAGGAAGCCCAGGAGATAATTGAAGAGATCTTCCAGGAAATTGTCTGACAATTATATATAAAAATGAAAATTTTTAGAAAATTTACGGAAAAGTGTTGATTTTCTTATGGTTTGTTGATATAATGTGAATAGGTAAATAGGTCTTAGGGGAAAGTGCCCCCAAAATTAGACATGATTTACAAATCACAAGTAGTCATACTCGTGAAGAAAAACTTTAGGAAGGAGGATGAGTTATGGCTGGTATTAACAACATAATTGGTAATAATCCATATAATTCATTTGCAATTCCTGAAGGTGTGAAGTCTAATGTGACGAAGCCTGAGAATACAACTAATGTTGATAAGAAGACAGGAGCTGATTCGAAGGTTGGTACAGATGTATCAAGGAATGAGTATGGCGACGAGTTCTTACGTAGCAGCATTGTTAAGAACGAAGATGGAGCAGTTTATAGTAAGCCTAGGAATGTGGAAGCCGATAAGGCAAGGGTTCCTGCAGAAGAGGAGTTGCCTAAGATCGATTCATTGATAGGTTACACAGCTTCGCAGGTTGAGCAGTTCTACTACGAAGGCCGTATCTCTCGTTACGATTATGATGTTAAGATGGAACAGAGAGAAGAGCTTCTTGCCTCTAACAACGTAAGTGACGATTCTAGGGATGCCCAGAGAGTTAATGATACGGTTAGAGATGCGAAGGCTAAGAGCGATCAGGAAGCTGACAAGGCAGATGCAGTTAAGCAGGAAACTGCTAAACAGGCTGACAGGGCAGACGTAGTTAAGCAGGAAACTGCTAAGAGGGACGTTGCTAAGGACGATGCTAAGAAGGCTGATGATAGCGAAAGACAGGTCAAGGCAAGTAGTAATGAGACTTACAAGGCTCGTAAGGAAGAGTTGAATGAAGTAGACTCAGATGCCAGAGAGCGTGAGAAAGTCTTTAACAAGCAGATGACTGCAATTAGCAATGAAGCACGTAGTAATGAAGAATTTGAAATAATAGAATCGGGTAATGACCCAATGGCAACATTTAGAGTTGTTCAGAATCTGAACAACCTAGGTTCTGGCGTAGAAGGTGGAACATGGAATATAGCATAGGAAAAGTAGGAAGTGGTTTTTCTCAAGTTAAACCATTAGCATATGGTTTATCTAATGAATCTGCAACATCAGTATCGTTTGCTGAATCAATGCAGGCAGTTGGAGGGACAAGTGATGTAGGGGCAGTGCCTCCTGCGAGATATGCAAATGCAAGATTAGTTTCTCCAGTAGAGAAGTCAGACGAGACAGTAAGAGTTTCGAAGGCGTTTAATGATATAGCTACTACTTTTGAAGGTTTGACAAATGGATATAACAGAGCAAGCCAGGGAACTAGCTATGAGACTATAGGTGCTTCCATAGATTTATACGCATAATATGTGATTTGTAATTAATGTAGAGGCTTCGCAGCAATGCGAAGCCTTTTTTTGAGGTATTAGTGATGGAATTATTAGAGATTATGGCACCTTGTCATTTTGGACTAGAGGCGGTTGTTAAGAGAGAAGTATACGACTTAGGCTATGAGATATCATCTGTGGAGGATGGTCGAGTTACCTTCTTAGGTGACTATGAGGCTATTGCAATGGCCAATATTCATATAAGATGTGCAGAGAGAATACTTCTCAAAATAGGGCAGTTTGAAGCCACAAGCTTTCAGGAATTGTTCGAGGGTATAGAGAATTTGCCATGGGAAAAGTATATCCCTAAGGACGGCAGATTCTGGGTTACTAAGGCAACTTCGGTAAAAAGTGACTTATTTTCCCTTCCTGACATACAATCTATATGCAAGAAAGCTATGGTTAAGAGGCTGTCTAAAGTGTATAATATAGATTGGTTTGAAGAGACGGGCAGCGAATACCCTGTTCGCATTTTCCTGATGAAGAATGTGGTGACGGTTGGTTTGGATACGTCAGGGGTACCACTTCACAAGAGAGGATATCGTAAGCTTACAAGCAAAGCGCCTCTGTCTGAGACAATAGCAGCAGGATTGATAAAGCTGACTCCATGGAGGGCGGATAGAATTCTTGTGGACCCATTTTGCGGAAGTGGAACAATTCTTATTGAAGCAGCCCTTATGGCAGCCAACATTGCGCCGGGCCTTAACAGGTCATTTACGGCGGAGACCTGGGACAATATCTATAAGGACGATACCTGGAAGGATATTAGAAGGGAAGCTAAGGAAATGATTGACACTAGTGTTGAGACTGACCTGCAGGGCTTCGATATTGACCCTGAGATGATAAGGATTGCCAAGGAGAACGCCCGCTTAGCAGGGGTGGAGTCTATGATACATTTTCAGAAGAGAGATGTATCAGAGCTGTCTCATTCTAAGAAGTATGGCTTTATTATTACTAATCCGCCATATGGGGAGAGAATAATGGATAAGGAGGAGCTGCCAAGTCTATATTCTACCCTGGGAAATGTGTATAAGAGCCTTTCGGACTGGTCCTTATTCGTTATTACCAGCTACGAGGAGGCGCCAAAATATATTGGCAGGAAGGCTGATAAGAATAGGAAGATATATAACGGAATGATTAAGACTTACTATTATCAGTTTATGGGTCCTAAGCCTCCAAAGAGGAAGAAGGATTAAAGAGAAAAGATTAAATCTAAGATTAATAAATTATAAATTGACAGGAATTGTGTGATGAAAGAAGCTAGACCATTTATTGCATGTGCCGTACTGGTACTGTTAGTGCTTGGGCTACAACTTAATACATGGAGTGCATCCTATGGAAGCATAGAGGAATTTCGTGGGGCTAACCTTAAGGAAGATATATTCTATCCCCTGATTGCTAAGAGCATCAATGACGAGAAGAGGCTTAATATAAGTCTTAACGGAACAGATATACCTAATCAGTTTAACGAGGTTCATGTAGGCAAGGATAAGAATATTCTTTGGTCTTTAGATTTTCTTAGAGATAAGCTCAATATAAGCGCTTCCTATGAGGATGATGCTACTGTTCGCGTTATATATAATGGCAGGGAATATGACTTGGACCTATATAATGAAGATAATAACGACTATGTCAAGGCCAGCACTATCTGCGAGATAACTGGCTTTAAAGTTGATAGTAATCTAGAGGAGTATCAGGTTAATATTAGTACAAATGGTAAAAAGAGTGTACTCCCAGAGAAGTACGACCTGCGGCAATATAACAGGGTAGCGCCTGCCATGAATCAGGGTAGCGCAACAACCTGCTGGGCTTATGCTAGTATTCTGGCTTTAGAGAGTTCTGTGATGCCTAGAAAAGCTGATTATGACGTGGAATCCATGATAGCCTTTAATGGAGAAGCATCAGAGAACAATGCTGGAGGAGCATTTACCAATGCTTTGGCCTACCTCTTATCATGGAGTGGACCTGTTAATGCAAGTTCAAGTGCAGTCAAGCTTTCTGGCAATGACGCAGATGTAGCTAAGCACGTGCAGGAAGCAAGATTTTATACTCATGATGACAGAGAAGATATCAAATGGGCTGTATATAAGTACGGAGGCGTGTCTTCATCAGTATATGCTAATGTTGTTACATCTAACATTAATAAATCAGCATATTATAATATAGAGACTAATTCCTATTGCTATAATGGCACAGAGAAGCCGAATCACGAGATTACAATTATAGGATGGGATGACAGTTATCCTGCGTCAAAGTTTGGAGTAAGTGTTCCTGGTGATGGGGCATTTATATGCCAGAATAGCTGGGGCAAGGATTTCGGTGATTCAGGCGTGTTCTATGTGTCTTACTACGATACGAATATTGGCGCCCAGGCTGTGTCTTATTCGAGAATAGTAGATCCTGGCTATTATGATAACATTTACCAGAGTGACTTATGTGGCTGGAAAGGTCAGTTAGGCTATGGTCAGTCTAATGCTTTGGCGGCAAATGTGTATACTGTTAAGTCAGGTGAGAAGCTTAATGCCATAGGACTATATGCAATTGATAAGAATGCCAGCGTAGATGTGTATCTTGTTAGAAATTATAAGGATACAGACAGCCTTAAGGATAGAGAGAAGGTTGCATCAAGGACATTTGATACAGCGGGCTATTATACAATTGAACTAGACCATCCAGTGGAGCTACAGTCTGGTGAAAAATTCGCAGTTGTTATCGATATTAAGGTTCCTGGCACTGTGCGACCAGTCGCAATGGAATACAAGGTAAGTGATAGCGATTCTAACGTCAATATCAAAGATGGCGAAGGTTATATAAGCAAGGATGGAACGAATTGGGAATCGGTAGAAGAGAAGGCAAATGGTAATCTCTGCCTGAAGGTTTACACTACTGACGTGGGGGATTGATATGGAGAAGAAGATAATGAGAATATTCTCCGTAGTCCTGGTTGTAGTTGCTGCGGTGAGCATTGGCTTGCTTATGGGTATTGGAGATGTTCACTATAAGTCGGAGGTGTTAGCTAAGGAGATTTCCTCGTCGAAAGGAAATAGGGAAGTGTTGGCTTCTCTTATGAGAGACAGGGAGGAGAACGCCAAGGAGTTAGAGAGCTTCGCTGACAAGGGGCAGATTCGAATAGCTATCCCTGAAAATGTGAAGGATACCGACATAAAGTTAAATGAAGATATAAGAAGAGGTCAATATCAGGTAGTTATACCTAATGTAGATAAGAATTATTTTGACTCTGAACCTTTCTTAGGTTCTGTTAGTCGAATAGATGATTTCTCTGCCTACGATGATGACGGCAATGCATACTTCGATATTACTCTTAATGGAATATATGATTGTAATACAACATTTGAAAATGGATATATGTATCTGAACTTTGTGGACCCACATAAGGTATATGACAATGTGGTTGTTATTGATGCAGGTCATGGTGGCAGAGATGTGGGAGCTATCAAGGGCAATTACAAGGAGAAGGATATTAACCTTGCCATTGTTCTTAAGCTGAAGGAGCTGCTAGATGAAGATAAGTCAATCAGGGCTTACTATACAAGGTTAGATGATTCTAATCCGTCTCTCAAGGACAGGGTTGGACTTGCTAATGATGTGGGAGCTGATGTGTTCCTAAGTGTACATAACAATTCCTTGTCGGGCTTTGGAAGCAGTTTTACTAATGGTACTCAGGTTCTCTACTACGCTAGTGATCCAACAGGTAATTCTAAGACATTTGCCGAGATTTGTCTTGATAAGGTATGCTCTTATCTTGGAAATGTTAACAGAGGCCTAGTTAATGGAGATGATATCTTAATCATTCATAATTCCAAGGCTCCTGTGGCTCTTGTGGAGGTTGGCTTCATATCGCAAAACGACGACCTTAAGAAGCTTATAGATGAGAAGTATCAAAGAGAATGTGCTAAAGCTCTATATGATTCAATTAGAGAAATGATAGATGTAACGTATGAGGAGTAAATGTTAAATGAGAATTATATTTGCAACAGGAAACCAACACAAGATGAAGGAGATTAGAGAAATCTTAGGAGATATAGGCCTTGAGATTGTCTCTATGAAGGAAGCAGGGATTGAAGCTGACATAGTGGAGGATGGTAAGACATTTGAAGAAAATGCCATGATTAAAGCTACAGAAATAGCAGAATTGTGTGACGATATTGTTCTTGCTGATGATTCAGGACTTGAGATTGACTATCTTGACAAGGCGCCTGGTATTATGTCAGCTAGATTTATGGGTGAGGATACATCCTATGATATTAAGAATCAGGCCTTGATTGACAAGCTTGAAGGAGTGCCTAAGGAAAAGAGAACAGCAAGATTCGTATGTGCTATTGCGGCAGTTTTGCCTTCTGGAAAGCAAATTGTTACAAGAGGTACAATTGAGGGAATGATAGGCTATGAGATAGCTGGAGAGAATGGATTTGGTTATGACCCAATATTCTATGTTGAAGAGTATGGATGCACAACGGCTCAGCTAAGTCCTGAAGAGAAGAATAAGGTAAGTCACAGGGGCAATGCCCTTATGGCAATGAAGGAGAAACTGGAAAAAGAGGTTCCTAACCTATGAGAATTCTTGTAATTAGTGATACCCATGGACAAGATGGTGACGTTAACAGGCTATTAGAGGTTGTTAACCCAGACAGAATATATCACTTAGGTGATTCTGAGAATGAATGCCGATTCCTTACCAATGTTGCAAAGTGCCCTGTTGAAATGGTGTGCGGTAACTGCGACTGGTATTCCAAGCTTCCAATGGAAGTTGTATTAGAGGTGGGTAAGCATGTTCTACTGCTTACACATGGCCATAAATTCAGCTGTAAGGTAAGCTACGAAGGTCTTATGAAGGAAGCAAGGCGAGTTGGGGCTGACTTCATATTATATGGCCATACTCATGTCCCTGAGATAGAGAAGGTTAATGGTTTTACCATCATTAATCCAGGAAGTTTGTCTTATCCAAGAGATTATGAAAGACGTGGTACATATGCTGTGCTAAATGTTGATAATAATGGGGAAATTGAGGCTGCAATAAGGTATGTTGATATGCTTCCTAAAAATAGCTTATAAATCAGCAAAAAAATGTTGACAACCTTGGTCTATTTATATATAATAACATTTGCGTGTGAAATAGCGCCAAGAATCGGGGTGTGGCTCAGTTTGGCTAGAGCACCTGGTTTGGGACCAGGGGGTCGCAGGTTCGAATCCTGTCACCCCGAGTGATTTACAATTTATTTGATAAAGGCCTTCGGGCTGTATTTTATGCGGGTGTAGTTCAATGGTAGAACACCAGCCTTCCAAGCTGGATACGTGGGTTCGATTCCCATCACCCGCTTAATTACTTAATATAAGTGTATTAAGTAATTGTGTGTTCGTAGCTCAGCTGGATAGAGCAACGGCCTTCTAAGCCGTGGGTCGGGGGTTCGAATCCCTTCGAGCACGTTGTTGGGCTATCGCCAAGCGGTAAGGCACTGGATTTTGATTCCAGCATTCGCAGGTTCGAATCCTGCTAGCCCAGGTGATAGTTAAGTTTAAGTAGGGAGTTAGGCACCAACATTTTGCTTCCGCAAAATGTCGCCTGGTCACAAGGGATCCTCCCGCAAGCGGGTCCCTCCTTATGACATATGGTGGACGTGGCGCAGTTGGTTAGCGCGCCAGATTGTGGCTCTGGAGGCCGTGGGTTCGAATCCCACCGCCCACCCTTTTTTTATTATATGACATCTGGGACACTAGCTCAGTTGGTAGAGCACTTGACTTTTAATCAAGTTGTCGGGGGTTCGATTCCCCCGTGTCTCACTATTACAATAGCTTAATCGTGTTAGTTACGCGATTAGGCTTTTTTTTATAAAATGTATGTAAAAAGGGGGTGCTTGAGGTGAATTATACAGTAGGACTTGATATTGGCGTGGCGTCAGTGGGCTCTGCAGTGGTTACAGAGGATTATAAGATATTAGAAAGTACCTCTAACATTTTCTCGGAGGCTAATCCGGCAGAGAATGAGCTTAGAAGGAGCATGAGGCAGCTTCGCAGGCTCATAAGGAGAAGGCATACGAGGCGAAGTGACTTTGATAAGCTATGGGTAAAGTACGGTTTTGACCTGTCAAATGACACTAATAACAATGTGTTAGAGCTGCGTGTCAGAGGCCTAACAGAAAAGTTAACTTTAGATGAAATATATATAGTTCTTAGGAGTGCACTCAAGCATAGAGGCATATCATATGTAGACGACTTAGCAGATGCTACGGTTGATGGAGATTATGCAAAAAGTGTAGATATAAATAAAACAGAATTAGAAAGTAAGCATCCATGTGAGATTCAATACGAGCGGTACCTAAAGTATGGCTTTTATCATGGAGCCCATGTTATTAGAAAGAATGGTGAGGAAATTATGATTAGTAATATCTTCACCATGTCTTCATATAGGGAAGAAATTAAAGCTATACTTAAGGAACAGGCTAAGCATTATAAGATGCTGAACAAAGAATTTCGTGATGCTTATCTTAACATTTTCAATAGGAAGAGAGCATACTTCGAAGGCCCAGGAAATGAGCTTTCAAGAACAGACTATGGCAAGTACACAACTAAGATAGATAAGGCAACAGGGGAATATATAACAGAGGAGAATATATTCGAGAAGCTTGTTGGCAGGTGCACAATTTACCCTGAAGAGCGACGGGCTTCATCTGCTTCCTATACTGCTCAGGAGTTCAATCTCCTTAATGACCTTAACAACCTTACAGTCAATGGAAGGAAGCTTGATAAGGATGAGAAGATAAGAATAATTGAGATGGTTCAGACTGAAAGAAATGCTACTGTGTCGCGTTTTATCAAGAAGGTGGTAGGTGAAGATACAGTAATCATTGAGGGGGCAAGAGTAGATAAGAATGATAAGAAAATCTATCACAGCTTCGAGGCCTTCAACAAGATAAGAAAAGCCCTTAATAGAATTAAAGTGGATTACAAAAGTACATTTTCCGTAGAGGAAATGGACTTAATCGGCGATATTCTTACCCTCAACGATGACAAGAAGGCGATTATGGATTCCTTCAATAGAACAGGCCTTGAGATTGATGAGAAGATTGTTAATGTTCTTGTAAATGTGCGAAAGAAGAACGCCAGACTATTTGGTAAATGGCATTCCCTTTCTGAAAAAATTATGCGGGAGATAATTCCGATAATGTATGAAGAAGGGGAGAATCAGATGCAGATTCTAACGAAGATGGGGCTTTTTCGTCCGTCCCTTGATTCATTGAAGGGGCTTAAGTATATACCCGATAAAGAGTTATTAGAGAATATATATAATCCTGTTGTAAGAAAAAGCGTCCATGTGTCAATCAAGGTGATTAATGCGTATATTAAGAAATATGGTTACCCTTCACAGATTGTAATTGAAATGCCTCGTGATAAGAATTCTGAAGAGAGAAGGAAATATATTAAAAAGTCCCAAAGGGAGAACGAGCAGGAAATCAAGGCAATAGAGCAGAAAATTAAGGATAGATATAATTATAAGATTAAGCCTGAGAATTACATTTCCCATAAGAGCCTTGCTCTTAAACTGAAGCTATGGAATGAACAAGGGGGCAAGTGCCTGTATTCTGGTAGAGATATTGATGTAGTTGACTTAGTTGAGAACAGGCTAGATTATGTGGTTGGCTACATAATTCCCCTTTCTATTTCCTTAGATGATTCGCGGAGTAATAAGGTGCTTGTATATGCTGCCGAGAATCAGAGAAAAGGCATTAATACCCCATACCATTACTTAAAGAGTGTTAGCAGGGAGTGGAATTATGACAAGTACAAGGAGTATGTATTAAGTCTTGATTTGAAGCAGAAGAAGGTGCTTAATCTCTTATTCGAGAAGGATATTACGAAGATAGATGTTGTGTCAGGATTCATTAACAGGAATCTTAACGATACTGCTTATGCGTCTAGCCTGGTGCTTAATACTCTGCAGAAATTCTTCTTAGCAAATGAGATTGATACAACCGTAAGCGTAATTAGAGGGGAGTTCACCCATCAGATGCGAAGCAACCTTAAGCTCGATAAAAGCAGGGTGGATTCCTATGCTCATCATGCAGTTGACGCCATGCTTATTGCTTTATCTAAGATGGGCTATGATTCTTATCATCAGCTTCAGGGCAATGTAGTTGACTTCGAGACAGGCGAAGTTATGGATGGTCACAGGGCTGATGATATGATAGATGATAATCTATATAAGAAGCTTATGTATGAGGAGAAATGGTTCGATATTAGGAGCAACATCAGCGCAGCTGAGGGCGAGGTTAAGTATTCTCATAATGTTGATAAGAAGACAAACAGGGTAATATGTAATCAGACCATTAGAGGCTCTAAGGAAATTGATGGGAAGACATATAAGGTCAATAAGATTAACATTTACACGAAGGAGGGAATTGAGACATTTCGAAGGAAGATAGATAGTGGCAAGGATGATGATTTTCTCATGAAGAAAACTGACCCGAAGACCTTCAACAATCTGATGGAAATATATAATGAATATATTGATTATGACAATCCATTTGAGGAGTATGTGAGGGTCACAGGGGACTATCCTAAGCGTTATTCTAAGAAGAATAACGGCCCTAGGATTGAGAGTCTTAGATATCTTGATGGGGAGGTTCGCAGTGCTCTTGACATTTCCCATAAATACGGGCACGAGAAGGGAAGCAAGAAGGTGTTTTTAGAATCCCTTACACCATATCGGATGGATGTGTATTATAACGATAATGACAAGCAGTATTATCTTGTGGGAATTAAGCACGCCAGTATGCGCTTTCTAGATGGCAAATGTGCAATTGATGACAAGACCTACACGCGAATCCTAAGGGATGAGAAGGTGATTGATGATACGAAGACAGTGGCTGATTTGGAGGGGCTTGGGTATCGCTATATGATGTCTTTTTATGAGAATGATATTATTCAGTTCGAGAAGGATGGCAGGATGTATGAGGACAGATTCCTGTCTCGTGCGAATCTTGACAGGCGTAATTACATTGAGCTTAAGCCAATTAACAAGGATAAGTATGAGAAGAGGCGTTTTGTCTCCCTTGCTAAAACTAAGAAGATAGTCAAGGTCAACACCGATATTCTAGGCAACAGGTTCTATGTGACTCAGGAGAAATTTCCCATGTAAAATATTATATATAACAACTTGAAAATAATTAGCGATTATTCTACAATAAAACTAGATAGGTGCTTATTTTACGATTACTCATTTTTTTGGACCTACTAGAATAAGGCTTTATGCCGAAATTAAAGAACATCCGCAAGGGTGTTCTTTCAATATATTGAGTGAAAATGAGTAATCGCAAACGAGGTTTTGCTTTCGTCCTTTCATTCGCTAGTTTTAGTAACTAAGAAAACGAGTAATCAAAAATGCCTTATCTAAGGAAGAGACTATAGCAACACAATTCTAGTAACCGAAAAAATGAGTAATCGTAAAATGTCGCATTTTCTATCTTGAATGTGTATATATTTATGTAAAGACAAAACCTAAACCTTGCCAAGTCAGAAGGATTTGAATTGAGTGACGAACAACTCGAAGCCGTAAGTGGAGGATTTTGCGGTGGCGGTGGAGAAAAGATATCAAAAGATTGTCCAAAATGTAAATCCGGATGGACTAATTGTATAGAGCAATATGAAAAAGATGGTGAGAAATGGTATAAATGTTACTGTAGGAGTTGTGGTCATACTTATACAGTGAAAGGAAAGTAAACCTTGCGTTGTATGGTTGAAAGGGACGGCTAATAGTCGTCCTTTTTGGGCTTTAGATACTTGGTATAGGTCATATTGGAATTCATTTAATGCATAAAAACGAAGATGAAAGGAGCAAAAAATGAAGGATTTAATAGTTTATTATTCACTGGAAGGAAATACAGAATATGTTGTAGATAAGATTAAGGCTGTGACGGGAGCAGATTGTTTGTGCCTTATTCCTAAGAAGGCTTACCACGATAAAGGTTTTGCGAAATTCTTTTGGGGTGGCAAGAGTGCTGTGATGGCCGAAAAACCAGAACTTGAAGAGTATACTTTAAACCTTAGTGGTTATGACAGGGTTATATTTGGTTCTCCGGTATGGGCGTCGAATTTTGCCCCGCCTATCAGAACATTTATCGAGGATAACAAAGAAGAATTAGAAGAAAAGAGTATATTTGCTTTTGTCTGTCAGAGTGGTTCCGGTGCAGAAAAAGCATTTGCAAAATTAGCTAAGACTTTGGGAATTGATAAAATTGAGAAAAAAGCAGTATTCATTGATCCTAAGTCAAAGCCGAATAAAGAAAAGGATGCTGAAATTGAAGCATTCGCAGAGATGCTAAAATGTGCGAGGCAAAATGAATGTGGGAGCTAAAAAAGCCACAATTACAATCTCTTAGTTGACAGCATATATATATATATATAATGGTTTATATACTTTTTTTATGGGAACTAATTGAAATCTTATTGCGATTGGGGACTGTATATTAAGGAGACATAAGAAACTCATGGACAAAAAGGAGGAGGAAGTTATGAAAAAAATGCGAATTATTGTAGCCCTTACATGTGTACTTGCACTTGGACTTGTATTTACAGGTTGTAGCTGCACAAAGAGTAGTACGACTAACTCAACATCATCACAATCGGCAAGTAACAGTAGCGCTAATAACGGCTCAAAGGATGCTAACAGTACTGATGGTGCAACAGCTAGTGCAACAGATGGTGCAACAGCTAACAATGCCAATGCTAACGCAGCATCTAATATTGTTGGAAGCTGGAAATATGAGAAGGGCAGTGGTGCCAATGCCGATTATACAGTAGTATACAACGCAGATGGAACGGGCAAGATGATTAACAGATTAGCAGGTGCTGAAGGTGCATTCACATATACATTAGATAATGGTACTGTTCTTATGAAATTTACTGATTATCCACAAGCACCAACTCAACCTATACCTTATGTAGTTGATGGTAATACGTTGATTCTTAAGTATAACTACGGTGATGTATATCACACAAAAGAGTAGTGTAATCTATAATGATTAAGGCTTCCGGGCTTCGGCCCGGATTTTTTATAATAATTTTGAAGGGGGGCTACGAATGAAGAAGAGATTACTAAGTATAGCAATTTGTTTTGTGATGGTAGCGGGGCTACTGGCAGGAATAGCACTGCCCATTTATGCAGAAGAAGAGTATGATGGGGAAAATGTGAAGCTGGCACTGGGAGATACTACATGGCAGGAAAATTATAAATACTTCCTTAACTTTACAATGGAAGAGATTGTTCTTAAGAAATATATAGGAAGCGAAGAAAATGTAGTAATACCCGCAAAAGCGGTTGTTGGTGGAGCGACATATAATGTACGCTTAAATAATGATTGTACCGAGTTCTTCAGTGATTGTAAGAGTGTTAAAACAGTAGATTTTTCTGCTCTTAATACAAGAAATGTTGTTGATACAACCCGTATGTTCGAGTATTGTGATAATCTTACAGGCATTACCGGATTTAATACATTTAATGTTACTAAGATGGCAAGTATGTTTCATAATTGTGGGAGTTTGACAAGTAGTACCGTAAGCGGACTTGATACACGAAATGTTACTAATATGAATTCTATGTTCGCAGGTTGTACAAGTTTGGAAAAGATACCTGATTTTGATACACGTAATGTTACCGGTATGTATAATATGTTTGCGTATTGCAACAGTCTGACCAATATCGATTCTAACACACTAGATACTCACAATGTTGAAACTATGGGTAGTATGTTTCATTGGTGCCAAGGATTAACAAGTGCTAATCTTAGTAATTGGGATACAAGAAATGTTGAGAGTATGGATGGCATGTTCTATTTATGTGAAAATCTAAAGGAAGTTGATGTAAGTGGCTTTAATACAAGTAAGGTAACAGATTTGGATGATATGTTCTATGCTTGCCGTAGCCTTGAGAATCTTGATGTCAGCACTTGGGATGTAAGGAATGTAACGACGATGCATAGGACGTTCTGTGCTTGTGGAGTTAGATATTTGGATTTAAGCGGTTGGAATCTTGGCAAAGTAGAGTATGCTAAGGAAGCACTTGATCCCTGCTCTCGACTGGATACTATTGAGATACCGACTAATCTTAAGGCAGATATCGAATTTGGTTATTGGTATTATAAGCAAGTTAAATTTGCAAGGGCAGATGACCCAACTGTAATATATACATCTCTTCCGAAAGAACAAAAGGAAAGCTTTACAATCGTTAGAGTCAAGGACGATGAGGATGATGGCATGATAAATTATGATGTTGATGACGGAAGTGAAGTGACTATATATTCTGACCTTAATATGGATGGAACAACAGCTTCTGCAGGTTCAGATTCAACTGTAGCTAAGTCAACTACATCTACCGCTAAAGTAAAATCACCAAAGACAGATGATGCATTTCCTATAGTTGCGGTTACGTTAATTATAATTGTAACAGGTATTATAGGAGTTATTACATATAGAAGACGTAAGATTCATTAGTAATCAGAAGATTTGAGGACGGATTACCAACATCCGTCCTCATTTTTATGGGAATCCATTAGCAAATTAATATAATTACAAAGCATTTTTTTGACATAGCATCATGGAATTTTTCATGGAATTTTGAAAAATGGACCCATTTTTAAGAGAATTAAGACAAAGAAAAAAGTGGGCTAAACCCACTGTTTTCAACGTTTCTGCGGATGACAGGAATCATTTCGATAAGCACGATTTTACGCGCGATTGCATCCTTCTGACCACAGTTTTGACCACACCTATAAAAATGTATTTTTTTAGATACAATATGTTGGAATACGGTTCTTATTCGTCATTTTGCACAAGCATCAGAAATAACAAATTTGTTATTGATATTTGATAACAAATTTGTTATTATAATATTGAGGTATAAGTATGTATGAAATTGAGTTTTATGAAGATGATAGAGGAATAAGTGATGTGAAGGATTTTATATCTAAACTAAGAGAGAAATCCTATACGAATAAGGATGCTAGGATTAATTTTAATAAAGTAGTTGCTTACATGGATCTACTTGAAGAGTTAGGAACAAGAGTTGGCGAACCGGTAACAAAGCACTTGGATGGAGAGATATGGGAACTTCGACCACTTTCAAATCGTATATTATATGCTTATTTCGATAACGATACATTTATAATGTTACATCATTTTGTCAAAAAAACTCAGAAGACTCCAAGAGGCGAGATAGAAAAGGCAAAACGAGAAATAGAAGATTATAGAAGGCAAAGGGGACAACAATGAGTACATGGAAAGAGTTCAGAAAAGAATTACATATTACAGACGAAGAAGAAAATGTTATTGAGATGGAAAAAGAATTAATCCGCTCTATGGTAGCAATCCGTGAGGAACAAGGATTATCGCAAGCAGAGCTTGCAGAAAGAAGTAGTATAAAGCAACCAGCAATAGCTAGGATGGAAAAAAATGTGCATTCTCCTCAAGTTGATAGTTTGCTTCGTGTACTAGCACCGTTAGGTTATACACTTCAAATTGTTCCTATACAAAAGTTATAAAGAGCATTGACAAAGTCGTTTTGCCCTGATTACTTTACACGAATAATAATAAGAGATGTCAACCCCCTTGCCACCGAAGGTGGTGCGAAAGCAGGGTTTACATCTCTTATTTTTTTCGTAAAATATATGAGGCAAAACGAAAAGAAGTTTTTTTGAGGGCGGTTAATTACATTTTTGCGACGATTCATTGCATAGGGGTTAGAATAATAAAAATATAGACGAAATACAAAGTGGAAGCGCAGAAGATGGAGAGCCATGCTCTTTCAAAGTATCAGGAAGTTCAACTTGTTGGTGCTACATCTGTGGGAGTGTCTTATACAGGAACTGTTACCGAGTGTGCATGCAATACTTCACGATGCATGCCTTTAGAGCTACCTTTGCAACGCGTTTGATAGAGCAAGGAATTAATCCAAGAACGGTGCAAGAACTCTTAGGACATGCTGATTTTAGGATAACGATGAACCTGTATGGACATGTATTAGATAATACTAAGAGAGATGCAATGGAAAGTATAAGAATTGCATTGTAAGAGTATTAGCACACGAATTTGACCACAATTAGATAGAATAAATAACAAAACAAAAACGGCGGATTGCTTGATAATCCGTCGTTTTTTGACAACAAATCTGACCACACTTTTGACTACATTTGAACTGAAATAAGCGTCATTTTACGACATTAGACAACACAAGACGAAACAACTGAATGTTCGATAAATGGCGTAAAATCAACAAAAAATGGTGTTCCACCACACAAGATGAAACACCATAAAATCTAATGCGCATGACAGGAATAGAACTAACAAGCACGAATTTACGCCATTTGCTTGGAAATTACTGGCAAAATTACTGGCAGTTCCGTTAGATTACAATGTTCACGGCGTCCATTTCTGTCTTCTTGGTGTTTGGGAGGCAATGCCCATATAAGTTCATTGTAATAGAAAAATCGCTGTGCCCAAGTATCTCTTGTAACGTCTTTGGATTCATTCCGCTTTCAATAGCACGCGTTGCGAAGGTGTCCCGTAATGCATGCATTGTAAAAGGTTCTATTTCTACAATTTTACATATACGTTTCAATTCGCGGTCTATTGGTGTTGCCATAAGAAGACCACCTTCGACTGCGCTGAATAGTAATCCATTCATCTTATTTGTTCTATTATGGAGTAGAGTGTTTTGTTCTTGTTGTCGTGTGATAATCGCCTGAATTTGGTCCGTTATTGGTATTATTCTTCGCCCTGCCTCTGTCTTGGCATTATCGCCTACCTTATATGATCCTGTCTCTGTTCTCGTGATGGTTCGTTCAACATGTATAATATCATTACGTATATCGCTCATCATTAAGGCTCCAATCTCTCCGATTCGCATTCCGGTGCTGATGGCAAAACAGAATACGTTGTAGTAAAAACTATTCTTACATCGTTCGCATTCAAAGAATTTCTTTTGCTCTTCTAAACTTAGAGCTCGGTGATGTGTATCTCTAGCACGTTCTTCCGTTATCTTATAATTGTTGATTAGTAAGCAAGGATTATATTCAATTACACGTTCCTTATAAGCATCAGAAAATAGATGTTTGATTAGTGCTATATAATCATTTACTGTTCGTGATTTTCTTGAATCCTTTAGGGTCATCTGCAGTTCTCTTAAAACAACTATATCAACATCTCTCATTTTAATTTGACCGAATTTGATTTTAGTAGGATTATGAATCTCTATATTCATAAGCAATCCAAATATTTTGTCTTGAGTTCGATAAGTAGACGGTGCGATATGCACAATTCTACCTTGGGACCATCGCTCATAATATTCAGCAACAGTAGGATTATTGTATTTTTCGAGACCTTTTTTGATCTGTTCTCTTTTTGCATTTTCTTTTTGGGAGAGTTCTTGTTCAGAGTGACCATATACGGTATATTTTTTATACGTGTTTCTAATTTTTATTCTAAATGTTCTTTGGTAGAGTCCGTCTGCTCTCTTTTTTCCTCTAGCCATATTGTCTCCTTTCGTAAATTAGGAAATAATAAGCTAGTGTACCACCTCCATTAATAATAATAGTATCAATTACAGTATTATTATAACATCTATGTAATAATAATTAAAAGGATAATTATAGGAAGTGACGGCGTAAATTTATTGTCAGTTGGGTATAAGCAGACTCCACCTTCATAGGATATTTAGAATTCTTTAGATGTATATATTCTATTACTACTAATTTTCTTTGTCAAAAGCTACTCCATTTTTATT
>Ga0256404_1001314_pt1 | contig 61279 bp, 51 predicted proteins | sample RumenRJG_01DNA_FD_185990 | JGI IMG/M metagenome (GOLD analysis project Ga0256404, IMG submission 185990) | Bovine rumen microbial communities from Lethbridge, Alberta, Canada - RJG_01 | ecosystem: Host-associated > Mammals > Digestive system > Stomach > Rumen | place: Canada: Alberta | collected...
AAAATTAAAGTAGCATACGAGATATGGAGTTCAATAAAGCATACAATCGCGCAGAGTTTCTCTCCTTTCTGAGAACCAGTTTCCTACCAGAGGATTTTCAGCAGGAGTCAAGTGTTATAAACAATCCGGTTCAGTTCCAATATACTCAGCAAGTAATACGCTTGGGAGAATGTGAGTCACTTGGCTTGGTCGTTTACGAAGTGCGCCATAGTTCAAAGCATGATGCCCGTGTAGGTCTGACGAAAGAGGCTTTCCGACTGCTGGCTGATGAGTTCTGCGAGCGTGCTTTGGTGTTCTTTGTGCCAAAGGATGACGATAGCAACTATCGTTTCTCGCTGATTGAGATTACACTCGACCAATCGGAAGAGTCCTCTCGCATCAGTCGCCGCTACTCCAATCCTCATCGCTACTCCTATTTTCTCGGTAAGGGTATCGCATATTATACCCCTAACAAATATCTGAATGAATACGGTCGTGTGGTAAGCTTGGAGGATTTGCGCAACCGTTTCTCGGTAGAGGTGCTTACCAAGGCATTCTATCAGGAACTCAGCGACTGGTATGCTTGGGCAATCATGGTGGTACGCTTCCCCAACGACTTGACAACGTTAGAGGATAATCAGAAGTACAATTCTGAGGCCATGATTCGTTTGATAACCCGACTCATCTTTGTCTGGTTCCTCAAGCAGCGTCATTTGGTGCCCGACGAGTTCTTCGACGAGCAATATATAGCCTCTGAACTTATAGAAGGATTTACACCTCATGACATAGTAAATTTGTTCGGCAAGAGTTATGATAGCAAATATTATAAGGGCATCTTGCAAAATCTTTTCTTTGCCATGCTCAACAGTCCTATCACTCCAGAGGGTAAGGATACCATTTCAGAACGTCGTTTCCGCAATGGTCGTGGCGATTATGACAATAACAAGTTGATGCGCCATGAGGATTTGTTTATCAATCCCGATAAGTTTGTGGAACTGGCTAACAAGTATGTACCATTCCTGAATGGTGGTTTGTTCGACTGCTTGGACGACAAGGACAAAGGCATTTATATTGATGCTTTCACTGACCGTAAAGTCATCAGCGATCAATTGGTGATACCCGACTTTCTGTTCTTTGGTGATGAGGTGGGTAAAAACATCGACCTCTCTGAGTGGTATGGCGACAAGAAGAAAAAGAAGGTCAGTGCCCGAGGTATCATCGATATCTTGAAGCGCTATAACTTCACAGTAGAAGAGAATACGCCCTTCGACCAGGAAGTGTCACTTGATCCAGAGCTGTTGGGAAAAGTGTTTGAGAACCTATTGGCAGCTTACAACCCAGAGACACAGACAACAGCCCGCAAGCAGACAGGATCGTTCTATACGCCCCGTGAGATTGTACAGTATATGGTGGATGAAAGCCTGGTGGCTCACCTGAAACGTACAGTAGGTGAGGACTTGGAACCAGAATATCGAAAACTGATTCAATACACGGACGAGGGACCGACTCTGACCGATGACCAAAAACGCCAGATTATGCAGTCACTCTATGAGTGTAAAGTGCTCGATCCCGCCTGTGGTTCTGGTGCTTTCCCGATGGGTATGCTCCAGCAGATGGTGCATATTCTAGGGCAGCTTGACCCCAACAACGAGCAATGGAAAGACATGATGCTCAACAATGCCATTAGTGAGACTTCCGAAGCTTACCACAACGCAACAGATGAAGAACGTTCGGAAATCGTTGCTGACATAGAACGTAGTTTCAACGAGAGTATCAACCGCCCTGACTATGCCCGTAAGCTCTACTTGATAGAGAACTGCATCTATGGTGTAGATATCCAACCTATTGCCATCCAGATAAGCAAACTCCGTTTCTTTATCTCCTTGGTGGTTGACCAAAAGACCAATAACAACCCTGTTGACAACTTCGGCATTCGTCCTTTGCCAAACCTTGAAGCAAAGTTTGTAGCGGCTAATACATTAATTGGTATTGACAAGAAAGCTCCAGATCTCTTTACTTCAAATGCTGTTATCCAAAAAGAAGACGAAATGAGAGATGCCAAGCATCGCATTTTCGGAGCAAAGACTGTTAAAACAAAAAGAAAATATAAGGAGCGTGTCACAGAATTGAGAGATGAACTTGCTAAGTTGCTTGAAGATATTGGAGCAGTGGGCAACGAAGAAGCAAAACAATTAGCTTCTTGGGATATGTTTGACCAAAACGCAACATCACCTTTTTATGACTCCGAATGGATGTTTAACGTTAATAATGGATTTGATATTGTAATAGGGAATCCACCATATGGAGTTATAAATAAAAAGCAGAACAAAGGAGAATCTGTAACAGTTCCCCCACAAGTATTCAAGAAGTACAAGGAACTTACAAAGTATAAACCCGCCCAAGGGGGAATGCTTAATATATTTAGGTTATTTATCGTACAAAGTTATTACTTGTTGAAACGAGGTGGTGTCTTCTCTGAAATTTTTCCATTAGCATTTGCTTGTGATGTTAGTGCATATAAACTTAGAGAGTTTGTTCAAAAAGAGTGTTCGATTATTTCCCTTGAGGCTTTCCCTGAAAGAGATAATCCTAAGAAGCGCGTGTTTGAAAACGCCAAAATATCAGTCTGTATTTTGACGATGTTAGCAAAAGCTAATAAGAATTGTGAGTTTGACATAAGAATTAATACGGATAGATTTGTTGATCTCACTATTAATTCCGGTCAAATATCATACAGCGATATCAATAGGATGGATAGTCGCTATTTGACAATTCCTCTATCATCGCCCAAAGATTTATATGTAATTCGGAATGTATTTATTAAGTCGCGAAAGTTTAGTGATTTCGGAAAATGCAATACTGGTGAGATTGATATGACTTTTTGTAAAGACGCATTTACGAAGAATCCAAATGATATAAAGATGATTCGTGGTGCTAATCTTGATAGATATATTATTAAAGAGACAATGAGTCAAGGTGAAACCTTCTTTTTGAATAAAAACAAGCTGAATTCAATCAAAGATGTAAGCGATTCTCTCTTCTCCGAATCACGCATCGTCATGCAGGGTATTACAGGAGTAAATGAAAAAGTTCGCCTAAAAATGACGCTCTCCCAGAATTCCTTTTGTGCAAATTCGGTGAACTATTGTTCTTTCAAAAAAGAGTCAAATCTATTTTTATATTTAGGGTTATTCAATAGTAAACTTCTAAATTATATTTTTAAGCAGTTTAGCACAAATAGTAATGTCAACGGATATGAGGTTGATAACTTACCTATAGTCACACCTATTCCTGAAGAAATCGGAGTAATTGCTTCTTCAATTTTTGCTGCAAAAGCATTAGATGAGAAAGCTGACACGAAAAATCTTGAATCAAAAATAGACATCCTTGTCTATCACCTTTACGGCCTGACCTTCGATGAAGTCCTCATTGTAGACCCCAATCCCCCATTTACACGAGAAGAGTATGAAACAGCAAGAAGATAATGACATAGCAGAGATAATGCGTTCACGACCACATCTTTTTATATTGGGTGCTGGAGCGACAAAGGCAACCATTCCCTATGGGGATAAATATGGTCGCCAGAGTCCTGTTATGGAAAACTTTATGCATGAAATCGGGATAGATGGTTTGTTGGATGGCGTAAAACTGGAGACCAAAAGTAATAACATTGAAGCCATTTACTCTGAATTGGCCTCTAAATCGGAATATGCTGATGTAGTTAGGCAAATAGAGGATGGCATTGTTGATCATTATCGACAAATGCAGATCCCTGAAGCCCCAACGCTCTATGATTATCTTATCTTGTCACTTCGTAGCAAAGATTGCATAGCAACGTTTAATTGGGATCCGCTGTTGATACAAGCCTATAATCGGGTGAATAAGATAACAGACGATTTGCCTCAGATGTTATTCCTGCACAGCTGTGTTGAAGTCGGGGTGTGTGAGGACTGCAAACGCTATGAACCTTATCGAAACAGATTTTGTTCGGAATGTGGTAAGCCATTGGTCTCACCGAGATTGCTATATCCGGTTAAGAATAAGGATTATTCACAGAACATCTACATTCAAGATGCCTGGAACAGGTTACAGTATTATTTGGAATATGCTTGTATTGTTACTATTTGGGGATATAGTGCGCCCAAAAGCGACAAAGAAGCAAAACAGATGATGTTAAAAGCCTTTTCTTCTGAGTATCGCCCTCTTGATCAGATAGAGGTAATAGATATTGCAGATGAAGAAGTACTACACAAGACTTGGCTGCCATTTGCAAAGAACACCAATTACCATTTAAACATTCATCGTTCACTGATGGATAGTCTAATTGGCGAGTTCCCGCGTAGAAGCATAGAAGGTTATGTCAAACGATATATAGAAGGTTGGTGGAATAGTTCTACTTTGAAACTTAAGGAATTTAGTTCTTTTGATGAACTTGCACAGCTTGTGACCCCATTAATAGAAAAGAATCACAGAACAATTACAATGTTATATAGCTTATGTCAAGACTCAGCGATTTATACAAGGCAATGGAAACGTTGCGGAAAGAAGGTCTCTCCCTGAATGATGATTTGGAGAGACAGGTAAGTGAATTGGAAGAAGACATCATCAAAAAAGAGATTCTTCCGGTAGTAACAGAGACCATTGAGCCTGCATTGAAGCAGGTGCAACGTGAATTGGTGTTGGTAGTTGACTATCATCCAGGAATGCCTATTAGCGTATCGTTGTCACGTAAGACAAACATCACAGAACTGATTGATGCCAAGCGACTGGAGGCAGATCCTGAGGTGGAACACAAGGAGTTTGGCCCAAGGAAAACCAAGAGAACGCAGATTGCTCCAAAGACTGGGTTATGCATCCGTAGAAAAGACGGTTCTATTCTTCAGGAACACGATGCTGCTACCACCTTTACCTCTGCCATTATTGAGGCAGGTTTGTTAAAAGTTCGAGAGCTGGATGTCAAATTCTGCCGCATCAACGTGGTTTCCACAACCAAAGATAAAAAATATGGTCATGCCCAGCGCGAAGCAGCTCCTGGCTTATATGTCCTCACCCACAGCAGTACTAAGGATAAAAAGAAGATCTTGGATAAGATTAACGCTGCCCTAAAAATGAGTTGGGAAGTTGAGATAGTGAAATGAATTCTATCCCTTAACTTTATCCCTTAGAGACGAATCAAGAGTAATAACGAACATAATAATATACAATAAATCCTATGGCAAAGAATGACATTGTAATTATTGATCATATTATTAAAGAAAGAATCAATCAAAATAATCCTTCTAAAGATAAAGGGGAAGTTTTTGAGCTTTTAGCAAATGAGCAAATTCTAAAAGATTTGGATTTGTCAAGAGATGAAATACTCTCTGGAATAATAGATGGTAAAGATGATGGTGGTATAGACTCTTTCTATATATTTGTTAATGGGAATCTGCTAACAGACATTACAGATTTTATGTGGCCAAAACGGCATGCAGAAATTACTGTATATGTGATAACATGTAAGCATCATGACACATTTATGCAAGATGTTGTTAACAACGAGTGTGCGACGGTTGGAGAAATATTTGATTTGTCATTAGAAACATCAGATTTCAAGTCATCATACAATGAAGACTTACTCCAAAAGAGGAAATTATTTGTTGAGGCTTATATGAATACAGCATCTTCGTTGTCTAGTTTATCCTTTAAGTTCTTTTATGCGTCAAGGGGAGACAGTAATAGCGTAGGAGAAAATATCATAGCAAGAACAGAATACCTAAAAAATTCGCTTAGTGATTTGTTTAGCGAGTGTAATGTAGAATACTATTTTTATGGAAGCTCAGAAGTCCTTTCTTTATATAGGAAAAAACCTGAATACGAATTAACTCTCCCTTATAAGGGCGTTATATCTCATAAGGAGCAATGTAGTGTCCTCCTATGTAATCTCATCGACTATTATAATTTTATTAAAGATGATTCTGGAAAATTAAGAACATATTTGTTTGATTCTAATGTCCGAGATTATATGGGGAATAATCTAGTTAATTTAGATATAATGGCGTCTCTTGAACATAATCAAAACATTGATTTCTGGTGGCTTAATAATGGAATTACATTTTTGGCAACATCCGCTGTTGATATAGGAACCAAACTGAGAGTACAGAATATTCAAATAGTCAATGGCCTGCAAACATCTCATTCAATTTATAGATATTTCACTGAGTCGCAGTCTCAACATGATGACAGATGTGTAATGATTAAAATCATAACACAAAATGACTCTGCCATTCGTGACAGTATTATCCGTTCGACAAATAATCAAACTGCAGTTGAAGTCGCTTCACTTTTTGCTACGGACAAAATACAAAGAGATATCGAAGATGTATTGAAACAACATGGTTATTATTATGAACGTAGAAAGAATTGCTATGCAAATCAAGAAATAGAAGAAAATAAGATTGTTGATATGATGTATCTTGCTGCGGGGTATATCTGTCTGGTTTTGAAAGTACCTGAGAGAGCAGCTAATTTTAAACAAAAGTATTTCAAAGATGAGAAAAAGTATGATTCAATATATAACTCATCAGATTCTTTATTAATTTGGCCAAAAATTGCTTTTATCTTGAAAACAATAGATGATGTAATACCTGAATATTTGTCAAAGGAATTGCACCTAAAAGCAACAAAAATGCTGAAAAGATCAAGAATGTTGACTGCTTTTGTTACAATAAGTCGTCTCCTTGGAAGTTTTAATTTTAGCAAACAAGACTTACTGTCTTTTGACAATACGAGACTTACTCCAAAAGAGATATTAGAAACGTGCCAATTCATAAATTTTCGCTTTGACAAAACAAAACTGATAAAAAGATCATATGTTATGGCTTTGTTAAAAGAAGCCTCTGAAAAATACGGAATCGAAGGATATGAAAGTATCTTAAATCGTAAAAATGAATTTGTTGTAGAAGATGTTTCAGTAAAAAAGAAAAGAAAAGAATTGAAGGAGCAAATGAAACCTTTACTTGTTCCTGATGAATTGCTTACAAAAGTTGACGAGAAATTACCCAAACAACCATGGCCAACGGGAATTCACATCGCTGTGGCAAAGGAATTGAATATTTCTATTGATATTGTTAGTGGTGCAATTAGAAAATTAATTCGTATTGGTAAGCGTTATTATCAACACGCAGGAATTGTATATGATAAGAATCATCAAATTGTGTGTTATGACACAGAACGTGTAACGGAAGAACAATTGCAAGAAGCTTGTTCAAAAAATAATGCCCCAAATTAAAGAGCAAAGAGTTAGATTATACTTGAAATTATTTAGCATTATGACAAAATGAAATAAAGTTCCATGATTATGGATAGAAAAATGACAATCTGAATAAAACAATTAGGAATCTATTGATATCATTGAATAAATAATTTATATGAATTCAGAACAGATAACAAAGAACATATCATCTTTATTAAGTAGAATCTATCTCGAAATAGAACTGCTTAATCATTCAGGTTTGCATGACAAAAACATATTTGCAGAGAATCTGATGCTGCAATTGTTTAATGCGATGTATGGCTACCATTTTATTAATGCGAATGTAAAATCAAGAAAATCAAACTACCCAGGTATTGACCTTATTGATGCTGAGCAAAAGATAATTTGCCAAGTTAGTTCAGAGACAACCAATACGAAATTAAAGGAAACACTTGAGAATATTCAGGACAACAAGAACCTTCATGGGTATCATTTGCTTTTTATTGCGCTCAAACAAGATGCGAATAATTTACGCAAATGCAAACTTAAAGAAGAATTGTCTTTTGTTTTCAGCCAAGGTAATGACATCTATGATGGAAAAAGAATCGTTGCAGAGACATCAGCACTTGATGTTCAAAAGCAAATTGCATTATATGATATTTTATGTTTATGGTTAGGTACAAAATCGTGGGAAGAACTGGATATTTGCAAATTAACAAGGCAGCAATGTCCGAAACTGCCTTTCAACTTACCAGATTATTATATACCAAGGTCCTTTAGTTACTCCTATAATAATGAAACCGATGATTTCTTAGAACGAATCCTTCATCCATACAGATATGAATCTGGTAGCTTGGCAGATTTCGTCTGTGGTAGAATTCCTGGCGTCATTACAAATTGTTTTGTCATCTATAGCCCTGCTCAAAATGGTAAAACAACAGAATTGCGTAAACTTGCAAATGACTTAATATCCGAAGGTAATTATGGCGTAACGTATATTAAAGCAAGTGACTACAACAACTATGAAGGTGAATACTTTTTGAAAACATGTCTTTCTTGCTATGAGCAAGATGCAGTTTACTTAATTGATGCGCTTGATGAGGTAGCCGATAGCAAAAGAAGTACATTGATAGAAAAGATACATGATTTTGTAAGGTCTAATCCATTAGCTAAATTTGTTATAACCTTCAGGAAAAATTATGAAGAAAAGGAAGATTTGAATGAATTTACAAGGATTGATTTAAGAAGTCTCTCTGAAACAGACATCAGTAATTATGCAAACCATCACTTAAGAGATGGAAATGATTTTCTCCAACAAGCCAACCTGAAAGGTATCGAACATTTACTCTTTACCCCGTTTTTCTTAGTTAATCTGGTTGATTACTACAATATAAATGATGGTTTAACTTCCAAAATCGTAGATATATATGATTGTATAGTTCAAAAGAGTTATGATGTTGATAAGAAGGAGGGGGTTGTTAACATTGACAAGTACGATATTGAAAAGAAATTAGAATGCATAGCACTGATATTGCAATTTTCGGAAGAACAATCAATCAAGGGACAAGATATGACAAAATATCTTGGTTTAACTAAAAGTGATATGGCAGCCTGTCTTAGATATACAGTGCTAAAAAGAGAAGGTGATGATTACTCATTTACTCATAATGGAATAAAAGAATATTTTGTTACAAGATATTTGTTGAAATGCGATTATGATAGAATTCTCCAGCTGATATGCTATGATCAAGGTAAAATTCAAAAGGTGAGGAAAAATTGGTATAATGTTGTCATGTTTCTGCTTTCTTCAATGGATATTACAGATGAGCGTTTTCAACGGCTGTTATACTTCCTGATGGAGAATGAGGTTGAAATCTTGACAGATATTGATCCCACTTCTATTTCTGATAATATAAAATGTGATGTTCTGAAAAGTGTTTTAAAGAGTTATAAGTCGAAAGGAATATATCCTTCTGACTATTATGCAACTTATGTAGGATTGGCTCATCTGTGTGACAATCCAGATGCGGCTCAATATCTGTTGTCAGAATTAGAAAACGTTAATGCTATCAATCCATATACATATTTATTGGAACAGGTTGTACAATATATTGATTTTGATGCGCTGTCTTTAATTGGATTAGATAAAAAAATTGAACATGTGGTTTTTTCCAAGATAAAACAATTAGGGAATGATGACAGTCGAGACACATATGCTATATATGAACCTTTCGAAAACAAGTATTTTAGAAAAGAACGAATCATTAACAAACTGAAAGGATTAAATGTACATTCTATAGATAAGCGGAGAATAAGGACTATCTTCAAATTAATTGTTTCAACGAATACGAGCGATAACTATATTGACTTTATTATTGACCAAGAAACGAACGTGCATGATTATAGGATAGATGGAATGTCTCATGCAGTAAGTAGAGAGGAGGTATATGACGCTATAAAAGGTATCAAAAGCTATCACGGGCTTACAAAAATATGGAAATTTTTATCTTCGTTTAGCAAGGAGGAAATATACCATGATAATGACCATATCAATGATATCGTAGAGTCTTTGCTACACAACAGTAATGAAATTGTTCAAAATCACAAAAATCTGCTATGTGATATTGAACAATGCTGGTATCTGATATATGATGAAAACCGATATTCTTTTAAACGCATACAAGGACTATTTGTTCTATTTCGTAATTTCATGCAACAATATAGAGAGCAAATAGATATTGTTGCAAGAATAAAGTTGATAAGAGCTAATTATAAGGAGATTTCGCACGAGGATTTAGAACGTCTTCAGGCCACTATCGGACTATATATTGTACCTGAAGATGCAATAAAAGTCTTTCAGGAATTTGATTCGCAAAACCCAAATGACTACAACCTCGCTTTATGGCTTGTTTCCCATATTTTTGTAGAATGGGATAATACTGTTCAAGCATTCATAAAAAGCACCTTCCCGAGATTTAAGGCTTATCCCTCCTTGATCGAACAGAGAACAAAAGAATTGCGAATTCTTTTTAATCATAATAAATTCAAGAAAACGATACTGTCAATAATAGAAAAATATACACCTAATAATAGAAAGGATTTGCGACAAAAGATAAAAGAAGATGATGAATTTCAATGGTCGAATGATGTTGCAAGGTTCATGCAAATGTCATATAATTGGAAATCAGAAAAATATGATTTAAGCAAGGTAAAAAGAGATGTTCTGGATAAGGATGTTTATACAGAATTTCTGTTAAGTAGCCTCCATCCAGACGATATAAACATTCTATCAAAAACACAGAAAGAATGCATTCGTATTTTGTTAAACAAACAATTAAGCAAGAAAGATATTGATTCGGCAGAAATTCGCAAATATCTTCAGCTTGCTATGGATTTGGATGTTTTGTTAAGAGAATCCCTCATAAAAAGGCACATTAAATATGCTGCGTGTAAAAAAACAAAGCACTCATTCATTGGTGATGATGGTTGTTTTTTATGGTATGCAGTTCAATATATAGAAGAAAAAACACTTATAGAAATCGCGAAAAGAAACATAAAGAAATATGAAAAAGACCATGCAGAAGATATTTTTGTGTTGGCCAAATATTTAATAGATAAGCGTGAGAAGAGTTCATATAGTGATATTATGAAACTTATGCTAAAAGACGGATTCCCTTATTCTTATCAGATTTCCGAAAAATTTTCCAAATTAGGAAGACCTGGCTTTGAAAGTTTGAAATGCATATATAACATTGCCAATGCTGATTTGAAATTGGTTATTTTGGGACAATTATACAAAGAAGAATGGTATCATCATTGGGTTATGCAAATGATAGAAAAAGACAAGGATCTGCTTGAAGAAAAACATAAAGAAACTATTTTAAGATACCGTTTAGCGTTTGGTGTAGACTCTGCGCTAAATGAAACGCTAGATATTATGAAAAAGGACTGTCTGTATTTTGGTACTTTTAGTTCTGCTCCAGTACTTGGATATAAAGACGTCAAGTATCTTCCTCGGTTGGAAGAATTACTGAAGATAGCATTCGGAATGGAAGAGAAATACACAAATTGGTCTGGGGTTATTGTCAACGCGATGAAAAATATCGCAATGGGTTCTGAGGATAATATGAATAAAGTTTGTAATCTACTCTCCCAATACACAACTACAGAAAAGTGGCTGAACCGCATCATCATAGAAATCCAGTCAGAATACTACGAACTACATTATAAGCAATTAAGTATAAAAGAGGCTGCTATATTAGCAATGAATTGTCAGTAATCATTATTTTGCCCACTGGTGACTCCAATAAATGAATCAAAAGAAATTCCATACATTAAATGAAACTCTCCTTTCGTTTGACTCAACAGAACGAAAGGGATTCTATGATTATGAAGTAGTGGAAGCAATTAATGAGTTACCAGAGGACATAAGAAATTCACGTGATGCACAATATGAAATACTTGCTTTTAGTTTTTCCGAAAATGCAGAGAAATATTGGGGAACATTTTATGGTCCTAAAATAACTTGGAAAAGAAAAGATACTGGTGAGGATATATATACACCTGACAGGTCGCAAATATCTGCAGATGCAATTTCTTATTGGGAAGACAGAGCCAATATAGTTGTTAATCCATTGCTCAAAATGCGATATACAGGTCTTGTCTTAGATTTCAAAAAGTTTGTTACTGGCAAGCAACCAGACTTTCAAAAAAATTGGAAGGGGAATATCATTTCAATATTAGAGACTGTTGAAGGAGATTATCCTGAGCATGCACTCTCCTGCTATTATTATACAAAACACGCATTAGACCTATCAGTAACAATAAACGACAAATCTCTAATTGAAAGATCTGTAGAAGCCTTTCTAACTCTCGATAAAAAATATGCCACTGATGATGATAAGCCGGGGTTATGGGCACGAACTTTTGAGGCTCTATTAAAACACAGGGATTGTTTTAGTAAATATGAAAATGATATTCTTCAAGCTCACATAGAAAGATTTGATCGTTTTGAGAAACTTGCAATGGCTGAAGGTGCACAAACTGATATACATGGACACCATATGCAAGACCAAGCAGAATTATTAGCTGAATATTACAAATTAACTGGTTATGTAGGAGATATTAAGCCATTACTTGATAGAACGATGAATGCATTTAGAAAATCATTCAAACTACGAGGTGGAATGTGGGCACAAGGAATGATAGAGATTATGCAAAGGTTATATCGGAAGTATCACCTATATAAAGAAGCGAATTATCTTTTTGCAGAAATTAGGCAATTGGGAGAGGCAGCACTTAAAGATTTAAGCCCTATCTCAATCTCTATACCCATTGACAATGCATTAATTGAACAGCATTGGAACAGGATGCTATCGGGGACACCTGAAGAACAAGGACTTAAATTCCTTTTGGAATATTTACCACGGATAGATAATGAGAGGGCAATACAAGAAAAAGAGAAAGAAGAAGCTCCTTTTTTTGATATGATGCGTACAACTACCATAAATTCGAAAGGGATTCCAATTTCTTATTTAGGAGTTGGACATAATTCAGAATATCAGAAATTAATATATGGAATATACAATAGATTGCGAATGGTTAATAGTTTCTTACATCAGCATATACAAAAATTAAAAGAATGTGGTCTGCTAACAACAGACTATGTAATGAATAGCATGTTTAAAGACTCTCTTGTTATTCTTAATGAGCAGAGAAATATTCTTGAACGTGGATTTGAAGCATTTTTCCAAGAGGATTATCTTGTTGCGTGTCATCTGTTGATTCCACAATTTGAATCCGTTATTAGAAATGTATGCGTAACAACAGGTGGTGAAATCTTACGGCCTAAGAGTAATCCCGAAGCAGGAAACGAATACAAATCACTTGAAGGATTATTAGACCAAGACTGTGTCAAAAAAGCACTTGGCGAAGACATTGTAACATATTACAAAGTCCTATTCACAGATAGCAGTGCGGGAAATTGGCGCAACTTAGTCAGTCATGGTCTATTGGGAGCGGATGCTTTTAATGCAGATATGGCAGACAGAGTATTCCATGCTTTTTTGATTCTAAGCTTGGTAAAGCCAATAGAAAAAGATGAAAAAGAAGGTTTTAACAGCGTTGAAACGTAAAAGAATAAATAGTAATAGGAAAAAATGAGTAACTTTGCAAACAAAATAGGAATATGGCACTGGCAATAAACATAGAAGACCTGTTGAACAAGCAGAAGATAGAGTCAAATAGGATTGAGTTCAAGAAGGGTTGGAATCCTGCAAGTATATATCATAGTGTGTGTGCTTTCGCCAATGATTTCGACGATCTTGGTGGTGGATATATACTGGTTGGGGTAGATAGTGATGATGAAACAGGAATGGCTATCCGTCCTGTTGAAGGGGTGCCCGTTGAGAAGATTGACGGTATCCTTCAGGAGATGGTTGGCTATAACAATAAGATGTCACCGTATTATTTGCCCAGAACGAGCGTTGAAGAGGTGGATGGAAAACAGGTACTTGTTATTTGGTGTCCTGCTGGCATCAATAGGCCATATTCTGTACCTGAGAATGTGACAGCGAAGAATGGTAGTAAGGAGTACTTCTATATTCGTAGCGGTACGAGTAGCATCATTGCCAAGGGTGAGGTGCTGGACGAACTGCGGGAGTTGGCAAGTCGCGTGCCGTTTGATGAAAGGGGTAATCCCGACATCAAAGTGGAAGATATATCAACGTTGCTGCTTCGCGAATACCTGGTGAAGGTTGGCAGCAAACTGGCCAATGAACTATATCAGCGGCCATTGGAAGAGATTTTGGAACAGATGGACTTGTATGTTGGGCCATCAGAGAACCGTATGCTGAGGAATGTTGCTGCAATGATGTTCTGCGAGAACCCGGGTAAGTTCTTCAAGCGTACACAGGTGGAAGTCGTGTTCTTCCCTGAAGGACGGTTGGCAAATCCTAACAATCTCTATGAGGCTCCTGTCATTACTGGTTCCGTGACACAGATTATTGAACGGACACTGGAATACCTGAATCGCATGGTGGTGATGCAGTCCATCATTAAGCCCAAGAATGATAACCACAGTATTAAGTTCTACACCTATCCCTATCAGGCATTGGAGGAAAGTATTACGAACTCGCTTTATCATCGCGATTATCGGGAGTGGGAGCCTGTTGTAATCACTGTTGAACCGAAGAGTATTACCATTCAGAACGTTGGTGGACCAGACCGCAGCATCCCTGCTGCTGATATCAGCCGCGGTGAACTACTTATCTCTAAACGTTATCGTAACCGTCGTTTGGGCGAATATCTGAAGGAATTGGAGTTGACCGAAGGACGAAGCACTGGTATTCCCACCATCCAGAATGTGCTGAAGGCCAATGGATCGCCTCGTGCTATCGTAGTCACAGATGAAGAGCGCACCTTCTTCCGCATCACCATCCCCTGCCATGAGGCTGCTGGCAATATCATTGCTGACATAGCCAGTAAAGATAATCATGACCCAAAAGATGGCCCCAAAGACGGCCTAAAAGAACTAACTGACAGACAGAAAGTGATAGTTGAAATGATAATTGCTAATCCTTTCTTATCTGCAAAGACAATTTCGGAAAAGATTTCGGAAAAGATTTCGGAAAAGATGTCGGAAAAGATGTCGGAAAAGATGTCGGAAAAGGAAGGTGTCAATGAGAGAACCATCGAAAGGGATATTGCCAAACTGAAGAAATTGGGTGTTCTCACTCGTGAAGGTGGGCGCAAGGAAGGCAAATGGGTCATTAATAATAAATACCAATGATAACAACTGATTTTACCAATCATAAAGGGATGAATGTGATTGGATTATTATGGCTCTTTGTGAACTCAAGCCCTATTGCATTGATGGAACAACTTAAAAATGTTCCATCAATGTTCCATCAAAATTAGAAGGTGTTGGGATTGAAAATCCCTGCAAATACTTGATTTGCAGGGATTTGCTTTGAGGGGTGCCCGGACGGACTCGAACCGTCGACATTCAGAACCACAATCTGACGCTCTAACCAACTGAACTACGGGCACCATCGAATGTTGCTTTCTAAAAGCGAGTGCAAAGGTACGGGTTTTATTTGAGATAACCAAATAAATCCCGTACTTTTTTTGATTTACCTATTAATTAGCTGGCTGAGCAGGAGCTGCAGGGGCTTCTGCGGCGGGTTTTTCAGCAGCGGGAGCAGCTTCCTTAGCGGGAGCAGCAGCGTCCTTCTGCTGGCTAGCACCGAAGCCAGGCAAATTGTTGGGGTTGGTAACAGGGTTCTCGATGTTCTCCATTACAGAGCTGTCGACGGTTGCGGTGGGTGCTACCCAGGCACAGACGATGCTGATGGCAACCATAGCGGCAGCGAGGCCCCATGTGGCTTTCTCGATGAAGTCGGTAGTCTTGCGGACACCGGCTACCAGGTTGTAGCCTGCAAAACTTGATGACAGGCCGCCACCTTTTGACTCTTGAATCAGCACGATACCGATCATCAGTATGGCTGCAATCACGATAAGAATTACAAATAATGTGTACATGTTACTTTTTAATTTTTGTTTTTGTTGTTTATTATTAATTTTTCTAAGAATCTCATTTGGTCGGCGAAGTAGGTGTTCTTCTGCGGATACTTCAGACTGAGCCGTGCAATGATGTCGTGTGCTTTCTGATAGCGTCCTTGTTTGATGTAGATACGTGCGAGTGTCTCGGTGAAGTATTCTTCTTCTTCTTCGCCATCGTTTTCGTCGTTAGGAACATCCTCTTCGGGGGTGTCCAATGGAATATCACTGAGCAGGATGCGTCCCTGTTCTTGTTCCAGGAAATTGTCGATGAGGCTTTGTCCTCTCATCTTTGGTGCCTGCTGCTTGGTGTCATGCTCGTCGGCTTCACATTGCAGGAGGTAGGCTACATAGTCGACGGTTGCGTCGGCTGGGGTTGGCTTACGCTTGGCTTCTTTCTTCTCGTCGTTCTCGACTGGAATGGTTTCGAGGAAGTTGTCGATGAGGTCGACGGTGCGGTTTGGATTGCCTGTCGACGGTGTCGATGTGTGCTGTGATTTGCGCAACGTGTAGTGTGCCGCCTCGACGATATTGAAGATGGTCTTGCGGTCGGTGATATAAATGGCGGCTCGTCGCAGTTCTTCGTCGAACGAAGGGTCGTGCAGCAGATAGAGGTTCTGGAGCATGAGCAGGCGTGCCGTCTGGTAATAGGGATGGAGGGCCAGCGTGGAACGCAACTCGAACAGCGTATCGCGGTCAAGTCGTTCCGGGTGGTTGATGAGTGTTGTTATTTCCATATCCCTATTTTTGATTATTGCTATTGTTTTTTCTCTCTCAGTTACCAGTTGGCAACGGTGGCGTTGAATATCTGGTCGCAGAGTTCTTTGCACATCTGTGTGACGAGTTCTTCCTGTACGGAGTTGAGCGAGCGGGTTGTCTCGTAACTGGCCTGGGCCGTAAACTGGCGCTCGAAGTCTTCCGAGTGGTTGGTGTTGTTGGTGAAACGCACGTTGACGGTCATGGATAGTTCCGTTTGTGCGGAGTAGCCTTCGGCACTTACCGACTTGTTACGTTGTTGGTATTGCGTTATCTCGCCTTCCAGTTTCAGGTCGCCATTACGTTTGACCTGACTAAGTCGGGTGTGGTTGGCAAAGTGGTCTTTCAGCTCGTTGTTGAAGAGAGGTCCCATAGGTCCCCAGACATAGCTGGAACGAATGGGGAAGTCGGCTATCTGAATGGTCTTGGTCTTGGTATAGTCGATGCTGGCTCCGTTGAACTTATAGCTGACGGAACAGGCTGCCAAAAGCAGGGTGGCTGCCAGGCAGAGACCAAGGAGTAGCTTATTTGTCTTTATCGAGTCCATATTGCTTCAATCTTCTGTAGAGTGTGCGGTCACTGATGCCCAGTTCCTGAGCTGCTTTCTTGCGGTTGCCGGCATTGCGCTCAAGAGCTTTCTCAAGTGCTTGACGGCTCCAGTCGCTGACGTTGAGGTTCTCTAGTTCGTGTTCCGGCTCAATATATTCCTTTGCAACGGCATCCTCCATCGTGGAGTTGATGGGCTGGATGGGCTGGATGGGAGCCAGTTGTGATGTGGGAAGTGGTGCCGACTGATGTCCGGTTCCCTGTACGTCCTCTATTTGTTTCTTGAGTGTGCTCATCTCACGTCGCATGTCGTTGACATTGGATCGTAGTTCGAAGAGTATCTTATAGAGTATCTCGCGCTCGTTCTCAAAGGTGTGGTCGCCCTCGTTATGGATGGTGGCCAGTTGGGTGGTTTCCTGATTCTGGGGGATGAACCGTGCCAGGATTTCAGGAGTGATGAGGCGCTCGGTGCTTAGTACGGAGAGCTGTTCGGTGATGCTTTTCAGTTGTCGGATATTGCCCGGCCATTTGTAGCGCATAAGCATCTGTTTGGCTTCGTCGCTGAGCACGACTTTGTCCATACGGTATTTCTCTGCCATCTGCATGGCGAAGAGGCGGAACAGCAATACGATGTCCTCGCCACGTTCGCGCAATGGGGGCATCTGTATCTGTACTTGGTTCAGACGGTAATAGAGGTCTTCACGGAATCGTCCTTCGCTAATGGCTTTTTGGATGTTGACATTAGTGGCTGCTACTACGCGAACGTCGGTCTTGCGTACCTCAGTGGCACCCACGGGGATGTACTCGCCGTTCTCCAAAACACGCAGTAGTCGGGCCTGTGTGGCCATAGGTAGCTCACCGACCTCGTCGAGAAAGAGCGTTCCCTTGTTGGCGGCACCGAAATAGCCTTGTGAATCGCCGATGGCTCCGGTGAAGGAACCCTTGACGTGTCCGAACAACTCGCTATCGATGGTGCCTTCGGGGATGGCTCCGCAGTTGATGGCGAAGTACTTCTCACGGCGTCTTGGTGAGTTGTCGTGCACGAGGCGTGGTAGGATGTCTTTGCCGACACCGCTTTCTCCGATGATGAGAACACTAAGGTCTATCGGCGCCACCTTGAGAGCGACGTCGAGTGCGTTATTCAATGCCTCGCAGTTGCCTACGATATTGTAACGCTGTTTGATGTTCTGCAGTTCGGAAGTTTTCATATTTGCAGTCTTTAGCCCGCAAAGGTACAATAAAAATCTGACATAATGGCATATATTGGCAGAAATTTATTTTTCTGCCTCTGTTTTCTTATTTGCCTCTTTGTCTTTCTTGAACATATCTTTGGGTTTGGCAAAGCGTGCTTTGTCGCCATCTTCGCGTTTCTCGTGGAAAAGCTTGGGCAGTGGGTTCTGCAAAGGCTCGTCGTAGTCCTGACGATTGCGGAACACGTCGATGGCTGTATAGATAGCCTGACGCATGGAGTTTTCGTCGGCAATACCCTTGCCTGCAATGTCGTAAGCCGTTCCGTGGTCTGGCGAGGTGCGAACGATGGGCAGGCCGGCAGTGTAGTTGACACCACTCTCGAGGGCAATGGTCTTGAAGGGTGCCAGTCCTTGGTCGTGGTACATAGCCAGCACACCATCGAAGTGGTCGTAGGTGCCTGAGCCAAAGAATCCGTCGGCAGCATAGGGACCGAAAGCCTGAATGCCCTTGTCGGCGAGTTCTTCGATAGCGGGGGTGATGACGGCCTTCTCCTCGGAGCCAAGCAGACCGTCGTCGCCGGCATGTGGATTCAACGAAAGCACGGCAATACGTGGACAGGAAATGCGGAAATCGCGCTTGAGTGCCTGATGGAATATGGTAGCTTTCTCGATGATGGACTCCTTGGTAATAGCCGTGGCAATATCCTTGACGGGCAGATGGGTGGTTACCAATGCCACACGGAGTGTCTCGTTCATGAGAATCATAAGGGCTTTTTTGCCGTCTCCCACGCTGGTTTCAATGTACTCGGTGTGCCCTGGAAAATGGAATGACGGACTCTGGATGGTAGCCTTGTTAATGGGGGCTGTAACGAGTACGTCGTACAAGCCTTTACGGAAGTCTGTCATGGCACGGTCGAGTGCGACGAGTGCTGCTTGTCCGGCTTCTTGTGAGGGCTGTCCTATTTCCACCTTGATTTCTTCGTCGAAGCAATTGAGTAGGTTCACACGTCCGTCTCGGGCCTCCTCTGCGTTGTTGATGGTGGAGAAGTTGGTCTCCAGATTGAGTGTTTTGCGATGGTAGGCTGCAATCTTGGACGAGCCATAAATGATAGGTGTGCAAAGTTCGAGCATCTCAGGGGCAGCAAAGACCTTGAGGATGACTTCGTAACCGACACCATTGGTATCTCCTTGTGTGATAGCCACACGAATCTTTTGTTCTTGTTCCATTGTATTGATGTTATTAATTTTTTAATTATGGGGCAAATGGGGCTAGTGGGGCTGATGGGACTGATGAGCATGATTGCTTTGGCGGGCTGTGCTGAGCAATCCGCACGCCGCAAAGATGTCTTGTCCGCGACTGGCACGGATGGTTGTCGTGATGCCGTGATGTGTCAAATAGTCGCGCAGGGCTTCCATTCGTTTCTCGTCAGAAGCGGGTAGGTCGACACCGGGTATTTCGTGGAACCTGATGAGGTTGACGCGACATTCCAGTCCTTCTAGTAGACGGACAATCTCGCGAGCGAATGCCGGAGAGTCGTTCATGCCACCGAAGCAGATGTATTCGAACGAGCATCGGCGTTGGTGGGTGAAGTCGTATTGGCGAAGCAGGTCGATGGTCTCTTGCAGCGGCATGGCTTTTTCGGCAGGCATGAGACTTAATCGTTGCTCGTGGAGTGGTGAGTGCATGGAGATGGCTACATGGCAAGGACTCTCATCGAGGAACCTTTTGAGCTTCCCGCGAACACCGACGGAGCTTACCGTGATGCGCTTCGGACTCCAAGCAAATCCCCAGTCGGCAGTCATGATGTTGCAGACTCCCAATACGGCATCAAGGTTATCCATTGGTTCGCCTTGTCCCATGAAGACGATGTTCGTAAGTTGCTCTATCTCAGGCAATGCGATGATTTGGTTCAAGATGTCTGCGACCGTTAGATTGCCGTGCCATCCCTGCTTGCCAGTCTGACAGAAGAGGCAGTTCATCTTGCATCCTACCTGGCATGAGACACAAAGTGTGGCACGGTCGTGGTCAGGGATAAACACCGTCTCGACGAAGAGTTGGCCATTATCAGCCTCAACGGGAAAAAGGTATTTGATGGTACCGTCAACGGAGCGTTGGCAGTCGATGGGAGGCATGGTGCCCACCTCGTATTGCTCAGCCAATAACGCACGGTTTTGCTTGGAGAGATTGGTCATCTCGTCAATCGTGTTGACGTGCTTGACATAGAGCCATTGGGCTATCTGCCTTGCTGTAAAGGCAGGCATACCTAAACTGCCGACAACAGCTTTTAGTTCCGTTGGTGTCAGTCCCAAAAGTCTTTTTTTTTGCGCATTCATGCTGCAAAGGTACAAATTTCCTCCGAATATTGCGGTCATTTGGTTGGTTTTTTGTATCTTTGCACCTAATTAATTTATATATATAGCATGAAACAAAGTATTGACTGCTTTTTAGCATGTAATACACCAACCGAACTGGAATCCCTTGTTGCCCATCTGCGTACCAACAGTGATGTAAAACATGTGTTTCTGTTGGTGAATGAGGATATCGCTAAGAACCAAGAACCCTTGAACGGATGCACTTTTCTGGTAACGGAGACGCTGACTGGTACTGACCTTGTGATGAAAATAGCCGAGCATACAGTGTCAGAATATGTGTTGCTCTGTCTGAAACCCCAACCGTTGACGCTGGGTAGTACAGCTCTGAGCCGGTTGTTGTTGGTGGCTGGCGACTCCGGTGCCGCAATGGTGTATAGTGACCGATACACGATGGAACATGGTGAGCGCAAGGCTCATCCAGTCATTGACTATCAAGACGGATCGCTGCGTGACGACTTTGACTTTGGCAGTCTGTGGTTGGTGCGCACGACATTGCTGCATAAGTATGCGACGAGCGAACGTGAACGCGACTACCAATATGCCGGGCTCTACGACCTGCGCCTGTTCCTGAGCCGTGAGGGACAAATCTTGCATCTTAATGAATACCTCTATACCGAGGAAGAAACCGATCTACGTGCCTCGGGAGTGAAGCAGTTTGACTACGTGAACCCAGCCAATCGTGCCGTACAGATAGAGATGGAACAAGCCTGCACCGCACATCTGCATGAGGTGAACGCACTGGTCGACACGTCACAGTACGGTGAGGTGGACTTCGCTGAACAGGAGTTTGACATGGAGGCCTCGGTGGTCATCCCAGTTTTCAATCGTGCCAAGACTGTGCGTGATGCTGTGGAGAGTGCATTGTCGCAACAGACCACCTTCAAATACAACGTCATCGTCGTAGACAACCACTCAACGGACGGCACTACTGATATCTTGCATGAACTGGCTCAGAAGGATAATCGTCTGGTGCATATCGTGCCTGAGCGCACTGACTTGGGTATCGGCGGATGCTGGAACATGGCCATCAACAGTCAGCAGTGTGGACGCTTTGCTGTGCAGTTGGATTCTGATGATTTATACTCTTCCCCCAAGACCTTGCAGACCATCGTTGATGCCTTTTATGAACAGAAGGCAGCTATGATGATTGGCTCGTACCGCATGTGTGACTTCGAGTTGAATACGCTTCCTCCAGGACTGATAGACCATAAGGAATGGACTGACGAGAACGGACCCAATAATGCACTGAGGATTAACGGTCTCGGTGCTCCCCGAGCTTTCTTTACTCCGTTGCTCAGACAGGTGCAGTTCCCCAATACTTCCTATGGCGAGGACTATGCCCTTGGACTGATGTTCTCTCGCCGCTACCGTATCGGCCGCATATTTACCGAATTGTATCTCTGTCGTCGTTGGGGAGGCAACTCAGACGCAGCCCTGTCGGTAGAAAAGATTAATGCCAATAACCTGTATAAAGACCGTTTGCGCACATTGGAGCTGCATGCCCGTCAACAGATGGCGCAGGGTAGGGCCGACGTGATGAGCGAATCACCACTGATGCGCTTCTTCCATCGTCAGTTGCAGACATGGGAAGATGTGCGCCAACGTTACCGTGAACTGGAAGATGTGGAGACGCGCGAACTGATGACCGATGACATTGCGATGGCGGTGCAGTGGAATCCAGCCCGTATCCGTTCGACGGGAGCCAAGATCGATGCCAAATCGATTGCCGAGCGTCCGTGTTTCCTATGTGCCAAGAACCGTCCGAAAGAACAGATGCATCGTGTGGTAGACCGTGCCTATGAGTTGCTGGTCAACCCGTTCCCCATATTGCCCGTACACATTACGCTGCCAACGCTGGCCCACCAGCCGCAGCGCATATTGCCCATGATAGGCGAACTGCTGCACTTGGCACGCCGCAATCGTGACCTTACCATATTATATAATGGTCCACGATGCGGGGCATCAGCCCCCGACCATGCCCATCTGCAGGCCGTGAGCAGCGGCGAGTTGCCATTGCAACGCTCTTGGCAGCGACTCAGTAGAAATCTCGTCGAAGTGTATAAGTGTGAGGACGACGAGGGCATTTGGCACATTGCCGGCTATCCCGCCGCCGCATTGGTTATCAAGGGCCATAGCGTAGAACGATGCGAACAGCTGTTCAAGTTGCTGTACCGCTGTCTGCCTCCCTCGGAAGACCATACCGAGCCGATGATGAATGTCATTGCATGGAGCTGCGGCGACGATTTGCTGTGTGTAGTGTTGCCTCGTAAGAAACACCGCCCTGACTGCTATACCGCTACAGGCGATGCACAATACATCATCAGTCCGGGAGCTGTTGACATGGGTGGTCTGATTATCACCCCACGCGAAGAAGACTTCCGACGCCTGACCCCCGAAGTTGTGACCGGCATCTATCGCGAGGTTTCCGTCAGCGAGGAGCAGTTGCAGGACATCATCAAGCGCATTAAGACCGATGGCTTGAAGTCGCAGGCGACTCATGCGAAGGAGGAACAGCCCATGGTGACCGTCGGCATTGTGAGCGGTCAGAAGATACAGTTCTCATTGAACGGTGCCTACACCGCCAAGGGTGAGACCATCAAGGGCGATCAGACCGTAGAATTCTCGGAGGGTGGCATCCTATGGAATGGTAACCAGTACCGTGAACTGACGTTTGCGCCCCAGTCGAGCCAGTCGTCATTCTCGCTCTACGACGTTACTATCGGTGTCAACTTCCATTGGGAGCGCAAGGAGACGCAGGTTTTCCTGGGCACGCTGAAACTTGTGGTTGAGGCCGATAAGATAACCGCCATCAACGAATTACCTGTGGAACTGTATCTGGCAAGCGTCATTTCCAGTGAGATGAAGGCTACTGCAGGGCTGGAATTGCTGAAGGCGCATGCAGTCATCTCCCGCTCATGGCTGTTGGCACAGATACGTCGCCGCAAGGACAACCAAGAGCAGAAGAACGGTTTCTTCTCGTTTGTCAAGAAGGATGACGAGATGATTCGCTGGTACGACCGTGAGGACCATACCATCTTCGACGTGTGTGCCGACGACCATTGCCAGCGATACCAAGGCATCACTAAGCAGACGAGTCCGGCTGTCGAGCAGGCGCTGAAAGCCACACGCGGCCAGATTCTGTGCTATGGCGACGAGATTTGCGACGCCCGCTTCTCGAAGTGCTGCGGCGGCGTGACCGAGGAATTCCAGTATTGCTGGGAAGATACGCCGAAGCCCTATCTGGTATCCGTTGCCGACCCGTTCTGCAATACCAACGACAAGGCCGTGCTGTCGCAAGTGCTCAATGATTACGACCAGGAGACCAACGACTTCTACCGCTGGACGGTGGAGTATGCGACCGACGAACTGTCACGACTCGTCAGTGAGAAGCTGAAGGAAGACTTCGGTCAGATTACCGACCTCATTCCGTTGGAGCGTGGCAAGAGCGGCCGTATCTGGAAGCTCAAGATAGTGGGTACGAAGAAGACACTGACCATTGGCAAGGAACTGGAAATCCGTCGTGCGCTCAGCGAGAGTCACCTCTACAGCTCGGCGTTCGACGTGGAGAAGACCGCTACGGGCTTCCGTCTCCATGGCAAGGGCTGGGGTCACGGTGTTGGTCTCTGTCAGATTGGTGCCGCCGTGATGGGTCAGCAAGGCTATAATTATGAACAAATTCTGCTTCACTACTATCGTGGAGCTGAAATCAAACGTATCTATTAAATGAAACAAAGAAATCCGTGGGCTTGGGTGCCCACACTTTACTTTGCCGAAGGATTGCCCAACGTCGTTGTGATGACCGTTGCGGTAGTGATGTACATGCAGTTAGGACTTACCGACACCGAGATTGCGCTCTATACGGGATGGCTCGGTCTGCCTTGGGTCATCAAGCCCCTGTGGAGTCCGTTCGTCGACCTCTACCGGACGAAGCGCTGGTGGGTCATCAGTATGCAGTTGTTGCTAGGATCGTCGCTTGCCGGCGTTGGTTTCACGCTGAATGCGCCGTTCTGGTTCCAGGGGTCGATGGCCTTCTTCTTCCTGATGGCCTTCTCGAGTGCCACGCACGACATTGCAGCCGACGGCTACTACATGCTTGAGCTCGACGACCACCAGCAGGTGTGGTTTGTGGGCATCCGCAACACGTTCTACCGTCTTGCCGTCATCTTCGGAAACGGTGTGCTGATACCTGCAGCCGGCATGTTGCAATTGATGTTCCGCGACCAGAAAGCCTTCACGTGGAGCCTGGTGTTCTACGGTATGGCGGCGCTGTTCATCGGCATCTGGCTGTATCATGTGTATGTCATGCCACACTCCGCTGCCGACCGGCGTCACAACACCAGCGCCCATGAAGTGGCCACCGGTATTGTGACCGCCTTCCGCACCTTTTTCCAGAAGTTGCCGCCGAAGGAGATGATGTATGCCATGCTCTTCCTGTTGTTCTACCGTTTCCCCGAGGCACTGCTGGGCAAGATGAGCGTGACGTTCCTGATGCGCCCGAACTCGGCAGGCGGCCTGGGACTGTCGCCTCAGGAGTTCGGACTGGCCAGTGGCACGATTGGTGTCATCGGCTTGACGTTAGGCGGCATCCTTGGCGGACTGCTGGCAGGTCGCGACGGTTTCAAGCGCTGGCTGTGGCCGATGGTGTGTGCCATCACGCTGCCCGACATCGTCTATGTCTACATGAGCTATGCCATGCCCGACAACCTGGTGCTCATCAGTTCGTGTATCTTCATCGAGCAGTTCGGCTATGGTTTAGGCTTTACCGCGCTGACGCTCTACATGCTGTATTTCTCGAAGGGCGATTTCCAGACGTCGCACTACGCGTTCTGCACGGCGTTCTCCTACCTCGGCCTGATGCTTCCGGGCATGCTGTCGGGATGGATGAAGGACCAGCTGGGTTACAATGCTTTCTTCATCATGGTCATGTTCCTTTGCGCCATCACGTTCGCCGTGACAGCCTTTATCAAGGTTGACCCTGAGTTCGGCAAGAAGCAGGACGAGAGCGAAGAGTCGGCTGAAGCTTAGGCTATCTATACGTAACGAGGCGGCAGGATTTCACAATCGTGCCGCCTCATGCTCTGATGATAGTATTAATAATGGAAAAGAAATCATTTTGTTCCTTAACGCGATGTAAAAGTAAGGTTTTTTCCTGACATGGCAATGACTTTTCCTGTTTTTTTACGTTTTTTACATGAAAAAACTACAAAATCCCCTTGAAATAGGAAATTCCCTATGCCAAATTAGGAAATATCTCTTGTCAATTGAGGGAAAATGCCGTACATTTGCAACATCAAAAACAATTAAACGATACGACTATGAAGAAGATTTTTACTTTCCTCGCAATGATAACAATTGCAATGACAGCTCTTACCAGTTGTGACCAAGATGCTTGGGATCGACAGGATGCACGTACGCTTGACGGCACATGGACTGGTTATATCGATGTTTATTATGCTGACCGTTGGGGGTGGACAGGCGATTCATATCGCACTACGTTTCGTTTCGTTCAGGAAAATGCCTATGGCGGATGGGGTGAAGAAGCGGACTATAACTTGTCCTATGGTGATTCGTTCTATTCGGAATTCATGTGGGAGGTGGTTAATAGTACCATCCGCATTACTTACCCTTCACGTTCAGGATTGGCTCCTATTCTCATCTATAATTACCGACTCTATGATGATTTCTTTGAGGGTTATATAGACGATGGTACAAGCAAGGACATCCACTTCCAACTCTACTATGACGGTAATTATAACTGGGGTCGTTGGTCCAATCCTTATTATGCATCGCGTCGCGGTGCTTCAACAGCAAATGAAATCAACGAGATGGGTGGCGAACGCGGTACAAACTTCTATGCTACAGGTCGCTTTGCCGAGCGTTTGAACAGTTTAAATGCCGAGACCACCATTAAATGATACGTCGACGGCTTTCGACTGAAGGATTCTTGAATGGGGGGGAACATCATGGGTGAGCCAGATGTTTCCTCCTATTGTTGAGTGGTGGCCGATGGTGATGCGGCCCAGGATGGAGGCGTTGCTGTAGACGGTGACGTAGTCTTCGAGTATGGGGTGACGAGGCACGTTGAGCATGTTGCCGTCGGCGTCGTATTTGAAGCTCTTGGCGCCGAGTGTCACGCCCTGGTATAGTGTGACGTGGTTGCCGATGATGGTGGTCTCGCCGATGACGACGCCTGTGCCGTGGTCGATGGCGAAGTACTCGCCGATCTGTGCGCCGGGGTGTATGTCGATGCCGGTCTTTGAGTGTGCCAGTTCGGTGATGATGCGTGGTATGACGGGCACTTTCAGCTCGTGCAGCTTGTGGGCCATGCGGTAGTGGGTCATGGTGTTCATGCTGGGGTAGCAGAAGATGACTTCGCCGTAGTTGGGTGCCGCGGGGTCGTTGTCGAACATGGCCTGCACGTCGGTGTATAGGAGTCGCTTGATTTCGGGCAGCGCGTCGATGAACGCCATGGTGAGCCGCCCGGCCTCGCGGTAGACGTCGTCGCGCGTCTTGATGCACTCGCAGTCTTCGCAGAACTGCAGTCCGTGGGCTATCTGCTTGGTCAGGAGCCGCACCAGTTCCTGCATGTGTACGCCGATGTAGTACGATCGGATGTCCTCGTCGGGCTGTCGCTTGTTGAAGTAGTCGGGGAAGATGATGTTCTTCACCAGCGTGACGATTTGCTTCACTTTCTCCACCGACGGCAGGGGTGCCTCGGTCTGCGGCATCATGCCGCGCTCGTGGTCGCCCATGACGGAGAGCAGCCTGACGTTCTTCAGCAGTATTTCGTTCTTGTTGTCCATAATGCGTTCGTTTTTTTTTGATTGCGCAAATTTACGAATATCTCATAAAAGGCGGGGCATATTTCCTGGTCTTTAACTTTTTTTTTCTATAAAAATCGACCACTTGGTGCGCCGAGTACCGCAAAAAAGTCGTTGGCACGACCACTCGGTGTGCCGAGTACTCGCCAAAAAGTCGTTGGCACGACCACTCGGTGCACCGAGTGATGCTCCCAATGTCTTTTTCTGGCCACTCGGGCGTCGAGTGATGGCCACAAAGTCTTTCATCTCCTGCAAAACTGTGCATAGGGACAGCTGCGGCAGAGGGTGGCGTCGTCCGTGGGGCGGAAGTCGACGGCGGGGTTGAACAGCTCGTCGACGGTCCGGGCCAGCAGCTCGTTGAAGCGCTCGGAGTATCGCGCCACGTCGGTGATGAGCTCCTTGCCCAACTTCAGCGTCGGGTCGTAGTCGGCGGCACCGGCATGCTGGATGAACAGCAGGGCGGGCGAGACGGCCTTGCGGCGCTGGCGGCTGACGATGTCGGCATAGAGGATGGTCTGCAGGTAGTAGTCGCTGTGGTTGTGAACCTGCGCGGGGTCGAAGATGGCATCCACGTCGGCCATGGCCTTCAGCCGGCTGCCGCCCGTCTTGTAGTCGACCACGCGGATGCGCTCCTGCGGCGTGCCCTCGCCGACCAGGTCGAGCCGGTCGATGCGCCCGCCGATGCGCCTGCCGCCGATTTGGTCGTAGACGTCGCACTCCAGCCCCAGGATGGTAAACGGTGCCAGCCGGCGGTCAATCTCAAGCAGTTGCCTGAGATAGTGGATGATGACCTCGCGGTTGATGAGGTGCAGTCCGCCAGCCGGCATGTCGGGCAACTGGCGGTGGAACGCCTCGTCAACGGCGCGCTCTATCTCCACCTTCGACTTCAGCAGATGCGCCAGCACGTCGTCCGTCACGCGGCTGGGCAACTGATGGTAGATGATGTCAGCAGCCTCGTGGAACACGTTGCCGAACACGCGGTTGTCCAGCTCCTGCTCGTCATCGGGCACTTCCGGTTCCAGCACGCCAGCCACGTAGCGGTAGTAGAACTGCAGCTGGCAGCGCAAGTAGCGGTTGATGGCCGACGGGCTCAGCGTCTGCAGGCCGCTGTTCATCAGTGACATGACGCGCTCCGTCTTGCTGACGGCCACGGGCAACCAACGCTCGGTCTGCTTGCCGGCCTGCAGCGTGTGCTGCGTGATGCGGTGCCCGCTCTCCACCATCATCTGCAGCATGAACCGGCTCATCTCGCCGCGTTGACCGTCCTCCGTCGAGTTGTTGTACAGCACGGTCACGTCGCCGGCGCGCTGCAGCAAACGGTGGAAATAGTAGGCGTAGATGCTCACCTTGTTCTCGACGGTGGTCAGCTGGTAAGCCTGACGGATGCTGTGCGGGATGAAAGAGCTGTCGTTCACACCCTTGGGCATGTTGCCCTCGTTGCACGACAGCAGCAGCACGTGGTCGAAGTCCAGGTTGCGCGTCTCCAGCACACCCATGATCTGCACACCCTCGGCAGGCTCGCCGTGGAAGGGGATGCTGGACTGCTGCATCAGTTGCACCGTCAGCCGCTGCAGCGTCTGGTCGCTCACCACGAGGTCCCCGCTGACGATGAGGCCGTCGAGCCTGTTGACCAGCGTGTAGGCGCGGAACAGCGACTCCTGGAACAGCGGGTCATCGCTCTCGGCACCGCCCTGGCGCGCTATCTCCTTGAGCATCTGCAGCAGCGGCGCACCATCGTCGCTGACGAAACGGGCGTAGGGATGGCGGTGGAAGGCGCGCACCAGACGCGCCGAGCGGCCGCCAACCACCAGGTCGTAGTATCGCTGGATGAACGACGCCACGGGGGTCTGCCACAGCGGATAGCCCGTGGTGACGTTCACCTTCTCCACCTCGTCGGGCAGACAGTGGATCACCGTGGGCAGCAGGCCCTCGTTGCACAGCACGATGGCGGTGCGGCGCCCGTCCTCGTAGCGGCGGTTCTCGCGCAGCCAGTTGCTGACGTAGCGGGCCTGGATGTGCTCCGTGGGCGCAGCCATGTACCGCACCGCCTTCGGTTGGCGGAACTGCCGGTAGATGTCGTCGTCGGTGATGTCCAGCTCGTTGGGGAAAGCCCCCAGATACTGGCTGATATACCGGCCGGCCTCATGCTCACCCATGTAGTAGTGGTCGAAGTCCCAGTAGAAGCGGGCCTTACCCTCGCGCTGCAGGTGGCTGAACAGTTGCTGTTCCACACGCTGCACCAGGTTAAAGCCCACGAACAGGTAGCGGTCGTAGGGAAACGCACCGGCGCCGGCATCGGTCAGCCGGCTGCACACCTCGCGGTAGAGCGCACCTTCATAGGCCAGTCCCTGCTCGTGCAGCCTACTGTTGAAGTCGTGGTAGATGTCGGCAAAGCGGCTCCACAGTCTGAGGAAACGCTCCTTCAGCTCCGACTCGTGCTCGTCGGTGAAGTGGCTGAAGAAGCGGCGCAGCAGCTGCCGCTGCTCGTCGGTGAGGTAGCTCAGGTCGTCCAGCTCGTGGATGTCGCGCAGGTTGGCAAACACCTTGTCGGCGTCGGCCATGTTCTTGTCGATGTCGTCGAAGTCGCTGATGAGCAGCTGACCCCAGCCGTAGAACTTGTCGAGCGACTCCTCCGAACCCGTCTGCTCGCAGAACGACCGGTGCAGGTCGCACACCAGCTTCACCGGGTCGGCAACATCGAGCGTGCTCTGCTGCCGGAACAGTTCGCTGATGGTGATATACGCCGGACTCCACAGCGGCTCCTTTGCCGTGCGTGCCAGCCACTCGTTCAGAAACAGCGACGCGCGCTTGTTGGGGAATACCACCACCGTGCGCGACAGGTCAGTGCCATACTTGCCGATAATATCCTCGGCCACATATCTCAGAAATTCCTTCATCTCACCTCTTCAATCTTATTACTATACACATACCACAGCCACCCCGTCACGTGGGGCATGCCCATACGCCGCAGCAGCTGCATATAACCGCCGACCTGCTCGATGTACTCAGCCTTCGGACTGCCAAACTTGAAGTCGATGACGCGCGTCTCGGTGCCGTCGGTGATCACACGGTCCGGACGGCGCTCAACCACCTGGCCGTCGGCATCGGTCTGCAGGATGGTGCATTCGTTGAACACCTGCCAACGGTCGCTGTACCATTCGCTCACACGAGCGTCCTCCAGTCGCTTGCGAATCATCGCCGTCAGCCGCTCGCTGGTCACGTCGTCATTGTATAGAATGCCCTCCGACTGCATCTGTTGCAGGGCGCGCGGGATGTCGGCGCTGGTGCGGATGTGCGAGAATACCTCGTGGAGCACGCTGCCCATCTTGATGTAGCTCAGCGGTGAACCCTCCTCGTCGTCACCCTCGATGAACTCGCGGCTGCGGTTGCTCTGGCGGAACTCCGTCTTCATCGTGAAGCTCTCCATGCTGACGGGGGCGGGCGTCGATGACTGCAGGAACACATTGTCAGTCGGCGCACCGGACTCCTTAGCCGCCTTCAGCGCAATGCCTTCCGCGTCGCCATATTCAAACACGATGGCTGCGTTCTCGTCCTCCATGCCGCTCACCACGCAGCCGTCGAGCGTCAGCGCGGGCAGCACGCTCTCGATGAGTGCCGACCGCGTCTTCGTGTTGCGTTGTCCTATAACATATAATGTGTGTACGGCACGGGTGAAGGCCACATAGAGCAGGTTCAGGTTGTCCACCGTGTTCTGCAGGTGCTCGTCCTTGTAGTCGTGCTCGTAGATGGTGCCCACCATCTGCTTCTCGCTGTAGTCGATGGGCACAATGGGCAGCGCGTCGAACGGCGCCTCGTGGGGTTCGCACCACAGGATGTCGGGCATCTCAAGGCGCCAGTCGCAGAAGGGAATCAGCACGTGGGGGAACTCCAGTCCCTTCGACTTGTGTATCGTCAGGATGCGCACCCCGCCGGACTCGTCGCTCTGGATGGTCTTCCCGCTGATGGTCGATTCCCACTCGCGGACAAAGGCGTCGATATCGGTGGAATAGTCTTGCGTAAACTGGTTCAGCTGGTCGTAGAATGCGCAGAGATACGCACTCTGGTCGTTCAGGCGCTGCAAATCGAAGATGGCGTACAGCCGCTCGGCCAATTCGTAGAGCGGCAACTGCAGGAGCTCCGTAGTCTGTCCGGTAAACGCGGCAGGCAGCAGGTCGTCAAGGGGTTGGTCGCGTATCAGCAAATCCTCTTCGGCACGCGTGTCGCCCAGCACCGAACGGTGATATAGCTTGGCGAGCGTGGCCTTGGCCAGAAGGTCGTCGGGATGGGTCAGCAGGTGCATGGCCTGTATCAGCAGACAGACGGAAACGGACGCGTCGAGGCGGAAGGCTTCGTCGCTGACTATACGGACGTCAGGCAAGTGGGCGGCCATGTAGTCGGCTATCTGAGGGATGAGCTTGTTGCTGCGCACGAGGATGGCTATGTCGCCCGGCGCAGCACCGCAGGCCAGCAGACTGCCTATCTCGTCGGCCAGACGCTCGAAGGTCGCCTCATGGTAGCCGTCGGCAGGCAACAGTTCGATGCTGACGCGGCCCGCCGACTTGCGCTTGGCAGGCACTTGTTGCTCCACGTCGGCGTAGGCATGGCGCAACTGGTCGGCACCCGACGGGTTCTCTTCGCTCAGCCGTTCGTACTCCTGGCGCGCGGCCTCGGTAAAGAAGGCGTTGTTGAACAGGATGATGTTGCGCTCGGAACGGTAGTTGGTCTCCAGGGGCTTCACGGTGACCATCTCCTCAGCGTTTGCAAACTCGCGGTCGATGGCGTTGAGCAGTCGCCAGTCGCCCGAGCGCCAGCGGTAGATGCTCTGCTTCACGTCGCCCACGATGAGGTTCTCGGATTGCTGGTGGCTCATGCATTCCTGAAGCAGCAACTTGAAGTTCTGCCACTGCACCGTGCTGGTGTCCTGGAATTCGTCAATCATGATATACTCCAGCTGAGTGCCTATCTTCTCGAAGATGAAGGGGGAGTCGCTGTCGCTGATAAGTGCATGCAACAGCTGCTGCGTGTCGCTGAGCAGGAAGCGGTTGGACTCGTCGTTCAGTTGGCGAACCTTCTGCTCGATGCTGTCCAGCAGGCGCAACTGGCTGAGGTGGCGCAGCGTCAGGTCGGCCGACTGGTACAGCCGGTATTGGCGGGGGCGCTCGTCGATGGCATAGCGCAGTATCGGCATCAGGGTTGTCTCGGCCAGCATGTGTATCTGCTCGGCGTGCTCGCTCTTCTTGCCGTACCATTTCGTCGGGTCGCCCATGCAGTCGAGGGCGCGCTTGCCCACGGAACCCTCGTCCATCTGCCCGTTGCGCAACTTCAGGAAGAAACTGGCCACGCCTGTCTTACCGTAGTTGAGGTCGTCGACCGTCAGCCTTTCGCCGTCGAGGGCGTCGAAGAACGTCTCGGCAATCTCCTGCATCCGTTCACGGGCATCCTTGCGTATCTGGCGCAACTGCTCACTATAGGCCTCGATGAAGCCGGCCGTGCCTATCTTCTCCTTGAGCGACTGGCTATGCTCCTTATAATAATCACGGAAGATGGTCTTGCCGAACTGCTTCACCTGTCCGATGATGTTCCATGAGCGGTCGTCGCTAATCTTTTCCATGATGTAGCTCAGCAGCCACTGCAGCATCACATCTGTATGGGTGAGCGAGTCGATCAACTGGTCGACGGCCTGTTCTTCCACCTGTGTGTCGTTTAACCCGATGCGCAGGTTGGCCGTCAAATCCAGTTCGCGGGCAAGGTTGCGCAGCACACTTTGGAAGAAGGAGTCTATCGTCTCCACGCGGAAGTAGTTGTAGTTGTGAAGCAGCAGATGCAGGGCTTCTCCTGCACGGCGGCTGACCGTCTGTGCGTCGAAACCGGTGTCTGCCATGATGCGCTGGAGGTAACTCTCGGAATCGGGCAACCCTTTCCATACGCCATAGAGTTGCGACAGAATGCGCATCTTCATTTCCTCCGTCGCCTTGTTGGTGAACGTCACGGCGAGGATGTGGCGGTAGTTCGTCGGGTTTTCTACAAGTAATTTGATGTATTGAGTGGCCAGTGTGAAAGTCTTTCCGCTTCCAGCACTGGCCTTGTAAACAGTGAGTGTCTTTACCATCGTCTGAATAGTTCTATAGTGAATTTGCAACCGAAGCCTTGGTGCTTGCCTCCGAGGAAATTGGCGAAAAAGCCGGTGGATAGATAACGTGTCTTGAAACCGTAGCCCAGTTCGTAGTAAGCACGGTGATGCTCAATGGAGAGTGCGCTGAGGTAGAGACGCTCGGTCTCCACGATGCGGCCAATGAGGGGCATCCAGGTGAGCGCGAGGAGAGGCGACTCGAACGAGAGATGTCCGCGGAGGTAGTAGTTGGATTCGTTGTACCAGCGGGAGTCCAGCAGTTGGAACTGACCGGTCCAGTCGTCGTCCCAACCGGTGGCAAGGTTGTTGTCGCGGAAGTTGGCGAAATCGACGAAGTAGTCGGTACTGCGCTGTGTGTAGAAACCTGTGCCAACACGCATGTTTAACAAGCGCATGGTCTTCAGCTTCTGCTTGTAGGACATGTCAAACTCCCAGCGCTCGTAGTCAAGATTTGATTGGAAGGCTCCCTTCATACCGCGCTCGTAGTTGGCGGTAAGCGTTGGACCTCTGTCCTGCCACGGCTTGAAGTGAAGTGTGAGCAGTGGGGCGAAGCTTCGGTATTCATCGGGGAATCCTATGGAGCGCATCAGATCTCTGTCTTTTGAACGACGAAGGTGATACACCAAACCAGTCATAATCTCTACCCAATCGAAGGCTTCCACGTTGTTCACCAACTGAACATATTCGTCGCGGAACTCGGGAACCTCGAAGTTGGGACCCATCTTCGCTTGGATGTCTTCTACAAGCGAGGCGTGATTGATTCGGTTGCCGTTGGCCCAGGTAATCTCCGCATAGCCGTTGCGCTTGGGATTGTATGTCATGCGCAAAGGGGTGATGTAGTAGAACATCTTCTGTTTGAAGTTGTAACCCATTTTGGGATTTAGCGTTAGATATCGGTGCGTGTTGAAGTTATACTGCAGACCGATGTCTAGTTTGTAGGCGAAACCGCGGTTGCCGCTGTAGCTGAAGTAGAGCGGATTGAACAGTGGAGAGATACGCATCGACGCAGGGCCGGCATCGGCATAGGTCGAGTTGATGAGGTTGTAGCCAATTTTCTCCCATAGGAAGTCGACGATACTGCTGTGGTGCTCAGTGGTGTCAGCTTCTGCGTTTATGGTTTTCTCCTCGTTCTTGCGCTGTTCCTGGTCATAGATCTCCTCTTCTTGCAATGTTAGCGGAGTGGGACGAAGCGTCTTCATCATCTCTAAATCTTCGACATTCTCAACTGAATCGGGTAGTGTAGTCGGACAATTATAGAACGCACGTGTCATCGCACTGATGTTATTGCCGAGAAATTTGAATTTGGCTTCTGTGACGCATCGGTCGGGAAGCACAATGTTCTCGGCGGTCATATCCATTGCAGCTGTCACATTGAATGATATCATGTCGAACTCACCTTCAAAGGATACGGAGTTGATACGTCCGCTCTCGAGGTCGACAAATGCTCGACCCTTGACAAGTTGCGTATTGTTCGTGCGTGGACGGAAGCGGACAATGAACAATGAATTGGTGATGGGGATGATGCGGTATTTGTAGAAGAAGCGATTCCCGTAATAAAAAGGGGAAAGCATCTTGTCGGGATAGAGCGTCTCATCGTACAGGTTGGGTGTCATGTATTGTAGCATGGTGGGCATGACGGTCCTGTTATGCGGGATTGTACTGCTGAACACCTGACGGCTAAGGTCGTATTGGAAGGCGTCGCGAAACTTCATCTTATAGTATGACTCGACGACGAACTGCCTTTCTCCTTTGGCAATGCTATACATCGTGGGGACAAGGAACAGGGTGGGGTTGCGACGGTTGGTCTTGAACGTACATGCCGCATATACGTTACGCTGAACACCATTGGTGACCAATTGATGTTCCTTGGCGTAGTTCCATATACGGAAAAGCACTAAGGAGTCAACGGACGTATCGCGTGAAAAACAAATGCCAGGCATGGAAATCAACATGCCCAGCATCAGTAATATGATGTGTAGCTTTTGTTTCACGCCCCCAAAATTACAAATAATTTTCGGAGCTGCAAAACTTTTAGCCCAAATATTTCATGAGAATGCGAGCATTACCGGAGTCGCGCAATTTTGCAATACTCTTTTCGCGAATCTGACGTACACGCTCACGGGTAAGACCCAGCTGGTCGCCGATCTCTTCAAGTCCCTTCTCGTGGCAACCAATGCCGAAACACTCACGGATGATGGTTATCTCGCGCTCTTTCAACACTTTCTGAAGTACGGTGTTTAGTTCCTGAGCCATTGATTCGTGGTCTACCTGACGGTCTGTACGAGAATCGTCGCCAGAAGCCATAACGTCAAGCATGCAGTTGTCTTCGCCATCCTGGAAAGGTGCGTCAATGCTTACGTGGTGGCCATCTGCCATCATTGACTGCGCAATCTTCTCTTCGTCCATATTTGTGGCATCACTCAATTCAGATACGGAGGGGTGACGTTGGTTTTCCTGCTCGAAACGGTTAATCTCGTGACTGATCTTATTCAAACTGCCTACCTGATTGAGTGGAAGACGAACGATACGGCTCTGCTCGGCAATAGCCTGTAAGATAGACTGGCGAATCCACCATACTGCGTATGATATAAACTTAAAGCCACGTGTCTCATCGAATTTCTGTGCGGCCTTAATCAGGCCAATGTTACCCTCGTCGATCAAGTCGGTTAGCGTCAATCCCTGATGCTGGTACTGCTTGGCAACGGATACTACGAAACGCAGGTTTGCTGTCACCAGTTTGTCCTTGGCTCGCTCGCCTTCTGGTCCGCCTTTGCGTATCTTCTGTGCAAGTTCAATTTCTTCATCGATACTAATCAGCGGTGCACGACCGATTTCCACTAGATATTTATCCAGTGCCTCACTTGAGCGATTCGTAATACTCTTTTGAATCTTTAATTGTCTCATCTTAAAAACTTCCTCTAATAACCTTAACTACTTGACAATCAATTGTATAATATATAATACTTTTAAAAGCGGTGCAAAGATACAAAAAAATTCCATTCGTTGTTCTCCTGACACCGAATATTTTACTTAAAAAAGTTTAATTTCTTTTCTGCTTGCTGTTATGTTGATGCTGCTTTTTGCCTCCATGACCTTTTCCGCCTCTTTTCCTTCCGCCTCTTCCGCGACTGTTTTTCCGGGGGGCAGTAGGCTTGTATTCAGGGCCTTCACCCAATCCTTCTGGGAGTGCATTCTTGGGGATGTCTCGCTCAAGGAATCGCTCAATGTCGGCAAAGTAGCGGATGTCCTGGTCTGATACAAATGTGATAGCAATACCATCGCGCTGGGCGCGGGCTGTACGTCCAATGCGATGGACGTAGTCTTCTGCGTCACGCGGTACATCATAGTTGATTACCATTAAGATATCGTCAATGTCTATTCCGCGGGCTACGATGTCTGTTGCCACTAGCACGTCAACTTGTCCTGACTTGAATCGGTACATCACGTCATCGCGCTCAGCTTGTGGAAGGTCGGAATGCATAGGGGCACAGTTGATATGCATATGCTGAAGTTCTCGGGTGATATCCTTCACTTTGTCTTTTTTTCCTGAGAATATTATCACGCGATGCAATTCGCCAGCCTTGAACAGGTGACGGATGATTCCTTGCTTTTGGGGGTCGTAACACACATATGCAGACTGTTGAATTTTCTCTGCGGGTTTAGATACAGCAATCTTAACCTCAACAGGATTATTTAATAATGTACGCGCGAGAAGTTGTATCTTTGTCGGCATTGTTGCCGAGAACATGATCGTTTGGTGATTTTGGGGTAATTGTTTGGCTATTTGCAGAATGTCATCCGAGAATCCCATGTCAAGCATCCGGTCTGCTTCGTCAAGAACAAAAAAGGAGAGGCGTGAAAGATCTAGGTGCCCCATGCGGATGTGAGATAGTAGACGTCCAGGAGTGGCAATCACTACGTCTGCGCCCATCTTCAATCCTTTCATCTCCTGATCGAAACGATTGCCATCGTTTCCACCATAGACAGCAACACTTGATATACCGTCAAGATAGTAGCCGAATCCCTGCATGGCTTGATCAATTTGCTGTGCTAGTTCGCGTGTGGGTGACATGATGATACAATTAACGGCATCTTTTGGGAAACCGCCATCGTCCAGCATGCTTAAAATAGGCAGTAGGTATGCTGCTGTCTTACCTGTACCTGTTTGCGCAACCCCGATAAGGTCACGATTATCCAGTATTTTTGGTATGCATCGTTCTTGTATAGGTGTCATTTCCTCGAAATGCATGTCGTAGAGCGCGTCGAGGATATTGTCGTTCAAATAAGTTTCTTCAAATGTCATAATCAGTTCGGGGCTTGTTTATAACAAAAATAGGCGATGAATGAATATAGAATATTGGGAATCCATGCTGCAAGCATGGGTGGCGTATCTGCATTAATGGCGAAGGTTGCACTAATCGTTTGCAGCAGGATATACGTGAAGGATAGTGCTAAGCCGATACCAAGATACATACCCATTCCGCCTTTGCGCTTTCTTGATGACAATGATACGCCAATAATTGTCAGGATGAACGAGGCAAACGACGAGGCGATGCGTTTGTGATATTCCACTTCATATTGGACAACGTTGCTGGAACCACGTTGTTGTTGCTTGGAAATGTAACGTAGCAACTCAGGTGAGGTAAATGTCTCTTGCTGGCCTTTTGAAAAGACGAGGTCCATTGGTTCCATCTGTATAAGCGTGTCAATTTCTGCGCCGCTGGTAATTTGTTCGCGCATTCCTTTCAAAGTGCGAATCTTGTAATTGCGGGCCTTCCAGTGGTAACGGGCATCTGAGATGGTGTCATATTGAATGATGTTGGCATTCATTTGTGATACCATCTTCTTGTTCTCAAACTTGTACAAGGCAAAACCATATCCAGTTTTTCGGATGTCATCATACTGTGAGATATATGCCACCACTCCTTTGTCAACCATCAACTGGATGTTTGATGCCGACGTATTCTTCTTGTTGTTCTTGTAAAGCGACTCAAAGTCATGTCGTACTACGGTTCCTTTTGGGATAATGTATGAACCCAAGTAGAAGTTGAGCAGGGCAATAAAAGCAGCAGAAATGAGGTATGGACGCAGTAGTCGCTTAAAGCTCATGCCGCATGCCAGCATGGAAATGATTTCCGAATTGCCTGCCAGTTTTGACGTGAAGAAGATGACTGCAATGAAAACGAACAAAGGAGAGAAGAGGTTGGCAAAATAAGGTACGAAATTGGTGTAGTAGTCGAATACAATCGCTCGCAATGGAGCGTGGTTGTTCGTAAACTTAGCCAGGTTCTCGTTGACATCAAAGACGATGGAAATAGAGATAATCAGAATGATGGAATAGAAATAGGTACCAATGAACTTGTTGATGATATACCAGTCCATTCGCTTAATGAAGCGGAATGGGTTGATTTTCTTTAACCATAGCAGTTTCCTCCATGGAATTCGGTTCCACAGATTCCTAGCCATGGAAATCATGTTTCTGATAGTCTTTCTCATCTTCTTCGTCCTAAGTCATCAATCACAGAGCGCTTCCATTGAGTGAAGTCACCTTGTTCTATATGCATACGGGCATCTGTTACCAGGCGTAGGTAGAATGCCAGGTTGTGGATGCTGGCTATTTGCATGGCTAATAGTTCTTGGGCTTTGAACAGGTGATGCAGGTAAGCCTTGGTATGGATGCGGTCAATGTCGCAACCGTCAGAATCGATGGGAGAGAAATCGTCTGCCCATTTCTGGTTGCGCATGTTCATGGTACCTTGATAAGTAAATAACATGGCATTACGTCCATTGCGAGTAGGCATCACACAGTCGAACATGTCAACGCCACGTTCTATACCTTCAAGGATGTTCTGTGGCGTACCAACCCCCATTAGGTAGCGTGGCTTGTCCTTGGGAAGAATCTCATTGACTACCTCAATCATCTCATACATTACTTCTGTAGGCTCGCCCACAGCCAAACCGCCGATAGCGTTGCCGTCGGCACCTTTGTCTGTAACATACTTGGCGGCCTCTTGGCGCAAGTCTTTATAGGTACAGCCCTGAACAATAGGAAAAAGACTTTGCTTATAGCCATAGAGAGGCTCTGTCTCGTTGAACCGTTTGATGCAGCGGTCGAGCCATCGCTGTGTAAGTCCTAATGATTTTTTCGCATATTGATAGTCGCTCTGACCAGGAGGACATTCGTCAAGGGCCATCATGATGTCGGCACCGATGATACGTTCGGTATCCATGACATTTTCTGGGGTGAAGATATGCTTAGACCCATCGATATGTGAGCGGAACTCACAGCCCTCTTCGCGTAATTTGCGGATTCCAGTCAGCGAGAATACTTGAAAACCGCCAGAGTCCGTCAGAATGGGACGCTCCCAGGTATTAAACTGATGAAGTCCACCAGCCTTGCGGAGAATGTCCAATCCTGGACGTAGATACAGGTGATATGTATTACCTAAGATAATTTGAGCTTTCACTTGCTCGCGCAGTTCAGAGAAATGAACACCTTTCACCGTGCCGCAAGTTCCCACAGGCATGAAGATGGGAGTCTTTATCTGTCCGTGGTCAGTTGTAATAAGCCCTGAACGTGCATCGGAGGCATTATCTGTATGTTGTATTTCAAAGGTCATTTCTTTTCGTCATTATTATCAGGGATTTCAAACTTCAAAGGGTTGTCAACGACCTCATCTGTCAGCGCAAAATTCCATACGTCCTGTACGTTTTCTACATAATGGAACGTAACCCCTTTAAGGTAAATAGCAGGAATCTCGTCGATGTCTTTCTGATTCTCTTGACACATGACGATGTCAGTGATCCCGGCACGCTTGGCTGCTAATATCTTTTCCTTGATACCACCAACGGGCAGGACTTTTCCTCGTAGGGTTATCTCTCCTGTCATAGCGGTGTTCTTGCGAACTTTACGCTGTGTCAATGCGGATGCTATTGAAGTTGCTATCGTGATACCTGCCGATGGACCGTCCTTGGGAGTTGCTCCTTCGGGGACGTGGATGTGGATATTCCAATTGTCGAAGATGCGGTAGTCGATGCCCAGCAAGTCCACGTGAGCCTTAACATATTCCAGTGCGATAACGGCCGACTCCTTCATCACGTCTCCCAAGTTTCCTGTCAGTGTTAGTTTCGCACCTTTGCCTTTTGATAGAGAGGTCTCGATGAATAAGATCTCACCGCCAACACTTGTCCATGCCAAACCGGTAACAACGCCAGCATAGGAATTTCCTTGATAGATGTCACGATAGAAAGGTGGCTTGCCTAACAGGTCTTCTATCTCGGTGGGAGTGATTTTCTCATAGGGTAACTCACCGCTCTCGGCTTTCTTGAACGCCATTTTGCGAAGCGCTTTGTTGATCTGCTTTTCTAATTGACGGACACCACTTTCGCGGGTGTACTGTTCGATAATCTTCTCAATAGCAGGCTTCGTGAATGTCAGTTTCTTGTCATTCAGGCCAGTGTTCTCCTTCTCCTTGGGAATCAGATGACGCTTGGCAATCTCGTATTTCTCCTCCGTGATGTATCCGCTTACCTCGATAATCTCCATACGGTCCAGTAGTGGACGGGGAATCGTACTCAGATTGTTCGCAGTGGCGATGAACATCACTTTGGACAGGTCGTAGTCAACATCTAGGTAATTATCGTGGAAAGCACCGTTCTGTTCTGGGTCCAGTACTTCTAGCAGTGCCGAGGCGGGGTCTCCGTTATGTGTGTTCTGTGTTACCTTGTCAATTTCATCCAGTATGAAGACGGGATTGCTTGAACCTGCTTTCTGGATGTTCTTAATGATTCGACCAGGCATGGCACCAATGTAAGTGCGACGATGACCGCGAATCTCGGCTTCGTCATGGAGTCCGCCTAAGGATACACGGACGTACCTGCGTTTCAATGCGTCGGCAATAGATTTTCCTAACGATGTTTTACCAACTCCCGGAGGACCATAGAGGCAAAGAATAGGGGATTTTAGGTCACCGCGGAGCGACAGTACGGCGATATATTCCAAGATGCGTTCTTTTACTTTTTCCATGCCATAATGGTCACGGTCAAGAATCTTCTGAGCACGTCTTAAGTCCATATCGTCATTGGTGTATTCACCCCAAGGAAGTCCAACAAGTGTCTGAAGATAGTTTAGCTGTACGTTGAAATCGGGCGACTGTGGATTCAGCTGATCTAACTTGTCAACCTCTTTATAGAAAAACTTGCCAATATCCTCTGGCCATTTCTTGTTCTTGGCCTTCTCCAGTAGTTCTTTTTTCTCCGGTGAGCTTTCATTTCCCATCTCAGCCTGCAAGTTTTTAATTTGCTGTTGGAGGAAATAATTACGCTGCTGTTCGTCAATATCGTCGCGCGTTTTGTTGCGTATATCTAATTTTAGCGTCTGCAAGTTGATTTCGCGGTTTACGATGCGCATTACGTTAAATAGACGCTCCTTGATAGAATCAAGTGTTAATAATGCCATCTTCTCTTTCACCGAGAAGGGCAAATTAGAACAGATGAAGTTCAGAGCCATGATGTTGTTGCTCACATTCTTGATGGCAAAAGCAGCCTCTTCTGGAATCTCATCACTCATCTTGATATATTCCGATGTCTGATTGCGAAGATCTTCCATACCTGTTTGGAACTCTACGTCACGGTGTCCAGGCTCGTCTTCGGGGGCAGGCTTGGTATGTCCAATCAGATACGGTTTATATTTTAGTAATTCCATCAAGTGCAGACGGCCTAATCCCTGAATGATAGCTGTGATGTTACCATTTGGCAATGTTAGGATTTTCAAGACTTTCGCATATACGCCCATGTCGTATAAGTCTGCTCTTATAGGCTGTTCTACCTCCGGGTCGCGTTGTGCAACGACACCAATCAGTCCGTTACTCTTTTCTGCCTTACGAATCAGCGACATGCTCGATTCGCGTCCTATCAGGATGGGTGATACAACACCAGGAAACAATACCAGATTGCGTACAGCCAAGATGGGCAACGTGTCTGGCATTTCCATACTCGTCAGGTCGCTGTAATCGCCTTCAACATCGGCAATCATTGAGAACGACCTGTTCTTATTATCCATATACATTGTTAATTTCTCTTCCATAATGAGATGCAAAGGTACGATATTTTTTTGATATAACGCGCATGTTATAAGATATTTTAATATCTTGCATGAAAATATTTGGGCAATTCAAATTTTCTTTTTATCTTTGCGGTCAGATAATTTATCTTCAATCAATAAGTAAAATGAACAAGAACGAAAGATTTGTCATCACTGTGAATCGTGAGTTGGGTAGTGGCGGACGTACCGTCAGTGAGAAGTTGGCTGCAAAGTTGGGTGTTCCCTTTTATGATAAGGCTCTTATTGAGGGATTGCGCGAGAAATATCATCTGAACACTGCCGAGATAGAACGTTTGAAAGGGAAACAGCACAATTGGTGGGCGGATTTCAAACGTGTCATTGGCATTGGTGGCGAATTGCTTAATCCGAAATATTACACAGTTGAACAGGGGGAAGAACCAAAACTGTTGACTTCTGACGACTTGTTTAACAGTGAACAGGAAATCTTGAAAGGTATCGCTGAGGAAGGCTCTTGTGTCATTGCAGGTCGTCTGGCTTTCTATGTGTTCCGCAATCATCCTAATCATTTTAACGTGTTAATCCAGGCTCCGGAGAAATTTCGTAGGGAACGTTTAATCAAGAAAGGCCGTAGTGAGGCAGAGGTAGATCGCTTGATTCATGAGGTGGATAAGATGCGTGCTAACTATGTGGACTATTATACCTCGACAACACGTTACGATGCTCGTAACTATGACTTGGTTATCACGATGGATGGTAGGTCTGAAGATGAGATAGCAGACTTCATTCTAAAATTCATCTAGGTGAACGGAACAGGGGGGCATGTTTAAGTTCAGACATTTCTCGATACAGCAGGATTTATGTGCCATGAAGGTTGGTACAGATGGCGTACTACTGGGGGCTTGGGCTAACGGTGGCGATGTTATTATAGATGTCGGAACCGGTACGGGATTAATTGCATTAATGATGGCTCAGCGTTTCCCCAAAAGTCAGTTGACGGCTCTCGATATAGATGAGGGAGCCGTCAAACAGGCTTTGCAGAATGTGATAAATGCAGGTTGTCAGCAGCGTGTTTCCGTGTTGCTCGAATCTGTCCAACAGCATCAAGGGCAGTATGATTCTGTAGTAAGCAATCCTCCTTATTTCGTTGATTCTTTGAAAGCTCCCAATGCTCAGCGCAATATGGCTCGTCATGTCGATACTCTTCCGTATGCAGAATTGATGCAGGCAGCATGGCGCCTGTTGAAAAGTGACGGAGAACTGAGTCTAGTTGTGCCTTTCGATTATCGTAAGCGCATGGAGGATGAGGCTACGTTTGTAGGTTTTTTCCCTAGCCGCGTCTGTGCGGTAAAGACGGTGGAGGATAAACCTGCGCGAAGATTTTTGCTTGCATTCCGAAAGCATCCTTGCCCGGTGGAGCGTAAAGAAATGACCATCGGAGACGATTGCTATCGTCAGTTGACCAAAGATTTTTATTTATAGAATCCCATTTGTTTGAATTCTTCGTATTGAACCTGATATCCGTTAAATACGTTGATGTCAACAGATCCATTTATTCCCTCAACCTTTCCGTCGGCAGACAGTTGCCAGTAGACGAGTTTTACGTCAGGCCGATATTGTCCGTAGCGGGCTATCCATACATTATATTTTTGCTTGATGTCCGACGCATTAGCCATGTGGTGCTTTATAAAGTTCTGGCTGACGTAAAGAATCGGTCGCATTCCAGTGCGGCGCTCTACGATATTCATAAATGTGCGAATGCGTTCAATGAGAGCATCATCGCCACCGATTTTCTTGATTTGTCCGTCGGTTGGTTCTACGTCCATAACAGGGGGGAAGTCTCCTTTACGGAAAAGCGTATGATTAACGAAATAATTAGCTTGCGCCGTAGCCGACGACTTCAGTGAGAAGAAATGGTAGGCTCCTACTCGAATGCCATGCTTTTTTGCATTCATGTAGTCTTTGAGGAAATAGCGGTTGCGGATAGTGGTGCCTTCTGTTGACTTGATGTAAGCGAAGGATACGGGGAAAGTCTGTCCTCCGGCATTGTGACGTGTCCCTAACGATGTTATTCGTACTTTATGCCAGTCAATGGAATAACGTTTTTTGCCTTTTTCGTGCTGATGCCGCGAAACATCGATACCATAGATACGCTCAGTGGTGTATTTCATGCGCTCTCCTAAGAAACGACCGGCTTTCCATTCTCCGACTTGTATAGAATGGCTGGGCGATGAATGAAAACCGAAGCCGTGAGGCTTGTTGTCAGACCAGAATCCTTCGTGGTATTCTCCGTTCTTGGCTTCGTAGGTTCCTTGTCCTCTTGCTTGTAACAATGTGTCCATCTGCCCTTTGTAAATACCTTCAGAGTCGATGCGGATGGCAGAAACGACAGTGTCGGCCCTAAAGTAGGCAGAAACGACGCGTCCCTGCAAGTCGCATGCTATGGCTTTGCCTGTTAAAGAGGATAGGTAGAAATGCCCTGCTCGCCAATAGCCATAAGGCAGTTTGACGGCAATATATGGTCGTTGTTTAGCCGGGATATGCACCGTTTGGCTTTTGACTCGCTGTTGAGCAGGGTCTTCGTATATTTTTGACAGATAGGATACCTTGATCTGAAGGTAATCCCGGTAGCGGGCAACCTGGTTATATCCCTCGTCCGTTACGTTATGCACCTTGAAATAATAATTCATTTCGTTCAGCTGCTCCTTTGCCTGACGGATGAGTTGTAGGGTAGAGTCAGGCGACAGGGGTCGTGTGTAACGTATCTCTACCTTGTCCGGGATACAAGGATGCGTCGATGGACGATAGGGTGTCAACGGACAAAGTGGGTTTATAAGAACGGCGAAAGCCAAAACTAGGATGTTGGCGATGGTAGCCGAGCTAGGTGTCTTTTTCATGAGGCGTTCTCCTTTTCCTCTTCTTCCATCCAAGCGTCTATCAGATGGCGGGCGATGCTGAGTTTTTCAGGGATGTGGGGTAGGTGGTCTTTGTCGAACCAGGAACCTTTGGAGAGCTCGGAACGCTGGAGATGGATTTTACCACTGTCGTAATCAGCCGTGAAACCCACCATGAGCCCGCAAGGATATGGCCACGGCTGTGAACCGAAATAGCGTAGGTTGGTAATATGAAGCCCTGTTTCTTCCATTACTTCACGATGTACAGCTTCTTCTAAGGTTTCTCCAGTCTCAACAAAACCTGCTACTAAGCCATAGTGGTCGTCACGGAAATTATTGGCGTGAACCAGCAGTATCTCGTGCTCCTTGCGTATGAGCACGATAATGGCTGTGGCCAGTTGGGGCCATATCTCCTTGCCGCATTGTTCGCATTTCTTTGAGATGGCTGTGTCGAAGCGCATGAGACCACCGCAGACGCCACAGTATTTGGTGTTCTGGTTCCAGTATAGTAGCTCATGGCATTTGCCGGCTTTCAGATAGTCTTCTTGTGTCAGTTTATAGTAACTTTGTCGCAGGGGACACATCTCGTAGTGTTCTGAGTTTGTTAATGGCTGGTCAATGCGAAAGGCTTTTACCCCATCGATATCCATGACACTCGTCCAGGGCTTGATTTCTACTGGTGGTTCCGTAGGTATCCGATATGTATCGCCTTCTTTTGCAAGTACCAGGTCGCTTTGGCAAAAAACATAGTATTTCATGTTTTTATCTGAGGCTATTTGTTGTGTTGGGGGAAAAGGTATTGACGGTCTCTTTCGATGGCAGGCTTTGTCCATGATTCAGGTATGAAGCGCCAGTTGTTCAGTGCTTTTGCCTTTACTTTGCCCTCGTGGATAATCTTTTGTGTTAAATAGTAACGCTGGTCATGTTCGCTCATCCATTCAATGCGGTCGGGAATGGAATCCATGGGAATGCCTGCTCCTCGTGTCAGTAGTTCGCCACCACCGTTGCCCCGGTAGCTGTTCATGGCAACGCGGTACCATGCGGTCTCGTCAAAGGGGCGTCCGTCAGTAAAACGCAGGATGTTTACTTTCTGTCCGTCAGGCTTGGTGACATCCACTTCGTAGTCGATGCCGGCAGCAGAGTCGAAATTGAAAGTCAGGAACTTAAAGCCCATTCGTTGCTTGTCATTCCATGTGCGGTCAGTGAGCAGCATAATGTGGTCTTCTGGGTTTTTCATCGTATTAACCCATTGGTCGTAGCTCATTTCCAGGAGTTGACGTATTTCCCGTCCTGTCATCCGCAATACGTAAATTTGGTTCTCAAAGCGGTATAGTTTGAACATATCACTCATATATACCGGACCAGCCTTGATTTCGGTGTCAAATACCAGTGGTGCATTTAGTGACACGTCGGCATGCGTCTCTTCTAACTGCAACTGGTGGATGTAATCTGTAAACGGTGCCGAGCCAAAGAAGGCATCGCGCGACCGGATAGGTGTTAGGAATGTGCCAATTTGTCGCTCTACATATTGCTTGATGCTGTCTATCTGTGGCTGGAAATGGTTTACGAAGTCCTGGTCGATGGTTTCTTTCGTCATGTCAGGCAGTTGTCCTTGCTTCTTCGTAACAATCCACCTGCCATCCTTTTGGGTACATTCTAGGGTGGCTTCTGCTACCTTCATGGCGTTGCATGACGGGTCAAGACAGAGCACACCGTTGGGGAGTTGCGTGTTACGCTCGGTGTGATCATGCCCAAAGAAGATGATATCAAATCCTTCTACCTGCTCGGCAACCTTCTTGGTGGCATCTTCGTCGTAGTGCATCGTGGCGATACCGCCATCCCATCCGCTATGAAACAAGCCGACGATAATATCGGCCTTCTCAGATTCTTTCAAATGCTTTACCCATTTCTTGGCGCAAGAGATCATTTCTTCGAAGCGTAATCCGCTCCAAAGGCTCTGGTGTAGCCAGTTGGGAATAGCCGGTGTAAGCATACCGAGAATGGCCACCTTGACACCCTCGCGCTCAATTATTAGGTAGGGTTTGACATAGGGCTTTCCCGAATGGACGTCAATTATGTTGGCTCCAAGAGTGGGGCAATTCAGTTCGCGAATCCATTTGTCGTAGACGGCATGTCCTGTTTCCACATCGTGATTGCCGAATGTCTGTGCATCATATTGTAGGTAGTTGACAACCTCTGCTGCAACGTTGGGCAGGTCAGTCTTGACATAATTCGTATAATAGCATGTTGGCTGTCCCTGTAGTATATCTCCGTTCTCCAGCAGTATGAGGTCTTTTCCGTATTGTTGACGTTGTCTTTTCAAATAAGTGCTAACGCGAGCCATTGTGCCCTGCATGGGTGTGCGCTCTATGAAATCGTAGGGGAAGAAAGCCCCGTGTACGTCGCTGGTTTCTACCAGTTGTAGGGTAACGGTCTTGTGTTTCTTGGCCATAGTCGTGGTTGTGATGCACAAAAGTGCGAGAATGCTAAGTATTGTTTTTTTCATAGGCGCAAAGGTAATGAAAAAAAATGAGTCGTGCAAATTGTTGGTACGTTTTTTGCTGTTAGGTCAGTAGAAATAAAAAATAGGAGGATATAGTAATGGCATTTATTGATTATTACAAGATTCTAGGCGTCGACAAGACGATAGCGCAGAAGGATGTTAAGCGTGCCTATTTAAAGCGCGCCAAGCAGTTTCATCCTGACCTGCATCCTGACGATCCGAAGGCCAAAGCCAAGTTTCAGGCTCTGACAGAGGCCTATGATGTGATAGGTGATCCGGAGAAGCGTGCCAAGTATGATAAGTACGGGGAACAGTGGAAACAGGCTGAGGCTTATGAGCGTTCTGGTGCAGGTGGGTTCGGAGGCTTTGGCGGTGGCGCTGGCGACTTTGGCGGCTTTGACTTTTCTCAGTTTACGGGGGGTGGAAACTTCTCGTCGTTTTTCCAAGACTTGTTCGGTGGCGGTGGTGGAAGTCCGTTCCGCTCGCAACCGCATGATACGGAAGCCAATATTACCATAGATATGTATACGGCCCTTTTGGGTGGTGATGTCGTGGTGACTACCGGAACGGGAGATCGGTTGAAGTTGAAGGTAAAGCCTGAAACGCAACCTGGCACGAAGGTACGACTGCGTGGCAAGGGTAGGGAAGGTCGAGACCTGATTTTGACTTATCAAGTGAAGCTCCCCACCAGGTTGTCTGAACATCAGCGCCAGTTGTTACGAGAAATGCGGCAGGGCTAAAACCTACCGCATTTTATGAATTCCTCGGCCCGACGCAGGTCCTCAGGGGTATCTATACCTACTGTTTCTACATCTGTCAGTCCCACGCGAATCCGATAGCCGTTTTCCAGCCATCGCAACTGTTCCAGACTTTCTGCCAACTCTAACGGTGACTGTGGCAATTGGGTTATCTGGCGTAGTACGTCACGTCGGTAAGCATAGAGTCCGAGGTGTTTCAAGAATGGAAAATGTTGTAGCCATTCAGTCTGTTCCTTACCACGAATATATGGGATGACAGAGCGGCTGAAATAGAGAGCGAAGCCGTTCTTGTCCGTCACGATTTTGGGTGAGTTGGGGTTGGTTGCTGCTTCGATACTTTCAAATTTCTTTCCAAGTGTACCTATTTGAGTCTCAGAGTTTTCAAACAGACTCTTTAAAGTTTCTATTTGCGACTTCTGAATGAATGGCTCGTCGCCTTGGATGTTGATGATGACATCTGCCTGCGTGCCTATTTTTTCAGCAGCCTCTTCGATGCGGTCCGTACCGCTTTTGTGGTCCTGACGAGTCATGACAACTCGTCCACCAAACTCCTCGACGGCCTTGAAGATACGCTCGTCGTCGGTAGCTACATAAGCCTCTTCCAAGACGGCGGCAACCTGTTCGTAAACTCGCTGGATGACGGTGCGTCCTCCCAGCATGGCTAATGGCTTGCCCGGGAAGCGTGTAGAGGCATAGCGGGCGGGTATGATTCCTATAAATTTCATTTGTATATTTCTTTAATGTGCTGCAAAGTTAGTGAATATTTTTTAAAACACTTGGTTGTCTCGTAATTTTTTTCTACCTTTGTCAAGTTAAAAATCAAAACGAAGTAATGAAGATTCGAAATATACTCCTAAATATATTAATAGGTACGGCAATAACCGCCTCTGCTCAAAAGATAACACTTGGCTCGTGTGTGACCAGGGATGGAGGAGAATACAAGGGCGAGATGCAGTCCGGAAAGCCCCAGGGAAAAGGTAAGACAACGTGGAAAAACGGCAACGTTTATGAAGGCGAGTACGAGAAAGGCAAGCGCCAAGGCTATGGTGTCTATACCTTTACCGATGGTGAGAAGTATGAGGGGCAGTGGTTCCAGGATCAGCAGCACGGAAAGGGAACCTATTATTTTTCCAATAATAATAAATATGTAGGATTGTGGTATCGCGACTATCAACAAGGTCACGGTGTCATGTACTATTATAATGGCGATGTCTACGAAGGCGAATGGAAGCAAGACAAGCGCCATGGTGTCGGACGTTATACCTTCAAGGGAGGCGCCTGGTATGAAGGCGACTGGGCAAATGACCAGAAGAACGGCAAAGGTACCTACGACTGGGCTGATGGCTCGTCCTATGAAGGGCAGTGGAAAGATAATTTCCGTTTCGGCAAGGGCACGTTCCGTTATGCCTCTGGCGATGTGTATATTGGTCAGTGGGCTCATGATGTGCAGAACGGTAAGGGCATCTATAAGTTCCAGAATGGCGATGTCTACGAAGGCGATTACGTGGATGGCGAACGAACCGGACAGGGCTTGTTCCGCTATGCCAATGGTGACAAGTACACCGGTCAGTTCTACAAGGGCGACAAGCAAGGTCAAGGCATGCTGGTATGGAAGAATGGCAATACCTATCAAGGTGAGTGGAAACAAGACAAGCCCAATGGCCGTGGCAAGCTGACCATGAAGAATGGCGACGTCTTTGAAGGACAGTTCCTTAATGGACAGATACATGGCGAGGGCATTGCCCGCTATGCTGACGGTTCCAAGTTTAAAGGACATTTCAAACATGGCAAGCGTCATGGACCAGCCATAGAAGAGGACAAAGATGGTAACCGTTTCGAGGGAAGCTATGAAGAAGACCGACGAGATGGCCGCTTCATAGAGAAAGACCGTAACGGCAAGATTACTGCAGAAGGCACCTACAGCCGAGGACGCAGGACATTAGACAGAAACTAATAATGGTATCAATATTTAAAACGACAAAAGCATTATGATTATCGACAAACTTGAAAATCTGAAAAAGTATGAGTCGGTGAACCCCTTGTTCGCCAAAGTAGTTGAGTTTCTGCAGCAGAACGATTTGAATGCGTTGGAGGCAGGAAAACATGAGATTGTCGGAAAGGATCTCTTCGTGAACATCCAGGTGGCCAAGGGAAAGACCCCCGATGAGGCCGTTATTGAGACGCACGACAAGATGATTGACATCCAGATTCCTATTACCGCTGCTGAGACCTTCGGCTACACCCAGCGTGACCAGTTGCCTAAGGCAGAGTATAACGCCGAGAAGGACATCACCAAGATTCCCAATCTGGCAGCTGACAGCTATGTTACTTGCCAGCCAGGCATGATGGCAATCTTCTTCCCGCAAGACGGTCATGCTCCTTGCATTGCCGGTGTTCCCGAACTGAAAAAAGCGATATTTAAGGTAAAAGCATAAATCCTATGGCAACGACAAAGAAGACTACGGCACCGTCTAAGCAGACTGCCGCCAAGAAGGCCCCAGCAAAGAAAGCTCCGGCCAAGAAGGTTACGGCTAAGAATACCGTCAAGAAAGTAGAGGAGCCTCAGCATATCGGACTGGTTCGCAATGACTCCTGGCTAGAACCCTTTGAGGGAGCCATCCGCGGTCGTCATGACCATGCGCTATGGAAGATAGGTCAGCTTACCCGCAACGGCAAATCTACACTATCGCAGTTTGCCTCGGGCCATTTGTATTTCGGACTCCATAAGCTGGCTAAGGGATGGGTGTTCCGTGAGTGGGCGCCTAATGCCACCGAAATCTATCTGATTGGTGATTTCAACAACTGGCAGGAGAACGAGAAATACAAATGCAAGCGCATTGAAGGAACAGGAAACTGGGAACTGAAACTCTCGGAAAAAGCCCTGAAGCATGGCCAGCTCTATAAGATGAAGGTCAAGTGGAATGGTGGCGAGGGTGAGCGCATCCCTGCCTGGTGCCGTCGTGTGGTACAGGACGAGCAGACCAAGATATTCTCGGCACAGGTATGGAATCCCGAGAAGCCCTATGTCTGGAAGAAGAAGACCTTCAAGCCCAATAAGTCTCCTCTGTTGATTTACGAGTGCCATGTTGGTATGAGTCAGGATGCCGAGAAGGTAGGCACCTACAAGGAGTTTACCGAGAACGTGCTTCCTCGTGTCAAGAAGGACGGCTATAATGCCATTCAGGTGATGGCTATCCAGGAGCATCCCTACTACGGATCTTTCGGCTATCATGTCAGCTCGTTCTTTGCCCCGTCTAGCCGTTTCGGAACACCTGAAGACCTGAAGGAGATGATTGACACGGCTCATAAGATGGGCATAGCCGTTATCATGGATATCGTACATTCCCATGCTGTGAAGAACGAGGTCGAGGGCTTGGGCAATCTATGTGGCGACCCCAACCAGTTCTTCTATCCAGGTGATCGTCACGAGCATCCCGCCTGGGATTCCCTTTGCTTCGACTACGGCAAGGATGACGTGCTCCACTTCCTGCTCTCTAATTGTAAGTACTGGCTGGAGGAGTTCCATTTCGACGGTTTCCGCTTTGATGGTGTCACCTCGATGCTTTATTATAGTCACGGACTGGGTGAGGCTTTTGGTGGCTATGGCGACTACTTTAATGGCCATGAGGACGATAACGCCATCTGCTATCTCACGCTGGCCAACTGTCTTATTCACGAGGTCAACCCACAGGCTATCACCATTGCTGAGGAGGTTAGTGGTATGCCCGGACTGGCCGCTAAGTTCGAGGATGGAGGCTATGGCTTCGACTATCGAATGGCCATGAACATTCCCGACTATTGGATCAAGACTATCAAGGAGGTGCGCGACGAGGATATCAACGTTTGTAGTATCTTCTGGGAGGTCAAGAACCGTCGCCCCGACGAGAAGACCATCTCTTATTGCGAGAGTCACGATCAGGCACTTGTGGGCGACAAGACCATTATCTTCCGTCTCATCGATGCCGATATGTATTGGCACTTTGCCAAGAAGGATGTCAACGATATCGCCCAGCGAGGCATTGCCCTCCACAAGATGATCCGTCTGGTAACCGCAGGTGCCATCAACGGAGGCTATCTGAACTTCATGGGTAATGAGTTCGGACACCCGGAGTGGATTGACTTCCCGCGCGAAGGAAATGGTTGGTCTTACAAATATGCACGCCGCCAGTGGAACCTGGTAGACAATAAAGACCTTTGCTATCATTGGCTGGGTGATTTCGACCGTAAGATGTTGGAGGTCATCAAGTCGCAGAAGAACTTCCAGGCAACCCCCGTTCAGGAGATCTGGCACGACGATGGCGACCAGGTGCTCTGCTATAAGCGAGGCGATCTTGTCTTCGTCTTCAATTTCTCACCCACGCGCAGCTACACCGATTATGGATTCCTGGTACCGACGGGGTCTTACGAGGTGGTACTGAACACGGATGCCAAAGAGTTTGGTGGCAATGGTTTCGCTGACGACACCGTTACTCATGTCACCAACTACGATCCCCTCTATGTACAGGACCGTAAGGAGTGGCTTAAACTCTACATTCCAGCCCGTTCTGCTGTTGTTCTGAGAAAGATATGATAGTAAATTTCCGCCGTTTGTGGCATTATTCTCTTGCAGTGGCTATGCTGATGTTCCTCATCGGCATAGCCATTGATTCTACTGATGTGACAACTTACACCCGTCAGGTTAGAGACTGTATGGCAGAGGGCGACTATGCCGGAGCACTCCGGATTGGTGAGCGCTCAGACAAAACCGATCGCCAACTGATGATGCTTCGCATGGAGGCACTCCGTCATGAGCATCTGATGGGCGAACGTTTGTTCAGCTATCCCATAGTGGGAGAGGGGAGACCGCTGGTCGGCAAGGGAGGCGACTACGAGCTTTGTGCCTATCTGATAGACCGTGACCTGAACCGTTTTGCAGTCACGCTTCCCAAGTACTATACCGTGAGCCAGCTGTTGCCACGCCACTATCGCGAAGCCCTGGTGCTCTACAACCACCTGCGAGCCAACCCCGTTGTCGTCTATCATGATAATGTGATGGACACGGATTTCAAGGACTTGCAGAAACTGCGACGCACTTTTGCTGACAAGAAAGCAGCCCAAGTGGCTATTTCGCGTAATTATGGTGGCACTTATTGGTATTATTACTACTATTTGAATAATTTTTCGGCAAATAAGTGACATTTTACAATTAAAATGTGTAATTTTGCACCATAAAAGAAAAGAATTCTTAATTACTATATGGTACATAATATCTTCAAGGGTTTAGGTATAGCGCTGATAACCCCCTTTCAGGAAGACGGGTCGGTGGACTATAAGTCATTGATCCGTTTGGTGGAATATCAGCTCGACAATGGTGCTGATTTCTTCTGTATTCTCGCAACAACGGGTGAGACACCCACGTTGACAACAGAAGAGAAATCAAAAATCAAGAATTTAATCGTTGATTTGGTAGGTGGCCGCGTTCCCATCCTGTTAGGATGCGGAGGCAACAATACGGCTGCTGTGGTTCAGGAGTTACAGACAGGCGATTTCAAGGGCATCGACGGTGTGCTGAGTGTATGTCCTTACTACAACAAGCCGTCGCAGGAGGGACTCTATCAGCATTTCAAGGCTATTGCTGCGGCTACCAAACTGCCCGTCGTGCTTTATAACGTTCCCGGTCGTACTGGTGTCAACCTGAAAGCCGAAACCACCGTGCGACTGGCTCGCGACTGCCAGAATATCGTAGCCATCAAGGAAGCCTCAGGCAACTTGGAGCAGGTTGACGAGATTATCAAGAACAAGCCTCAGTCGTTTGACGTCATCTCTGGCGACGATGCGCTGACCTTCCCGATGGTTTCTTGCGGAGCCGTGGGTGTCATCAGCGTCATAGGCAATGCACTGCCCCGTGAGTTCTCCAAGATGATACGCTTGCAGATGAAAGGCGAGTACGATGGTGCACGTAAGATTCACCACCGTTTCACCGATCTATTCTCGCTGCTTTTCGTCGACGGAAACCCTGCTGGTGTGAAGGCCATGCTCCACGAGATGGGATATATCGAGAACGTGCTGCGACTCCCCTTGGTACCTATGCGTATCAACAATATGCAGCGCATGAGTGAGATTCTGAAAGAACTAAAGATATAATCTGAGCGATGGAAGATGTCAGGGTTATTCATGAGATTACGCCATTGATGGGACGCGACTCCCTCTATATTGCCGACCGCAAGAAGAAGGAGTTCACTTATCCCATCCATAATCATGAGGTGTTCGAACTCAATTTTGTGGAGCATGCTGCTGGTGTACGTCGCATTGTGGGTGACTCTAACGAGGTGATAGGTGACTATGACCTGGTGCTTCTCACCAGTCCCGACCTAGAACACGTCTGGGAGCAGAATACCTGCACTAGCGAGGATATCCGGGAGGTCACCATCCAGTTTTATGTCGACCTGAGCGAAGAAGGATTCCTCATGCGAACCCCTTTCCATTCATTGCGGAAGATGATGCTCGAAGCCCGCAAGGGACTCAGTTTCCCGTTGGACGATATCATGCGCGTCTATCCGCAGATTGACTCGCTAAGCTCCGTCAAGGATGGCTTCTATGCCGTCATGCAGTTCTATTCCATTCTCTACGAACTGTCCAAGAGCACCAAGGCCCGCACACTGGCCACGTCCAGTTTTGCGAAGGTTGAGGTGGAAAGCGACTCACGTCGTGTGCTGAAAGTCAAGAACTATATTGCCAAGAACTACCGTGACGAGATACGCCTCTCCACGCTAGCCGACATTGCAGGCATGAGTCCTTCGGCATTCAGCCGTTTCTTCAAGCTACACACAGGGCGCAACCTCAGCGAGTACATTATCGAGATGCGACTGGGCTATGCCAGCCGACTGCTCGTCGACACCTCGAAAGGCATTGCCGAGATATGCTATGACTGCGGCTTCAACAACCTGAGCAACTTCAACCGCATCTTCCGCAAGAAGAAGAATTGCTCGCCCTCCGAGTTCCGCGACAACTACCACAAGACACGCATTGTCGTGTAATCATAATGGCATGATGAGAAAACAACTGAAATTCAAGAACCAAGTAGCCGAGTTGCAACACGTCAACTTGTTCGTCGAGGAAATTTGCGACGAACTGGGACTCGACATGGAACTCCAGATGAACCTGAACCTGGTCTTGGAGGAAGTCGTCAGCAATGTCATCTTCTATGCCTATCCCGAGGGAACAATAGCCGACATCGAACTCCTTGCCGAATACGACGGCAAAGTGCTCACCCTCGTGCTCAGCGACCAAGGGAAACACTTTGACCCCACGGCAAAAGAAGACCCCGATCCTGATGTCCATCCCGCAGACCGCGAACTGGGAGGCATGGGCATCTATATCGTCAAGAACATCATGAACGAAGTGACCTATCAGCGTCTCGAGGGCAGAAACCTCCTGACCATGAAGAAGGAAATTACATAAACCGGATAATTATAAAGAAGACTATTATGACACAGATTATCAAAGAAGATGGCAAGACCATCATTAAGACAGCCGCGCGCATTGACACCATGAATGCCGCACAGTTCGAACAGGACATCCAGCCCGCACTGGCCGATGGCGGTGTGGAAATCGTCATGGACTGCTCAGACCTTACCTATATGGCAAGCTCAGGCTTGCGTGTCATCCAGAAAACCATGCGCACCGTGATGCAGCACAAAGGCGATTTCAAAATGGTCAACGTGAACCCCGAAATCTACAAGGTGCTCGCCATGACAGGCTTCACCAAGTTCATGAAGGTAGAAAAGAAAATCGACTAAAAAAATCTTACCCATTATGGTTTATGCATTTATCATCGTACTCGTTGTAGCCATCGGACTGGCTGTCGGACTCTACTTCCAGATGAAAGCCAGCCACGCACAGGCCGACGAGCAAGTACAGTTACTCTGTGACTACCAGCGCCGTGTAGACGAGCAGCAGTAGTTGCTCGACGACTATCGTGCGCTCGAAAAGAACTTCCACAACGTAGGTGAAGGCTATGAGCAGGCCCTGCTGACATTCGAACAGATGGAGGAAGAACTGAAATCCACAAAGGCAGCTAACGAAGCATTGCAGCAACGTTGCCAACAGCTGGAAGCCCAGCTTGCCGCCAAAGGCTAATCGTGGATAATTTGAAATATTATTAAAGCAGTAGATTGGCCATCACCTTTCTACTGCTTTTTTTGTCCGTCCCGACGGACTGCCAGTCCGAACGGCTCGGACTGAGAGTCCGAAGCCTACGGACTCCCGGCTACCATTAATACCCAAGGTTATTTCCCCATAACCTTGGGTTATTTTGCAATAACCGTTCCTTATTCATCAATAACCGTTCCTTATTGATCAATAAGTGTCCCTTATTCGACGCAGAAAAAAGTTTTTTCAAATTTACCCTCACACCCTAACGTCACCCCTCTCAAATGCCGATGTACAGGGCGTTTGAACCACGTTACCCTTTTTAGTTCTCCCTAACGTCTCCCTAACATTTTGGGTAACCTATTACATTTTCACCTTGGGGTTTCAATGATGTGAGTCTCCAGAGGCAAAAACGTTAGGGAGAGGTTAGGGACAACCCTTTGTCCCTAACGTGCTCAAACACCCTGTATATCGTGGTTTGACGCAAAAATGTTAGGATGTGAGGGTAAAATCGAAATTCCTATTTCTCCGAAAGAAATTTTCGTTACTTTCGGAGAAATTAAATTTCTATTCGGAGTAATTGAAATTACTTTCGGAGAAATTCAAGAAGTAACCAGTAGCGATTGGTTTTACCGCTTAGACCTTGGACGAAGAGCCGACACCATGTTTTTCGAACTTTTTTTGCATTTGATGTTCCAGAATTTGGAATTCACGAAAATAATCCTTACTTTTGCATAGTAATTTCAATAAATATGGAAGAAAAGAGATATCCAGAACTTGACGAAGAGCAGGGCATTGGCATGTGCAGTGAACCATCAGGCAGTAATGCCTTAGACGGTTATGCTAATACCATAGAAACCTTTAACGGTGAAGTCGTAGCTGATACTTGGGATCCAGGCATTGGTCCATACGACATGGAAGAGTTGAAAGCTCGTATAGATGAGGCTGAGACCTTTATCGAAAAGGCAGAACAAGGAGATTGGAGTGATTGGGTAACGGAAGCTCAGTCTCGTGCTAATCTATACAATAAGTATCCATGGCTAAAGTAAGTTGGACTATAAAGGCCGACTGTCTTTTTGACAAATATGTGTTTAATGCTTTTTTGGAGTATGGCCAGAAGACTTCTAAGAAATGGATGCAAGAGCGTATTGTCTTTGCGGATCGTGTTGCAAAACAGCCAGAATCCTATATGTTGGAACCATTGTTAGCAGATAGGAAAAGGAAATATCGTAGTTGTCAGATAATGGGAAGATTTAAGATAGTCTACTTTTATGCCAAGTCATCAGAGGTTGTTCATGTTGTAGATATCTGGGATTCAAAAGCTAATCCCAAAGCTTTGATTAGACGTATTAAATAAACAACCAAAGGAAGTTACTCTCGGAGTATTTTAATTTCTATTCGGAGTAATATGGTTATTAGCCTGCTTCCTCTCAAATTTAACCAGAATTCCTTGGAAGTTTCAGCAAGTAAAACAGGTTCCAGTCCCTGCGTTCCACTAAATCTACTTTTCTTCCACATTATTGACATGAAATATAATCAACATGAACATCTCGTTTCTGTTATGCACATAGTAAAAATTATATAATTTAATTGGACATATCTTCTTCAATAACGAATCTTGCAGACTCTTCATCCAACATATCAATGAATCTTGCCTTTGTGCCGTATGGGACAATTATCTTCTCTAGTGATTCACAGCTTTTAAATGCTCCTTCACCTATCTCGCAGATGGACTTAGGTAGAGATATGCTACGTAAGCTTTTACACCACATAAAAGCACCTTCTTCAATGATAGATACCATCTTAGGTATTACGATTGACTCCAAGGACAAGCACCTCCAAAAGCAATAGTAAGGTATCTTTCTTATGGATTGGGACAGTCTAATACTTTTAAGGTCTTGACATTCCCAAAACGCTTCATTCTCTAGATACACCACAGAATTTGGCATTTCAACCTCTTCAATATTGCAAGGGTTAATGCACAAATCATCATTTTCATCGAATCTACCCATAAACGAGTAATGGGCTATGATTTGTGTACCGTCTTTGATTTTGTAGAACTTATGTCTGCCAATGGGTGCTGACAGCAGCCAAACCCCATCTGCACTGTATATCCCACAGTATTCGTCTTGGATGGTCTCACCAAACTGCTCAAAGTATTGTATCTCCCTTTCTTCCATTATGGTTTAATATAAGAGTATAAATCAAAGTATAATTTGTTATAAGTGATATAATATTGCTCTCTGATAAGGCAATGCTTAGGTTTCTTGTTTTCAGAGTATTCTTTAAAACAATCAATTAATTGTTCTGTGAAATAAGTACGGAATCCATTTTTGGTAACTATATAAGGCTGATTATCTTCATTATGAAATAGTTCATAGCCGTCATATATCTCGTTGAAGGAATTATAAGTCATAGGAGAGCCAAGCCATACTATAGCTTTGTCCCCATAAATTATACCTTTATAATTTGACAATAGCCTTTTATAATTCTCTACATAATCGTGAGGAACAATTATTGCCTCGAATTTATTTAGTTTATCAACATCTATATCTATATCCAAATTGGCAAAACGAATAACCCTAGATTTAATTTTTTCAATCATTCCATTTGGTATGATTCTCCACTCTTTTGGAAAAGTGAAACAAGGGGTATTGAAGAAAGAATCAGGTAAAGCATCCAAATCATTTTCTATTCTCTTGTGTGCTTCTTCAACTCGACGTCTCTCCCCCTTAGAAATAAGGCGTTCTGACTCCATAGAATAGAGTTTCGACTTACCTTGCTTGACTTTATGTTCATCCTTCCTCTTAAAAACGGACTGTATTTTGGAAATAATAAATAACACCCCCAAAATAGCTGCTATAAGGATAATCATCCAGAGGTCACCCAAACCACCATCATGAGAATATGAGCCACCTTCATCACCCCAATCTTGTGGTATAACCCTTCCTCGCTGTGCAAAAGCCTCCATCTGCATAGCAAGCGATATAAGTAATATGACCCCTTTATTGAAGTATAGTGATACTCGTTTCATTCTTAATCCATCAAGCATGTTACACCTTGATTCTCTAACTCTCCCCCACATTTGGGGCATCCGTCATTTGGTTCCCAATCTTGGGTGTTATAGCCTTTGCATTGGGGGCATGACACTTTCCCATTAAACACAGTCCCCAAAGCATAATACTTCTTAAACACATGTTGGCAATCATGGCAAACATAACAAGCCATGATGCTATCCATTAACATGTCAGTACTTTCGGATGGAGCTTCAACCTCCCATCCGCACTTCTTGCATTTATATAAATGTAATTCTGCCATAATTTATTGTTTTACCATATGTTAGTCACGCTCTAATTATCATCAATCCCAAATGTGGGAATCGTGGGTATCATTATACGGTATGTTCTTGCGCCATGCGTCTGGTTCATACTTGCCACCAAACAAGCCGCTATCTTTCTTAGGTTTTTTATCAAAGAATCCCATAAGCAAATTTTTAGTTACCGATGCAAAGATAGCATTTTTACATGAAACTTGCACTAATAATATTCAAAATTGTTATGAAAATGAATGTTTTTTGGAATTATCGTTCACAAAGCCAAACGTATCTATTGTCATTACCAAACCCTTGCAGTCAATCTTGAAGGATTCTGGCGCCTGTCCCAAATGTCGACAATCCAAATGGTTGTCTTGGTTACGTGATAGATAAAATAGTAGTTCTTGTTGATAGAGATGGAACGATAAATACGCTTACGGTCAGACAACAACGTTTCTGGATGACCAATCTCAGGATGTTTTAACAATGTGGCTCCGCGTTCACGAACACGCTCGACAAACAGATTAGCTGACCTTGTTCCTGCAAACTCGGCAAAGACAGATACAATTCTTAAAAATTCCTCGCGGGCCTGTTTAGTGAATTGTATTTGCATATCGGTTTACAATTGTCTGAGCATCCAGCATTACCTGGTCCCACGAGAAACCATTGTCATGATCCATCTCCTGCTCAGCCTGGTCGATACGAGCATTCATCTCATCAATATTGGCTGGGCCCACAAGCGGCATTCCTGGCCATTTGTCAATATCGTAGCCTGGGGTAGACACATCGCCACGAACAGCAGTACCAACTGGTTCTGCAGCCATCCCTGCGTTTTCTGATTCGTTAATAAGAGACTTCTTTTCTTCGTCCTTCATAACAATTTCGTTTCTTCGTTTGCAAAGATAGTAAACCTAAAATCCGCAACTATCATCCAATACACGATTAAGGGTAGATTTATGAGTCGTTAGTAGCAGCTTTCAGTAAAAAGCAACAGCACAACATCAATATGTAGCCACCATCCCCTTACCCCAC
>Ga0256404_1001315_pt1 | contig 61255 bp, 50 predicted proteins | sample RumenRJG_01DNA_FD_185990 | JGI IMG/M metagenome (GOLD analysis project Ga0256404, IMG submission 185990) | Bovine rumen microbial communities from Lethbridge, Alberta, Canada - RJG_01 | ecosystem: Host-associated > Mammals > Digestive system > Stomach > Rumen | place: Canada: Alberta | collected...
TACAGATAGCTGGGATTCATATTTCTACGCTTTAGTTAGGGGTAACCAAAGGTAGTGATAAAATCTTAGCTATCTTCATTTCTATCCATCTTTTTGGCACAAAAACTACGCATTTGTCGGATGAGCCCGCTAAAACATTGCTCCTTATGATTAGCTGCGAAAAAGGAATGCGATGTTGTTAGAATCCGCCTCCACCGAATCCTCCGCCGCCAAAGCCACCGCCTCCTCCGAAGCCGCCTCCGCCACCGAAGCCACCCATGGGGAATTGGGGTTCGGGTTCCTTGCCCAGGTCGATGAGCAGACGTGTCAGAGCGCGTCGACGTTGAGCCCAAGTGGCGAAGTCGTCAGCACGTAGGGTCTTGATGCCAAATCCCTGTCTTTGCGGCATGTTCTGCATGAACTCGAGTTTGCTTGTGGTGATGATGCAGGAACGAGTCTTACCAGTCGACAGCAACTGGTCGGCAATCGCATCGGCGCCTCCCACTTTGAACCAGCTTTCCATCGTGTCGCCCTCACCAGGAACGAGCTGTATGAAAGCAGGAATAACCATTCGTCCTTCTTGCATGGGTGCAATATACCATGCCTCCTGCCTGTCGAGGTCATAGCTTGTACGGCCGTGTTTGATGTTGCCTTGCGAGGCGAAGTTGAAGTGGGAATTCGGGTTGTTTGCGATGCTGTATTTGAAGCCTACGTCAGGCGAGAGATACATATTGCTCGGGTCGGCAACAGGTGTTCCGTCAACAACAAAGCAATACTTGAATGTTTCGAAGAGATAGTCTCTGACCATCGTGCTCCAAACGCCATCGCTGTCGCGCTCCATCACGATATTGCGAGGCAGCATCTCACACTTCAGCTCCACTTGTTTTGCCTCAGGGGCTTTGAAGCGGAAGGTAATGCCCTGTTCGCTATATTCCGGCGAGATGATGGGGCGGGGGAACAGACGGGCCATCACGCCAGGTGTGAACTGCTGTTCCTGACCTGTAGCAGCAGGAGCAGGCTTTGCAGCCGCCATCGCATCGTCGGCAGCCTTCTTATTGAAGAGCAAAGGGAGTGTCTTTACGAGGAAATACTTTGCATTCATCCACGTGTGACCAAACTTTCCTGTGGTGAACTCTTTAACGGAACGGATGCCTTTCTTGTCGAGAAACTCCATGTAGTCGCGGGCATTTCCATAGAGGAAGTCGTCGGTACCCACGCCGAGCCAGAACAGATGAATCTTCTTGTTCGTGTCGTCAGCGTTGTCGTAGACATCGGGAATGGTGGTCGACGTGAACGAGCTATAACTGCACAGATAGCTGAACTTGTCGAGATTGCTCAATCCGTTGAAGAGTCCTTGGTTGCCTCCACGCGAAAAACCGCCGATAGCACGATGGTCGCGGTCGTTGCGTGTGCGATAGTTGCTCTCTATGTAAGGCATCAGGTCTTGAATCAGGTCCTTGCTGAAGACGTCGCCGCCAAACTGCGTCTGTGGCATTCCAGCTGCTGGTGGCGCGGGCAGAAGTTTCGTGGGATTGCCATAGGGCAGGACCACAATCATCTCCTTTGCCTGTTTATCGGCAATCAGGTTGTCGAGAATGTAGTTCACGCGTCCCACCTTATAATATACTTCCTCCGTATCGGTAGTTCCGCTAATGAGGTAGAACACGGGATAGCGCTTCTGCTGACTCTCCATGTAGCCTGGCGGGAGGTATACAATAGCGGTATTGGTTCCACCGAGACTTTGCGAGTAGTAGTGGATGTATTCCAACCTGCCATGAGGTACATCGCGGATGTCGTGAGGCAGAGGACCGTTCTTCGACTTGATCTCGAGCAGACTGTTCTTGAATCCCTCGTTAGGGAAATAAAGATCGTTCTCTGGATCCATCACGCTGATGCCGTCTACAATGAAGCAATAAGGATACATGTCGGGTTCGGCAGGTCCGAGAGTGGCGGTCCAGATGCCGTCGTCGCCACGTTTCATTTCGTTTCGGCCGGCAAACTGCACGTCGACCATCACGACTTTTGCTGAATCGTTTTTATAGCGGAACGTGACGGTTCCATCGTCGTTGACGCGTGGCTGCGAAAAAACTGCGGTCGCGGCCATCAACAAAACAATTGATAAAAGCACTTTTTTCATAACCTTATACTTTTTATTTGTTACCGCCAGCCTCATTCAAGAAACCGACCATCTTCTGTAAGTTATCTTCTGAATACATACCCATGCCGTGTCCGCCTTCCGGAACAAACGTTGCCGTGGTTTTCACACCTGCAGCCTTGAGCAGCTCATAGAACTTTTTGCCTTGACAGCACGGCACCACATTGTCTTTCTCTCCATGGAAAATGATGATGGGAGGGTCATTCTTGTCGACATAGTTGGTGGCGCTCAGGCTGAGGTATTTGTCGGGCTCTGTGGCAAGACTGGCGTTCAGCAGAATGTCCTCAGGACTTTTCTCGCCCATCTGCATGTGGTCTCCGCAATCCATAGCCGTGAGGTCGACGGGGCCAGACCAATCGCAAGCTGCGTTCACGGTACTCAACTCGTTGCAGTAGTTGCCCACGTTGCCTTCAAGGTCGATATCAACCGTGCCCACCTTGGCTTGCTTCTGGCCGCTTGTGGTAGCAGCTATTGAAGCAAGATGACCGCCCGATGAGAAACCGCTGGTAGCGACAAAGGATGGGTCGAAGTGGTACTTGGCAGCCTCGCCACGCACGAAACGGATGACGGCACGAATGTCGTGCAACTGTGCAGGCCACTTGGCGTCCATGCTAGAACGGTGGTTTGGGCATACAACAGCATAGCCTGCATTAAGCAAGGCCTTCACGATGGTTCCAAGGTCGGCAGCTCCTTTGCTGCTATTGCTGAACCAAGCGCTTCCATAGATGTGAATCACAACAGGATAGGCTGCTTTTTCTTTCTTGGGCAGGTAGATGTCGCAGGTGTGAAATGCCTGGTCGTCGCCTGCATAGTTCACGTCTTTCCACACTTGAGAGGTTTCCAAGGAGGCTTCTTTCTGGAATCCGCCGAATCCGCCAAAACCGCCTCCTGGCTGGGCTACTGCGAGTGTTGCCATGCACCACATCGCCAGTATTGATGATAGTTTCTTTTTCATACTTTTCTTGTCTTTTGTGAGAACGTTCAATATGATTGTTTCTGATTAGTTATTTCAGCGTGAAGGGCAGAGCCTTCAGGTCGGCATCTCGCGATGATGTACCATACAGAATCTGATACTTGCCGGCACGAGGGCTGAGTTCGTCGATGGCTTCGTCGTAGTATTCAAAGGCCTCGCTGTCGAGTGTCACGGAGAAATTCTTTGTTTCGCCCGGGCTCAGTATGAGCTTCTGGAAGCCTTTCAGCGCCTTGATGGGAGCACCTGCATCGTCGAGCGCCTTCACGTAGACCTGAATGGTTTCGGTTCCCTCGCGTTTGCCCGTATTGGTGACGGGAACGGTCAGGGTGACTTTGCCGTCCTTCTTCATCGACTTGCGTGACAGCTTTGCCTTACCAACGTTGAAAGTGGTGTAGCTCAGACCATAGCCGAATGCATATTGCGGCTGACCGGTGAAGTAGCGATAGGTGCGGTTCTTCATAGAGTAGTCGAGGAAGTCGGGTAGGTCGTCGTTCGAACGATAGAACGTGACGGGCAGTTTGCCGCCGGGGTTGTAGTCGCCGAAGAGCACGTCGGCCAAAGCCTTAGCTCCTCCCTGACCGGGATACCAAGCTTGCAACAGGGCGTCGTATTGACCTTCAACGCTGCCAAAGGCGATGGCCGAGCCTGAGCAATTGACAAAGACGACGGGACGGCCAGTTTTATGCATAGCGGTAAGCAGCATCTGCTGAACCTTGGGCAGTTCGATGGTCTGCTTGTCGCCACCTTCGCCCTCCATACGTGCCGAGATGCCACCGATAATGATGATAGCGTCGGCTTGTTTCACCTCGTTGGCAAGGTCGGTGAAGTCGGCCAGCTTTCGCTCACAGATGTCACCACGAAGCATAGCGAACTGTCCGTTGCCGCGACGATATTCAATCACCACATCGTAGGTCTTTCCTTTCTCTACGTTGAACGACTTGTAGTCTGGACGGCGACGTCCAAAACCGAAACCACGTCTGCCGTTGCCTGCGGCAGCCTCCTCAACAACCTCGCCGTTCACTTTTAGGACGTATCCGTTGTCGGTGGTGAGGGTATACTTCATCTCGCCGGTAAACGTTGCGGTATACTGTCCGCTCACGCGTACCGAAAGAGAGTCGTTGTTGATGCCCTCAGCAAAACCCCAGGCTCCGAATGTCGAGAAGTTCAGCTCGTTGTAGTAGCCGCTCTTCGCGGGTTCTCCGCTCAGTTCCTTGTTGTTCCAGAACTCCACTTTCACACCCTTGCCGTCGTTGAAGTCTTGCAGATGGTGAATGGTAGTGTACTCGTCGTTCAGTTCACAAGCTTTATGATAGATGATGTTTGTGTTGGGTAGCGCCTGGCGGATGCCGTAGAGTAGGGAGTGTTGGTGATTTTTGGTGGGCGTGCCGCCGTAGTTGCCGTTGAGCAACTCTACGTCGTCGGCATTAGGTCCCACGACAGCCAGCGTCTTGATGTTCTTTGAAAGAGGCAGCACACCGCTATTCTCCAGCAGCACCATTGACTCGCGTGCAGCCTGTGTGGCAAGCTCGTTGTGCTTCTCGCTACTGATGTCAGAGGCCGGAATCTTTGCCCAGGGAAGCATTTCGGCGGGGTCGAACATACCTAATTCGAAGCGCCCGGTCAAAGTGTTTCTCAAGTGGGAATCCAACACGTCCTCCTCAATAAGTCCCTTATTCAAGCCTTCGGTAAGACTCATAAACACCTTTCCGCACTCTAAATCCGTGCCGTTGAGAACGGCGTCGACCGATGCCGAGAGTCCGTCCTTGTGCGTTTCATGTTGGCCACGATTGAAGAAGTTGTTGATGGCGTCGCAATCTGTGAGCACAATTCCCTTGTAGTCCCATTTGTTGCGAAGGATGTCGATGAGCAGGCGGTCGCTGGTGCAACAGGGCTTGCCTTCGAAACGCTGGTAGGCGCACATCACCTCGCGCACGTTGCCCTTCTTCACCAAAGCCTTGAAGGCAGGCAGGTAGGTCTCCCATAGATCGCGGTTCGTGGGTTCCACGTTCATGGAGTGGCGCAGGGGCTCCGGTCCGCTATGTACGGCATAATGTTTGGCGCAGGCGTGGGTTTTGAAATATCCGTTCTTTGGGTCTTGCATGCCAAGTACGGTCTGCACGCCCAACACAGCATTCAGATAGGGGTCTTCGCCACATGTCTCCTGGCCACGTCCCCAACGTGGATCGCGGAAGATGTTCACGTTAGGACACCAGAATGTGAGTTCAGGATTACCCGGATAGTAGACCTCGCCCATGCCGACGTGTTTCACGCTATGGTCGGAGCGGTTCCAGTTGGCGCGTGCCTCGTCGCTAACTTGCGAGAACACATCGAAGACCAACTTTTCGCTAAAGGCAGCCGCCAAGCCAATGGGCTGAGGGTAGACGGTATAGCCGTCTTGGCGCACTCCGTGGCACGCTTCGCTCCACCAGTTATAGCTGGGGATGCCAAGTCGGTCGATAGAAATCGACTTGTTCATCATCAACCCGACTTTCTCTTCAGGCGTCAGCATTCCCAACAGACTCTCCACTCGTTCCGACCTCGACAGCTGTGGGTTCTGCCAAGGATACTGCGTTTGAGCATTCACGCGGTTTGTACTCAGGGTGATGGCGATAGTCGCCAAGATGATAGCTTTCTTCATATTTCGCATGGTTTATTTTGATGCAAAGGTACTAAAAAATGTATGAAAGGATTGTGCTTGGTGTATCAAATAACATTCCACATGTAACATCTTAGATGTTGTGTGCGACGGGATTGGGTGTTACGGTTGTTTTTCTTAACAAATTGGTCATAAAAAAACTAAAGCGACGGCCTGTCACAGGCGATCGCTTTAAATCTTCAATAGGTATTAGTCTTTTAAGGTAAAAAGATTGTTTTCAGGATAACGTTTGCAAAGGTAAGTATTTTTTTAGAACTTCCAAACTTTTATGAGAGTTTTTTTTGATAAAAAAATCTGTGTGCCCACACAATTGTGTTTTTTTTAGAAACAAGCCAAAAAGTTTGCAGAAATTGGTGAAAAATTGTAACTTTGTCACAACTTATTTGACTCATATCAATTCATTATGAACAAGATGAAACTATTTTTGTGTACAATTGCGATGATTCCAATTGTTTCGTACGCACAAACACACAGAGAACTTACAATTCGTAACTGGGATTTCTCACGTGACAAACAGACGTGGCAGCAAGTCAACGTGCCTCACGACTGGGCTATTAGCGGGCCTTTCGACAAGAAGTGGGACATACAGGTGGTCGCCATCGAGCAGAACGGCGAGAAGGAAAAGTCGGAAAAGACTGGCCGCTCGGGAGCGTTGCCTTGGATTGGCGAGGGACATTATCGTACGACGATTGCCCTCGACGAGTTGCCAGGTCATGCTGAATTGCTGTTCGATGGTGCGATGAGCGAGCCCGTTGTCAGCGTGAACGGCCACGAAGCTGGACGTTGGGCTTATGGCTATAATGCCTTCCGCATCGACGTTACACCTTATTTAATTAAAGGAGAGAACCAAATTGCCGTCGACCTGAAGAACGTCGAGGAGAGCTCGCGCTGGTATCCCGGCGGAGGCATCTATCGGCCTGTGAAGCTGGTAACGACCTCGAAAACGCATATCGATGATTGGTCGGTTTATGTTCGTACGATGACCATCGACAAAGAGAAGGCCGTTTTGGAGGCCGAAGCAAAGGTCGTTGATCCTGCAGACCAGATGGTTGGTTCGATGGTGCTGACGGGTCCAGATGGACTGAAGGCCGAAAGTGGCGACCTGCGCTTAGAACCTGATGGCAAGTTCTACGCGCGGTTTACCATCAAGAATCCGCAGCTATGGTCGCCTGAGACACCTTATTTATATAGTATAAAGACGGACGTGTACAAGCTGGGCAAGGCTGGAGAAGCTGATCATCGTGTGCTGATAGACTCGAAAACGATGAAAACGGGCATTCGTACTGTTCGCGTCAGCCGTGAACATGGGTTTGAGCTCAACGGCCAAACTCGCAAGCTGAAAGGCGTCTGTCTGCACCACGACCTTGGTCCGTTGGGTGCTGCCGTCAACAAGGCTGCGCTCATACGCCAAGTGAAGATTCTGAAGGAAATGGGTTGTGACGCTATTCGAACGAGCCACAACATGCCTTCTACGATGCAGATGGAGGTTTACGACTCGCTGGGTATGATGGTGATGGCCGAATCGTTCGACATGTGGATTTATCCCAAGTGCAAGAACGGTTACGCCCGTTTCTTCCGCGAGTGGGCTGACAAGGATGTTGAAAACCTCGTGCTGAACCATCGCAACCACCCGTCGCTGGTGATGTGGTCGATAGGCAACGAGATCCCAGAGCAATGGAGCGAGGAAGGTCGACAGATCAGCATCCGCCTGCAAGGCATCTGCCACGCCCTTGATCCCTCGCGCCCTGTCACACAAGGTTTGGATCGCGTAGACAACGCGCTCAGTTCAGGCTTTGCACAAGCGATGGACGTGCCGGGCTTCAACTATCGTGTACATCGTTATCTGCCAGGTATTGAACGACTCCCGCAAGGCTTCCTGCTCGGAAGCGAGACAGCTTCGACGGTCAGTTCGCGAGGTGTCTACAAGTTCCCTGTGGAATATTCAAACCACAAGACCTACGACGACGGCCAATGCAACGGATACGACTCTGAGTGGTGCTCGTGGAGCAATCTGCCTGAGATTGACTTCATGGCAATGGACGACCTGCCATTCACCATCGGACAGTTTGTATGGACGGGCTTCGACTATCTGGGCGAGCCCACACCCTATGACGGCTACTGGCCTTCGCGTTCAAGCTATTTTGGCATCTGCGACCTGGCTGGCATGCCCAAAGATCGTTACTACCTCTATCGTTCTCAATGGAATAAGGAAGAGCACACCATCCATCTGTTGCCACATTGGACATGGGCAGAACGTAAAGGAAAGCAAACACCCGTCTATTGCTATACGGACTATCCAACAGCTGAACTATTTGTAAACGGGAAGTCGCAGGGCAAAATCACGAAGGCTACCAGCGAGCAGGTAAACTTCTATAATGCTGACGTTGTAAAACACACGCCCCAGACCATCTTCGACCGCTATCGTCTGCGTTGGAATGATGTGCGTTATGAACCGGGTGAGCTGAAGGTTGTGGTCTACGACGAACAGGGTAATAGGGCAGGCGAGCAAGTGCTCCGTACGGCTGGCAAGCCCACGGCCATGAAGACTACCGTTTGGACTCAGAATGGCGATCAGACGCTTCGTGCTGACGGCGACGACTTGGCCTATGTGACCGTTTCGCTCGTCGACAAGGCTGGAAACGAGATTCCCGACGCTACCGACCAACTATCGTTCGAGGTGAAGGGTGCAGGTAAGTTCCGTGCGGTTTGTAATGGCGACGCCACATCCACCGAGGTCTTCACCAATCCCACAATGCGGCTCTTTGCCGGCAAGCTGGTTGTTACCTTACAGGCAGGTCAGAAACCAGGTAAATTGCAGCTCACCATTCGCGACAAGAGCCGTCGGGTAAAAGCCAAGACCATTAGTATCGACGTCAAATAAGCCGAAGCTTTGATGATTGTTTAGATTTTGGATATAAACTCAAATTGGTTTTATGCAGGGACGCCGCGCATGATGAGAATATAAGAAGACTATCTGAATTGCTGCACAAAGAACGCGGCACGCCGCGTCCCTACATTAACAAGATTGATATCAAGGAAAGTCCAAAGAGGTAATTGATATCAAGGATATGGCCTCAGGGCCAACAATCAAAGACAATGAAAAAGGAGCATCCCCGAATGAGGATGCTCCTTGATTATTAAGCATGTTGCTTTGCTGATTACTCAGACCAGTCTTCCTTAGCCTTGCGGACGTAGCTCTGGTAGCGGAGCTTAGCCATGCGCTCGGCCTCGGCGAAGAGTTCGTCGGCCTCGTTAGGATAAGCCTTCTGAACAGACAGGTAGCGAACCTCGCCCAGCAGGAAGTCGCGGAACTTATCCCATTGCGGCTCCTTCGAGTCGAGTGTGAACGGGTTCTTGCCCTGCTCAGCCAGTTGTGGGTTGTAACGCCACAGGTGCCAGTAACCGCACTCAACGGCACGGCCTTCCTCAGCCTGCGAACGACCCATGCCACCCTTGATCTTCAGACCGTGGTTGATACACGGAGCGTAGGCGATGACGAGCGACGGTCCGGGATAAGCCTCAGCCTCGCGGATAGCCTTCAGACATTGAGCGTTATCGGCGCCCATAGCCACCTGAGCTACATAAACGTAGCCGTAGGCTGTAGCAATCATACCGAGGTCCTTCTTGCGGATGCGCTTACCTTGAGCAGCAAACTGAGCGATAGCGCCCAGAGGAGTAGCCTTCGACGACTGGCCACCGGTGTTGGAGTAAACCTCGGTGTCGAGCACGAGCAGGTTTACATCCTCGCCAGAAGCAATCACGTGGTCGAGACCACCATAGCCGATGTCGTAAGAAGCACCGTCACCACCGATGATCCATTGTGAACGCTTCACGAGATAGTGGTCGAGCGTCTTCAACTCCTCGCAGAACGGGCAACCAGCCTCAGCACCAGCGGCGATGAGCGGCTTTAGAACGGCGGCCAGACGCTTCGTCTCCTCAGCATCCTCCTTTTTCTCGATCCACTCGGCGGCAGCAGCCTTGAACTCCTCAGGAGCATTCTCGCTAGCCTGCTGGAGCAGCAGCACGACGCGCTCCTTCATCTTCTTGTTACCGAGCACCATACCCATACCGAACTCGCAGAAGTCCTCGAACAGAGAGTTGTCGAAGGCAGGACCTTGACCCTTCTCGTTCTTGGTGTAGGGCGATGACGGGATGGAAGCAGAATAGATGCTGGAGCAACCCGTAGCGTTGGCAATCATCTCACGGTCGCCGAACAGCTGGCTGACGAGCTTCACATAAGGAGTCTCACCACAACCAGAGCAAGCGCCCGAGAACTCAAAGAGCGGAGTAGCGAACTGCGAGTTCTTCACATTCGACTTGATGTCGACGAGATCCTGCTTGCTGGGAACCTTCACGAGCTTGTCCCAGTTCTCGGCTTCCTTCTTCATATCCTCTGCATCGGGGTTGAAAGGCACCATCTTCAGGGCCTTGCCCAGCTTCGGATTACCCGGACATACATCGGCGCAGTTGCCGCATCCCAGACAGTCGAGTACGGAAGTCTCAATACGGAAGTGCATACCCTTCATAGCGGCGGGAGCCTTCATCTCGATGGTGTCAAGACCGTCGAAGGCAGCGAGCTCATCGTTGGTCAGTACGAACGGACGAATGGCAGCGTGCGGGCAAACGAAGGCACACTTGTTACACTGGATACAGTTCTCAGGATTCCAAACGGGAACGAATGCCTCCACACCACGCTTCTCATAGGCGGCGGTACCATTCTGCCACGAACCATCGACGGTGTCGTGCTTCACGAAGTCGCTGACCTTCAGCAGGTCGCCAGCCTGAGCGTTGATAGGACGAACGAGTTCCTTCACGAATGCGGGAGCCTCGTCAGCCTTCTCGGCATCGTCGGGCAGGTTAGCCCATGCAGGATCAACCACCAGCTGCTTGTACTCGTCACCACGGTCGACGGCAGCATAGTTCATGTTCACAACGTCCTCACCCTTCTTGCCGTAAGACTTCACGATGAACTTCTTCATCTGCTCAACGGCGAGCTCCACGGGAATCACACCCGTGATGCGGAAGAATGCCGACTGCAGGATGGTGTTCGTGCGGTTGCCGAGACCAATCTCCTGGGCAATCTTCGTAGCGTTGATGGTGTAGACGGTGATGTTGTTCTTAGCGAAATAGCGCTTCACCTTGTTAGGCATGAAGTTCACGAGCTCCTCGCCTTCGAAGATGGTGTTCAGCAGGAACGTACCATTCTTCTGCAGACCACGTGTCACATCATACATGTGCAGGTAAGCCTGAACGTGGCAAGCCACGAAGTTAGGTGTGGTCACGAGATAGGTAGAGCGGATGGGCGTGTCGCCGAAACGCAGGTGCGAGCAGGTGAAGCCGCCCGACTTCTTCGAGTCGTAGGAGAAGTAAGCCTGGCAATACTTGTTGGTGGAGTCGCCGATGATCTTCACAGAGTTCTTGTTGGCACCAACGGTACCATCGGCACCAAGGCCGTAGAACTTAGCCTGGAACATGCCCTCGCCACCGAGTGCCATCTCTTCAACCTCAGGCAGAGAGGTGAACGTCACGTCGTCGACGATACCTACGGTGAAGTGGTTCTTCGGCTCGGGAAGAGCAAGGTTGTTGAACACGGCGATGATCTTGGCAGGCGTGGTGTCGCTTGAACCAAGGCCATAGCGTCCACCCACGATGAGCGGTTTGTTCTCTACATCGTAGAAAGCACTCTTCACGTCGAGGTACAGAGGCTCACCCTCGGCACCCGGCTCCTTTGTGCGGTCGAGCACGGCGATGCGCTTCACGGTCTTGGGAACAGCAGCCAGCAGATGCTTCACAGAGAACGGACGATAGAGGTGTACAGCCACCATACCAACCTTCTCACCCTGAGCTACGAGGTAGTCGATAGCCTCGCGGGCAGCCTCGGTGGCCGAACCCATGAGGATGATGATGCGCTCGGCATCCTCGGCTCCGTAGTAGTCGAAGAGGTGATACTCACGGCCGGTAATCTCGCTGACCTTCTGCATGTAGTACTCCACAACCTCAGGCACCTTGTCGTAGGCAGCGTTGCAAGCCTCACGATGGGTGAAGAAGGTCTCGGGGTTCTCAGCAGTACCGCGCGTCATGGGGCGCTCAGGTGAAAGGGCGCGGTCGCGGAAGCGCTTCACGTCGGCGGGATCGACGAGCTTAGCCACTTCTTCCTGTTCCATGACCTCAATCTTGTGATACTCGTGCGAGGTGCGGAAACCATCGAAGAAGTTCACGAACGGAATCTGCGTCTTCAGCGTGGCGAGGTGAGGAACTGCTGTGAGGTCCATCACTTCCTGCACACTACCAGAGCAGAACATAGCGAAACCAGTCTGACGGCAAGCCATCACATCCTGATGGTCGCCGAAGATGCAGAGCGAGTGGCTGGCCAGCGTACGGGCCGATACGTCGAAGACGCAGGGCAGCATCTCACCGGCAATCTTGTACATGTTGGGAATCATCAGCAGCAAGCCCTGCGAAGCGGTGAACGTCGTGGTGAGCGCACCAGCCTGCAGCGAGCCGTGAAGAGCACCTGCGGCACCACCTTCCGACTGCATCTCCTGCACAGAGACATTCTGTCCCCAGAGGTTCTTGCGGCCGCGGGCAGCCCATTCGTCAACATGCTCCGCCATAGGCGAAGACGGAGTGATGGGGTAGATAGCAGCTACCTCCGAGAACATATAGCTCACATGAGCCGCAGCCTCGTTACCATCACAAGTGATAAACTTTTTTTCTTTAGCCATTGTTTGTTAATAATTAAAAGATGTTTTGTATAATGATTTGGTTTTAAAATTAATTGAACTCTTATGATGTGTAGTTAAAAGAATCCTCATGCGCAAAGCCCTAATAGAGGAAACCCAGCAGCCAGAGGGGCAACTGGTTGTCGTGGCCCACCTCGGTGTTGTATCGTGCATAATAGGTGTCGTCGTTCTTGCGCATCTTCGCATCGTTCTTGGCATCGCAGATGCGGAAGCGCTTGTCGCCGTCGACGATATAGTGGGCGTCCTTGCCTGCCTGGTTCACGGTGTGGTCCTTCCAGAGCGAGTTCACGAAGAACGTCTCCATGGCGTCCTGCTTTTCCACGTTGATGGGGTAGATGGCATAGAGCAGGTTGGAGTTGTGGAGCATCACCTTCGACGGCTTCTTTGGGAAGTCTTCGCCCACGGGGTAGATCATGTTGAGCATGCGGGCATCCGTGAGATATTTCATGTAGTTCATCACGGTGGCACGGCTGGTCTCGATGTCGTTGGCAAGCTGCGACACGTTGGGAGCCTTCGGACCATCCTCGGCGAGCTGATAGAAAAGCTTCTTGATCTTGGTGAGGTACTTCAGTTCAATCTGCTTGATGAGCAGAATGTCGACCTCGGTCATCATGTTCATGGTCTTCAAGAGGTTCTCGGAATAGTTGCGTTGCTCTTGGAAGAACGGATAGAAACCATGATGAATGTAGTCCTGGAAGTAGCGCATGGGGCTCACCATCGGCAGAATCTCCTTCACGATGCGCTCGTGGTTGTGCAGAATGTCGTCGAGCGAGTAGGAGTGGAACTGATTGCCCGTCATAAGGTTGAGGAACTCGCGGAACGAGAAGCCGCGCAGGTTGTAGCTCTTCACGATGCCGTTCAGCTCGGGGTTCTCTTCCTTCAGGCGCATCACGCTGGAACCGGTGAACACAATCTTCAGCTCAGGGTACAGGTCGTAGCAACGGCGCAGCTCCTGGCTCCATTCCGTCTGCTTGAACACCTGGTCGATGAGCAGCACGCGACCTCCGTGCGATACGAACTCGCCTGCGAAGTCGGCTATGCCGCGGCCCTGAAAATAGAAGTTGTTCATGTTGACGTAGAGGCATTGGCGGTCTCTGACGTCGAAGTTTTCCTTGGCATATTGCAGCAGGAACGTGGTTTTTCCCACGCCGCGCGTACCCTTGATGCCAATGAGGCGGTCGCGCCAGTCAATCTCATCCATCAGCGTGCGGCGGACGGGTGCGTGGACATGCTCGACAAGGTAGCTATGTGTGCGAAAAAATGCTTCCATGCTGCGTTTGTAATGATATATCTTTGCAAAGGTACGTTTTTTTTTCCGATTTCGCAAACTGAAAGCAAGAAAATTCCTTTCGTTTAATGTTTTTTCAGATAGAACTGCTCGTACTGGCGTGCTACTTTCAGGTAATCGTGGTGTCTTTTCACGTATTGCCAGCTCTCTTCGCGCAGCTGCGGCACCCGTTCCAGGTGCAAGACGAGTTGCTCTAGTTCGTGGCGAACACTTTCGTAGGTGGGCTGCACGTTGACGATGGGATGCAGCTCTTCTTCGCCGAGGATGGCATAGTTCTCGGGCTCGCCACCTCCGATGCAGATGATGCCTTTCGTCATAGCTTCCAGCGGATTCATCGAGGGGGTATAGCTGTAGAGTTGGTCGAGAATGGCATCGGAACCGTTCATGAGCTCGACGTATTGTTCAAAGGGAATGTTCTCGGCGATGCGTAGTTCCACTTTGTCGGGATAGGCTGCCTGAACGTCCTGGGCAGCACGCAACATGATGTCGGTACCTTTATATTCCGACCGCGTGCGATTGATGCCGATGAAGAGCCGCAACCGCTCGGGCGGAGTGGGGGAGATGGCAGGGCGTTCGCCTACAACGATGGGAAAGGGAATGAACTGCGTCTTCTGTGGGAACTTCGGCTCGTAGCAGACCTGGTACTCGTAGAGGCCCGTGATGATGCCGTCGCAGTCGTTGGCAATCAGCTCGTTGAGTTGTTGTTTGTCGGTTCCCAGCCAGTCGTGGCGTTCTTGCAAGGCGTCAGCATTCGTGCGCAACTCGTTGCCGATGTTGAAGTCGCTATAGCGCAAGGGACGTTCGTTGCAACAGGTGCTCACCCAATAGTAGTCCATACCGAATGCACACAGAAACACACGCTTGTTGTGGCGTCGCAGATAGCGATAAACGGGCGTGATGCGTGCTGCCTTCAGCTCGAGGAACATGGGGTTGATGAGTTGAACCACGTCGTAGCCGCGCAACTTGGGCAGAATGCGAAGCAGGCGGAGCCAATAGGCCAGGCCACCCAGCTTCGTGTAGGAACGGGTCAGGTCGATGTCGCGGGGATAGTTCTTCCAGAAGTCGCCGTTCGAAACCACGGTGACCTCATGTCCCAGTTCACGCAGACCTTTTGCCAGCGTGGCATGCACGTTGCTATATTCGCCCAGTAGTAGTATTCGCACGATTCTTATAGCCTATAATGGTCTCTTTTCTTAAAAGGTGTTAACTCTTCTCGCTTACGCACGAGGTTTATCCGCGAGCCGCAAACAGCAACAGCAGGCGCCTGCCAGCCGCGTTTCCAACGAGCCGGCGGAACATGCTGTATTTCTTCGTGTAGGCCTTGTCGGGCAACGGGAAGAGGCCTGCCACCTCCAGATGCTTGATGGCTGCGTCGAGCGACTCCTTGTTGCGGGTGAGACGGATGGTCTGATAGAGATAGTCCATCGACAGCTGTGCCACACGGCGGCTCAACGCCACGCGCTCACCTTCGGGAATGGTGGCCGAGGTCTTCTGCAGGCGGTAGATGATGTTTCGCATGTCCTCAAGGCGCTTCCGCGTGTGGGCTTCGTCGGCCTGATGGGTGATCGACTCTTCACGTTGGCGGTAGTAGTAGGCGTCGGCCTCGGTGAAGTAGAGCTGGTCGGCCTTGAGCAGCAGCAGGGGTGTGAACTCCTCGTCCTCGTGGTAGATGCCGGGGGTGAAGCGCAGGTTGTCGAGCATCAACCGTCGGAACAGATAGCCGCAGGCCGATGCCCGCAGGTTGTGGTTATGCAGATACGAGGCGCCAGTCATCGGTCCTTCAATGGCGATGTCGTCTTCGCTGTCGCGAGCCGACTGTGTGTTCAGACCGAAGAGCATCATGTCGGCATCGTGCTCCTTCACCCATTGCAGACATTGGCGATAGGTGTTGCTGAGCAGACAGTCGTCGCCGTCGACAAACTGAATGTAGCGGCCTGTGGCAATACGCAAGCCGTTGTTGCGGGCCACGCTCAGACCGCAGTTCTGCTGCCGCAGGTAGACCATGCGATCCTGCCAGTCAGAGAGTTCGGCAAGGGGTGTCACTTCGCTGCCGTCGTCGACGAGTACGATTTCACATTCGTCGTCGTCAAGTCCCAACGCGCCAATGCTCTCCAGACACTCGCGGAGCAACTGGTGAGGCATGTTGTAGGTGGTGACGATGAAGCTCACTAACGGCCTCTTTTGCTGAAGCAATGAAGGAGTTTGTTCGTTCTGCATAAGTTCTTCAGTCCTAATATGTTAAGTGCTTTTACTTTAATTCCTGCTTTACCTGCGTCGGGATGATTGCACACCTGCTTGAAACGTGGCAGATCGGCTACTTCGCCGGTTGCTTCGCAGACGTCGAGCGCCACATTCAGCACCTTGCCGTAATAGTGTGCCGTGGGGTGGGCGAGAGGGCTGTTGGAGTCCTTCTTCAGCACCTTCAGATGTGCCTGCAGCAGGTCGCGCAGCTCTTCGCCTCCGGCCTGCATGGTGATGCCCTTGGGGTTGTGGCAATAGTAGTACCAGCCCAGACTTGTCGTCGCCACGCAATAGGCCCGCTCGAGCAACAGCGGAAGCATGTAGGCATCTTCAAACTTGCGACCTTCAGGGAAGGTGAGCCCGTCGAACAGCTCTTTCTTGTAAATCTTGTTGCAGGCATACGTGTGCTCGTAGGCTCGTGCCGTATACCAATAGTCATGCATGTCGGTATAGGCTCGGTCGTCGAGTCGCAGAATGTTCATGTGTCCGGGCCAGCCGTAATGCTCGTAGACGGAATATTCCAGCAGGTCGTACTCGTGATGCACGGCCAGTAGTTCCATCAGCGGCTTCAGCGTGTCGGCACCCAAGTAGTCGTCGCTGTCGACGAAGGTGACGTATTCGCCCTTGGCGCGTGCAAGACCGGTGTTGCGCGCAGCACTCAGTCCGCCATTCTCGCGACGATGTCTGACCACGACACGTGCATCCTTGGCGGCGAGCTTGTCGCATAGCTGGGGACAGCGGTCAGGCGAACAGTCGTCGACAAGTATCAGCTGCAGGTCACGGAAACTCTGGCTCAGAATGCTCTCCACACAACGCTCCAAAGTGTCCTCAACACCGTAAACAGGTACTATTACAGATAGTTTCATGCTGCAAAGATAATAATAAAATGTGAAGTTAAAGAAGGTAAAAAAGTTAAAGAAGTTAAAGAAGACCGAGAAGTTCATGATGTTTGCGCATAAAAGCATAAAAAACGCACCCCCATTGCTGGGAGCGCGTCTTCTGAGAGTTTCAACCTTGCGGGGAGGCGAAAGATTCTAGTTTCTAGTTTCTAGTTTCAAGTTTCAAGTTTCTAGTTTCTAGTTTCAAATTACTAGTAAAATTGTCCACTTTTCACTTTTCACTGTTCACTTTTCACTCTCATCCTTCGGATGAGTCCTTGTCGACATCGTTCACAGGCGTTTCCTCCACGGTGAGACCCTCGAGGAACACCCTGCGGCGGCGACCACCGTCGGCAGCAGTCCAATGCGTCTCGGGCTGGAAGTTCACGCGCGAACCCACCACGTGCTTGGCGGCCGAGAAGTCCTTTGCCGTGTCGGCAGGCTTGGTGGCGAGGCCGATCTTGAACGAACCGAAGCCGTCGAGGCTCACACGATAGGACTCCTGCAGCCAGAGCTTCATCACGTTCACCAGCTCGTCGAGCACGGCGATGACGTCGGCACGCTTCACCGAGACGTTGTCCTGAATCATCTGGGCGAGGTCCTTCGTGCTCTTCGGAGTCTTCGGGTAGATGGCACGGGCGTACCACTTGCCGCGGTTCTTCGACTCAGCACGGTTGTCCTGATAAAGACGATATTTAATTGCCATAGTATTATTTGCCCTCCTGTAAACCCCCTTTCAGGGGCAGCCGTTACGAGGGCTCGGGCTGTGGTTAAAATAGTTTTAGCCCCTTCTCGTTGGGAAGCCATGCCCTGGGGCGAGAGCGATGACTTGCATATTTTGTTCTCGGCTTACACGCCGAAGGCCTTACACCTTACACGCTGCGCAGCAGCCTTACACATTCGTAAGAATCTATTGCAAAGTTACAAAATAATTCTCAGATATGCAAATATTTACGCACTTTTTTTAAAGTTTTTCTTTAATATTTTCAGAGCACAATTCTCGACCCTGTGGAGCACGTCTCCACGTGTAGGGGCAGACCCCCGTGTCTGCCCGTGAAATATAGGATGTATGGGCATGCAGGTTGTTCGATATTGTTCGGGCAGACACGGGGGTCTGCCCCTACATAACATTGCTATCGACCCTGCGGAGCACGTCTCCCGACCAAAGAGAGCACGTCTCTCTATCCTACGGAGCACTGCTCCCGACCCTACGGAGCATGCCTCTATATACCTACGGAGCACGTCTTTCTATCCTACGGAGCATTGCTCTATAACCTACGGAGCACGTCTCTGTTTGTAGGGACAGACCGCCGCGCAAGCGCGAAGTGAAAAGTTAAAAGTGAAAAGAGCCTGCAGTTCGTGTAACCGCAACAAACACCCATAGGTAGGGGCAGACCCCCGTGTCTGCCCGAACACCCACGAAACCGTCAACCTGTGTAGCCCCCTCCACATGTAGGGATGGGCTTTATTGCCCATCAGCAAGCAGCAATGTTCCCTGCGGACGGGGATTAAACCCCGTCCCTACAAACGGGTGTGGGTGCTTGATTCGTGGACATCCGGGCAGACACGGTAGTCTGCCCCTTCGGCTGGAAACGTACTCCCAACGGCACTTTTCACTTTTCACTTTTCATTTTTCATTTCGCGCATCAGCGCGGCATAATAGTCGCTGAAGTCCTTGCAGTCGGGTGGCAGCTGATGGTGTTCCAAATTGGGCAGGAGCTGCTGCAACTGCAGGAAGAGGCGCTCGCCGGGCTCGTCGCGGTCGGGATACATGTGATATTCAGTTGAGAGTGTAGAGTTTAGCGTTGAGAGGACTTCAACGTCGGAAGGTTTCAGCAGGGTAGCCGAGGGAATGGCGATGGCCTTGTGACCGGAAGAGAGCATCGCCCAACAATCAGAGCAGCCTTCGGTGATCCACAGCGGTTCGCCGGGACGAAGGAGATTTAGCACGGGCAGGTTGTAGATGCTGCATTCCGAGCCCGCAGGGAAGCGGAAACGTGGCAGCCCGCCCTTCACCAGGTTGCGGTTCTGAACGCCCGTCAGACGGCCTTCACGGTCGTAATAGGGTATCTGCAGCCACGGCACTTCCCGTCGGTCCTTCCACGACGTCAGGCGGCACCAACGCACCACTCGCTCATCCAGCCGTCGCTCGTCGTAGAGAAACCGGCGGGCTTCGTCATTCAACCAAGGATGCTCGAAATAAGGGGCGTAACGACTAGAATCGAACGGCTTTGGCGGCTTCGTCTCCTTTGGCTTATACTCCGTGAGGATGACATTATGCTCGTCGGCGAGCCAACGGCAGGCATCAAGGAAAGACCCCTCCCTGCCTCCCCGTGAGGGGAGGAGTCGCATCGCCAGGTCGATGGTGCCGCCGTGAGCATCGCAGACGAAGCATCGGAACGTGTTCCTGCGCACAGAGAACGACAGCGAGGCATGATGATCGTCGTGGAACGGGCAGAGTGCCTTATGCCTGACCACATGCAATCCAAGTCGCCCTGCGACCCCCTCAATGGGAAGGTCGCGGAGCTTTTGAATCTCGTACTTTTCCATAACTATTCACTATGAACTTTAACCTTTGGACTCGCTTTCAGGTACTTGTCAGTCTTAGAGTAGAGACCTTGTTCTGATAGTTCTATCAGGCCGCGATTAGTCCATACAGAAATCTGGTGGCGCGTACCTTCCTTCGTCTTACCCATGCTGACGCGCAGAGCTTCAAGTTGCTGTTCTGAGAAGGAATTAGGCAGTTCCTGCAGAAAGTTCTTCGGGCCACGCTTCTGCGCCTCTTCCTGCTGGGTTTCCCCGCCTTTGAACATGTCGCCAAACACTTTGACCTTCGACCAAAGGTCGTAATAGCAAAACCAAATCATAAATTCGCCTATGCTGCGCGACCAAGTCTGGTCGTTCAGAATCCACAGCGTGGCGCCCTTCTTCCATGCTGCGAAGATGCTGCGGTGGCTGAGTTCAAAGAGTACGTCGTCGTCGGCAAGGTCGGCAATACCAGCCATCTCCTCTGCCAGCTGATCGGCAATCTTGTTCAATGGCTTCACCACGAAACGTCCCTTGCAGTTATCTAGACGCAGGATGTATTTGTCGAGTTTTTTCAGGAACTCTTCGTTGTACGAACCTTGTCGAGGAATGCGGCCTTTTCGCTCACCACGTGCCTTGTAGGCAAAGGGGATGCGACCAAAGAAGCCGTTGGTCATGTCCTTCTTGTAGAACGTGCGTGCTGCGTCAGGGGTGGAGCTGAACGTGATGTTTACTCGGAGAATGGGATTGCCGGTCACGCCATCAGCCGTGGCCCTTAATGCACCTGCCCTTTGGCAGTCATAGATGTTGCGGATGGTCTGGCTCACCTGTCGGTGACCGCCACACATCTTGTCGGCCATCTCCACCTCAGGCAGGTTCAGATACTGCGTGCGTCCGCCATGCTTCTCCAAGGCCATCGCGTTCTGAATGAAGGCGGGATTGGTCAGGTCTGATGGCGGAAACCAGAAGCTCACGTCGGGGCGCTCGGGCTTCTCCTTGTTCGCGCCACGAGTCTTCATCTGGCGTTGCCAGTCGACAAGTTTCATGTACTCAATCTCATCATGGTCTCGAAATGGTCTCATTATTGCCTCTACAAGATGAGTCAACTGTGCCTTTCCGACACCCGAAGGGCCTATCAAATGCCCCATCTGTCCGCTCATTTCGTAATATTTGTTGTCCGAATACATGAACTCAACATCGCTTAAGTGAGCAGCCAGAGCAGGAATGGCCATAGGAACAAGCGGTTCCCGCATGTCTTTCGAGGCCTGTGAGAGGAGTAATTTGCAGATTTCTGTGCCTTTTGCAGGCTTGGGCATCGCCGGTGCGATGTTGCTAAAAATATCGTATTGCATTGATTTTCAAACAATTAAATGGTTCGTTAATACTTTTCGCAATCTCAAATCTCAAATCTCAATTAATAAAAATACCACCCCGCCAACTCTTCTAATATTATCTATATTATTGATTATCAATTAATTAAGAGTGTTTTAAAAGAGACTTTTGGTTTTAATTGTGATATCTTTTCTATATTGAGATTTGAGATAATTGAGATGAAGAGATTTACTCCTCTACGAGGCCTCCGAGCGCCTGGCGCAGTTCGTTGCACACAGCGAGGGCATAGCCGTCGACCGTGAAGCCGGCCGCCATCTTCAGGCTCTTGAAGTTCAGGTTCAGCGAGCCGTCTTCTCTACGAGTGATCGAGATGTAGCGGCCCTCAAAGAGGCGCGGGTTTCGCTTGCCGTTGGTAGAAGGCAGCGTCTCCACGAACGTGTAGTGAGCATCGAGGTAGAGGATGTCGTCGACCACGCTGTCGTAGTCGCGGGTCAGCACGCCCCTGTAGGTCTTTCCAACTTTCATCTTGCGGTCGCTGCGCAGAATGGTTTTCACATCGCAGCCCAGTTCCGTGTTGCGGTTCCAACCCTCGTGGTTGGGATTTGTTTTGTTTGCCATTTTTATAAAAGGTATTAAAGTAATACCCGCTCGCACAACGGACATCTGACATAGCGGCAATTTCATCCTGTCCGTCCCCGCGACCCGTGCTCGGTTAGCGCCGTGGGTATCGAATTCTGTTGCAAAGATAGGCATAAAAAAAACGTCCCAGATGGCCTTGAACGTTTTGGGAAAGATTTGGGAAGGAATTGGGAAACTCACTCTTGCGAGAGGCGTGCTTTTCCCAGTTCAGCTGCAATTTTCAACGCTATTTCCCTGCATTGGGAAAACATGTTCTGGTCGTTTTTGCTTGCCCGCACATACTCCATGTGCCGCGGGTCGTAGTCCATGAACGACAGTGTGCAGATCTTCCGGATGCTCTCATAGCTGCACTCATACTCGCCGGGGATGTCAAGGTCGAGACTCTTCACCTTCGCACAGAACTCCTTGGCATCGACCGGATAGTTGCACGTCCAGCGCAGATACCAGTAGACACCGACCCACTTCCACTTGGCATCAATCACACGGCCCTTGCCCACACACGCCTCCAGCATCTGGGCCACCTCCTTGTCGCTAAACGCGTCGCCGTCCTCGTTCAACTCCTTCACCCGGCGCTTGATGTCCTTGCGCAGCTGCGTCACCTGAGCCCTCTTCAGCAGCGGCTCAATCAATCTGCGGGCATTGTCGCGCTGGGCGGTGTCCTCAAGCGACGCAATCTGCTCCACCACATTCTCGTAGGTCACACGGTTCGACCACTCATCGTTGTTCTTCCATTGTTCAAGCGTCTCCGTCAGAGCAGCATTCTCGCTCTCCAGCGCTGCCACACGCTGCTTCAGCTGTTCATACTCATCCATCATCTGCTGGACGTTGCCCAGACAGTTCATCCACTCCGCCACGAAGGCCTTCGTCACTTGCAAAGGGTCTTCGCCCTTCTCTTGATTTAATATCATCTCAGTCATAGAAAAATGAAATATATAGTTTTAGAAATAAATGGTTAGGCTACCAGTCAAAAAAACGACCCGCCTCCTTGAAGGCGAATCAAAGTCGAAAGTGGTGGGTTGCAACAACACCTCCTTTTCGTTTGCAAAATTACAAAAAACCATGAATTCCCGCAAGCATTTCAGATGAAAAAATTGAAAAAACAACTTTTTCTTTTCCTTGCCAGAAATTATTTCCTGCGAATAATTTGTTATTTTCCGATTATTCTTTGTATATTTGCAGCATCAATAGACAGGGAAATCGGAATTTGTATGGAATACTTTTATCCTTTTGGCGAAACCGTTCGCCGTTTAGTACAACAAGATAGAACTCCTAAACAAGTTTTTGTCCTTGGTGTATATGCCAGTGCTGTACATGCAAGATGGAAAAAAGGAAATGAAATTATTTGTCAGGCATTAGCGGTGGCGAGTGAACCAAGAATCTTTTGGGATGGTAATCCTGACGAAGCCAGGGAAATTATTTCCAAAATTCATTTACCATCTGAACTTGGAAGTTTAGAGCCAGCTGGTAGTCATTTAAATGGACCGTCAGCAAAAGTATTGGATGAACATATTCTTGCACCATTAGGATATACGAGAAAAGAAGCTTGGTTGTGTGACTTGTTGCCAGAAACTCGTCTGAATAATAGTCAAGTAAGAGTTCTGAAAACAAAGTATGAACCCAGAATACAGCAATATGGTCTCAATCCAGTAACTATTCCTAAACGTCCAACTGTCTTTTGTGACATAAATAGATGCAAAGAAATACTCGCAGAACTGAAAGAGTCACGAGCAAATTTACTTGTATTGCTCGGTGATATCCCCATTAGGCAGTTTCTAAACAGAATCACCCAGGTTAATTATACTTCATTGCAGGAATATGTGAATTTATATGGATATGGGAATCCCTCAAAAGCTATAATCAATGGGAATAGCATAAATGTCCTTCCTATTGCTCATCCTCGACAAATTGGAGCCTTAGGTGCGCATAGTGAGAAATGGTTTCAAGCCCATTTAGAATGGGAGAATAAAAGCAAGTAAATTCCAATTTATCCGCGAGCCGAGAGCAGAACCGAACTATTTAGAGTTATGCCGAAACGATTACCATTAACATGTCGCAGATAGGCGATGTGAATGCCGACGGAGAGTTGAATGCAGCCGACATCACAGCTGTAGTGAATGCCATTCTTGGGAAATAAGGAAACATAGAGTTTTCTAAATTCCGCACTTTTTTCTTGGGCATGATATAGAATTTGACCCAATGGAGCGCTGAAAGTGCGACAGAATACAGGCAGGCGGTGGAGCGAAGCGACGCTCGGCGACGAAGGAGACGCTTTCGTAGCGTCGCGGAGAAAGAACCCCTGCTTATTGTGTCAACAACAAATCAAACCCCGACGGGGTGACAGAAATTCTGTCGGGCCTTCGGCACTTTTTTTCTTGTTGCATCCTTAGCAGGGGTTTCGTGCTACGCACTCCCCCTCCGTCGCCAGAGGAGTTCTGGCTCCCCTCATCAGGCACGGATGGCCATCGGGCCATCCTCTAAAGGCCTTCTTCGCCGCCTGCCTGTAATCTTACCGCCCCTTCTGGGCTCGTCTCGCTGGTTGTTCGTTATTGTTCGGTCAGACACGGGGGTCTGCCCCTACACGCTGGGGGCATTGATTTTAAGTTCTTAGAGCATTTCCCCTACGCGTTATTCGTCATTTCTCTACAAGGCCTTTCGTTGTCTTATTCAGTTCATTATCCTTGCCGAGGGAACAAATCGCCGATGAAATCGCGCGTTTTTTCTGTTCTGTTTATAATAAAAGCGGGTGGTGGAGCGTTATCTTTTTGATTACAGATGTCAGAGAACTATTCACATATCCTGAAATACACCGGTATCTTCGGCGGTGTGCAAGGCATCAGCATCCTGGTAGGCATCGTGCGTACAAAGCTCGTGGCGGTCCTGCTGGGTACTGAAGGCGTGGGCTTGGCGTCGCTCTTCAACTCTACCATCAAGCTGGTGGGCGACTCCACAAACCTCGGTTTGTCGGTGAGTGCTGTGCGCGAAATCTCCGATGCTTACGAGAAAAATGATGCCGAACGACTGAACCACAGCATCAAGCTCATTCGCTCGTGGAGCCTGCTCACGGCTCTGCTGGGCATGCTGGTGTGTCTGGCTGCCAGTCCGCTGCTGAACAAATGGACGTTCACGTGGGGCGACCACACGTTGCACTTCGTCCTGCTCTCGCCAGTCGTGGCCTTGCTGGCCATCACGGGTGGAGAGATGGCCGTGTTGAAGGGCACACGCCGGCTGAGGGCGCTGGCCGAGATCAGCATCTATAATGTGGTGGCCTCGCTACTGGTGACGGTACCCCTTTATTATTTCTGGCGCGAAGCTGCCATCGTGCCCGTGCTGTTCCTCGTGGCGCTTGTGCAAATGCTACTCACCATCGGCTATTCCTATCGCTTCCATCCCCTGCACGTCTCGCTCAGTAAGCTGTTGCTACGTGAGGGACTTGGCATGGTGTGGCTGGGCGTTGCCTTTGTGCTGGCAGGCATCATGGGTAGTGGAGCCGACTTGGTCATTCGAGCCTACTTGAATACCGCCGACTCACTCGACGCGGTTGGCCTTTATAGCGCTGGCTATGTGATGACGATGACCTATGCAGGAATGGTGTTCTCGGCAATGGACACGGAGTTTTTCCCACGGCTGTCGGGAGTACCTGAAGTGGGAGCAAGGCTGAATGCTACGGTGAACAGTCAGATAGAGGTATGCATGCTGCTGGTGTCGCCGATGCTCGTGTTGTTCCAGATGCTGTTGCCCATCTTGCTTCCTGCTCTCTACACGGGTAAGTTCATGCCTGCGCTGGGCATGATGCAGGTGATGGTGATTGCGATGTTCATCCGGGCCGTGAAGCTGCCCATTTCCTATCTGCCGCTGGCCAGGGGCGACTCCCGTTCCTACCTGCTCATGGAAGGCTGCTACGATGTGGTGGTCGTCGCGCTGGTCATCCTTGGGTTCCGCTACTACGGGCTGACGGGCGCAGGCGTTGGCATCACGCTGGCCTCGGTCTTCGACTTCTTCATGCTCTTTTTCTACATGCGTTGGCGCTACCAATACAAGATGTCGGCAACGGTGGTCAGATACATCGCCTTGCAGCTGCCACTCATCATCGCCTCGTTTGTGCTGACGCTCAGCTTCGTGCCAACTGTGGTCTACTGGCTGGCCGAGTTTGTGCTCACGGTGGTCAGCGCAGCCATCTCCCTACGCATTCTGCACGATAAGACCCATCTATGGGAAAAACTCACCGAACGATGGAAAAGAATCTGGAAAAAGTAAGCATCCTCGTTGCCGTCTACAACGCTGAACGGTGGCTCCGCAGCTGCCTGGAGTCGTTGTGCTCGCAGACGTGGAAGAACATCGAAGCCATCTGCGTCGACGACGCCTCTACCGACGGTTCATGGGCCATTCTTGAGGAGTTTGCAGGTCGCGACAAGCGCTTCGTGGTGCTTCATCTCGACCAAAACTGCGGGCAGGCGCATGCACGGAATGTTGCCTTGGAGAAGGCCACGGGAGGGCTTATTTGCTTTGTGGACAGCGACGACTGGCTGTCGCCCGATGCCTTGGAGAAGGCCGTGAGCATGTTCCGAAGCAACGACCGACTGGACAGCGTGTTGTTCGACCTCTGCTATTGCGACAGCGAAGGTGTTCCCATGCGCTATTTTGAACGTACGGCAAGCAGGGTGATGACGGGCCGCGAGGCATTCGTGGGCAGTCTTACATGGAGGGTTCACGGCGTCTACATGGTGCGTGCGCAGCTGCACAAGGAGTATCCCTACGACGAGTCATCGCGCACCTATAGCGACGACAATACCACCCGCCTGCACTATCTGCATTCGCGCCAAGTGGGGTGGTGCGACGGCATCTATTTCTACCGGCAACATGATGATTCGGTAACCCACAAGGTCGACGTGAGCCGCTTCAACTATCTGAAGGCCAACGCCAGCATGAAGGCTCAACTGTTGCAGGAACATGCTGCAGACGACATTCTCACAATCTATGAGAATGAACGCTGGAAGAACTGCGTAGGGCTGCTGATGTTCTACTTTGAGCACAAGTCGGAATTCTCGCCTGAAGAACGCGCCGAGGCCTTGCAGATTGTCAAGGACACCTGGGCTGGAATCGAGACGAAACGCCTCTTCCCACGCAACCATTACAAACTGGGCTACATGCCGCTACACGGCCATTGGCAGGCATTCCTCTGGCAGGAAAAGTTATATTTCCGGCTCAGAAAGATAAAGGGCAACGCGTAGGGGCACGCCACCACCCCCAGTCCTACGGAAGACCATTGAAATCGTCTAAATTACATCGCTTTCGAAAAAAAGTGCGGGAAAACGATGGCCGAATGAAGAATATTTCGTATTTTTGCCAAAGAAACTTGTCAGCATGCCTACTGACATGTGATTGCTAACGTACATATTACAGCCAACAAACAAATAAAATACCGCATACATCATGACGCTCATCATCCTTGCCGTAATGCTGGTGTCGCTCATCCTGATTTCTACCGAGCACTTCACCAATATCAACAAAGCAGCCATCGCCATCTTTGCAGGAACGGTGGGGTGGGTGCTCTACATCTGCTATGGCACCGACTTCATCATGGGACAGCATGCCGCCGACTATGGCAGCTATCTCTCGGGCATGAAGGCGACGAGTGTCACGGCGAAGCATTTCATCGCCGGCGAGATTTTCCTGCCCTATGTGGGCAAGGCGTCAGAGATTGTGCTGTTCCTGCTGGCCACGATGACGATTGTGGAGATTCTGAGCAACAACGGCTGCTTCGACTTCCTTTGCCAGCTGCTGAAGACGCGCAACAGCCAGCGCATGCTCTGGAGTCTGGCTGCCATCACGTTCTTCATCTCGGCAAACCTCGACAACCTCACCACAACACTCATGATGCTAATCATGATGCATGGCATCATTCAGAGTCGCCGACAACGCATGATCTTCGGATCTGCCATTGTGGTATCGGCCAACTGTGGTGGAGCGCTTACCGTTATTGGCGACCCGGCAGGACTGGTGTTGTGGAACATGGGAGCCGTGTCGGCCACGAACTTCTCGATGCTGATGTTGTTGCCTTGTCTGGTGGCGTGGGGCATTACCATCTGGCTCATCGGACGTATGCTTCCTGAGCGTTGCGATACCGACTGGATTGTGATGCCTTATCGCGGCGACGACACCCGACTTACTGTCTGGCAACGTCTGTTGATGCTCTTTGTGGGCATTGGTGGACTGTGGTTCATCCCCACATTCCACAACATCACCAAGCTCAGTCCTTTCCTTGGGGCGTTGTGCGTGCTGTCAGTACTCTGGGTGGTGAACGAACTCGTCAACCGCCATCTGATGAATCCCGACCAAATCAATCATCGTAAGCCGCAAATCCTGAAGTATAGCGTCATTCAGATGATTCTCTACGTCATGGGCATCCTCCTCGCTATGGGTGTGGTGACCGAGACGGGCCTCTTCGTGCAACTGTCTGAATGGTGCAGCCGTCATGTTGGCGATGTATGGCTGATGGGCGTGCTGGCAGGTGTGATGAGTAGTATTGTGGAGTCGTTTGCCTCCTGCATGAGCTTCTTCTCGCTCTATCCGCTTACCGATGCCGCAACAGGTGTGTCGCCGGCATTCATGTATAACGGAGAATATTGGCGCATCGTAGCCTATTGCACGGCGATGGGAGGAAACATTCTGGCCGTGGGGTCTATCTGCGGATTGGCCATGATCAAGATGGAGCGTATACACATCGGCTGGTATTTCCGACATGTTGGTTGGAAAGCACTCGTGGGAACCATCGTAGGTTTGCTGGTGATGTTCCTCATGACGGCTTATTTCGGATAAGGTATGAATGTAGGGACGCGATGTGCCGCGTGATTGCAGTGGGAAAACATATCTCAGAAAAAATGTAGGGACGTGGCGTGTCGCGTGATTGCAGTGGGAAAACATATCTCAGAAAAAATGTAGGGACGCGACGTGTCGCGTGATTGGAGTGGGAAAACAAAATCATATAACCCAGAAGGGATAGTTAGCCCAACTTGCTCCAGTTACGCGGCACGCCGCGTCCCTACATTAATTGGACGGGCAGACACGGGAGTCTGCCCCTACGACTCTCCGCTCTCCGCTCTAAACTCTCCGCTCGACCCGTAGGGGCGCTCATTCCCGAGCAAGCTCGCCTACCCGTAGCCTTTCGTAGCGTAGCGGAGAAAGAACTCTCAACTCTCAACTAAACTACTCCCTATACAGCCACTTCAGGAAGCGGTTGAGCAAAGGTAGGTTGAAGCGGAACCAGCGATACTTCGCCACAGGTTTTCCGTCGAACTTGAGAATGAAATCCCTATCACGACTTTTATTGAAAGGCAGACCGGCATTCATGAAATGGAAATGCTGGCAACCAGCTGCCTTGGCTGCGCTAATGGCGTCGTAGAACACCACGGCCTCCGGATGGAGTAGGGGGTGACTCTTGCGCTTCGAGGCTGCAAACCACAAATAAGCCTTATTGTCAGAATAGATGCATACGCAGGCTCCGATGGGCTTGCCACCATACTCGGTCATGAAGAGATGGGCATGTGGATCGTTGTGCAACTCCACGAAGTAGCGATAGGAAGGGAGGAAGGTGCGGAACTTCAGTCGGTGGTAGGAGCGCAATAGCTTATAGAATGGCTGCAAGTCGTCGGCTTCGCCTAGTTCGCGGGTGGTAACCCCTTGTGCCTTACTACGCTTCACGTTTCGTAGCAGACGTCGGTCGATGTTCACCTCGTCGGGCCAAAGGTGAAGCGATTGATACACTTCCTGCCAGCTCACGGGGAAATAGCCCTCGTCGCGAAAGTGGCGATAGCCGAACATCTTCTGGCTGATGTTGCTGAACTCCACATACAAACAGAGCGCAATTTTAAAGCGTCGGGTGATGGCCTTCAGCATCAGGCCGAACAGTTCGTCGCGGTCTACATCGTCGGCATAGACTCCCTCGCCATAGACTCGCCCTTGCGAGAACAGGTAGGGAGGAATGAACGAGCCTCGGCGCCTGGTAACCGCCAGCATGTGGGCCGCAACGGTTCCATCGTCGCGCTCAGCCACAGCCATATAAGGAAAGTGGCCCGACGTGACGGCAGCAATCCTGAATAACTCCCGGCTATGAAAGAAGCTCTTCTCGGAGACATCAGGAAGCTCATCGTAGTGCTCTATGATGCGAATCTTCACACTCATTTGGAAAAACTCTGGGCTGACAACCCCGTTAGTTCGTTGCAAAGATAATGTATAGAGCGCGAAAAACCAAGTTATTTTTCTTTTTTAACCTTCAAACCATTCGGTTTTAGATTAAATTATGTACCTTTGCAGACAAGAATGCAGCGTTCCGGCTCTGCCGCTGGCGCGCCTTACCCAGGTTTCGCAGTTCCTTCGTGGGACTTGCCGCCTGGCTCTCAAGGTGTGCGAGAGGAAAGTCCGGGCAGCACAGGACGCTCCACTTCTGAAAGTAGAAGCTGTCTGCGAAGGCAGGTTAGGGCAGAAGAAAACAACCGCTCCGCTTAAGGGAGTAAGGGTGAGAAGGCGGTGTAAGAGACCACCAGCCGGCGGGTGATCGTCGGGCTGTGCCCACTGGAGGCTGCAAGTTCATGTATACCATTGACGGAGGGTTGTCCGCCCGAGTTCCCCCGAGGATGCAATGGAGGGTAGAACGCTTGAGCCGCGGGGTGACTCGCGGACTAGATAAATGGCAGGCACCTGCATCACAGGCGGTCGTCCGTCTGGCAGGAACAGAACCCGGCTTACAGGGACGCTGCATTCCTTTTTCAGAACACAAACAGCTGAGTGCAACGAAAGCTGCAGAGTGAACGAGTAAGCAACGAAAACAGCCTGAGATGAGCAAACTGGAATCGCTGATTCAATTTCTGACCATCGACATCTGGCGCATGAACCACGACGCCAGAGCCGAGAAGCATGGCATGTGGATTGCTGTGTTCAAGAAGCTCTATCTGGCCGTACAGTTCTTCATCGACAAGGGTGTGATGGCTGCTGCCTCGGCGCTCACATACTCCACGCTCCTGGCCATCGTGCCCGTGGTGGCCGTGGTGTTTGCCATAGCTCGTGGCTTCGGCTTCAACAAGTACATCGAGGAGTGGTTCATCAACATGCTGTCGAGTCAGCCACAGGCCGCCGATGCCATCGTGGGATTCGTCAACTCCTATCTGGTGCATACGCATAGCGGCGTCATCCTGGGCATCGGCTTGATCTTCATGCTCTGGACCGTGCTCTCGCTGATTGACAACGTGGAGATCACGTTCAACCAGATTTGGCAGGTGAAGGAGCAACGGGCCTGGTCGCGCAAGATTACCGACTACATCTCGTTCTTCTTCCTGGCACCTATCGCCATCGTGCTCACGTCGGGTGTGACCATCTTCCTCACCACCATTGCCAAGCAGATGGAGGGCTATATGCTCCTGGGCTCGGCCGTGAGGTTCTTCATCAGCCTCATGCCCTATGTCATCATGGCGGCTGTGTTCATCTCCCTCTACGTGTTCCTCCCCAACACCCGTGTGAAGCTGAAGAATGCCATCGTGCCAGGCATCCTCGCGGGTGTGGCCATGCAGCTGCTGCAGTATTTCTACATCTATTGCCAGATCTTCCTCTCGGGCTACAACGCCATCTACGGCTCGTTTGCTGCCCTGCCGCTGTTCATGCTCTGGGTGCAGCTGTCGTGGACCATCTGCCTCTTCGGAGCCGAGCTCACCTACACCAGCCAGAACCTCGAGGAGTTTGCCTTCCGTGCAGAGCCTGACGACATCAGCCATCGCTATCGTTTGCTGCTGTCAGCCATCCTGCTCAGCCGCATCTGCCGCCGCGAAGACATGGAGGAGCCGCCAGCCACAGCTTTCCAGCTGAAGATGGAAACAGGCATCCCGGCACCTGTTGTCAGCGACCTGCTCTACAAGATGACGCAGGCAGGCATCCTGCGCCAGTCCTATTCATCCTTGAAGGATGAGGAAGCTGTCTACACGGCTCTGCAACCCATCGACAAGATTACCCTCGGAACTCTCGTCGACCGGCTGGAGGCACAAGGGCTGTGGGAGATTGATGTGCCGCTGAAGCAACTGCTGGAGAGCGACTGCTGGAAGAAAGCCATCAGCATCAGGCAGGACTATCTGCACCACCTCTATGAAATGAGCATCCGCGATTTTCAACCCGTCATCGAAGAATCATCATCCAAAATTGTATCACCTTAATTTATGATAGAGAAATGGAAATGCCGAATTTACCTGATTTCATGAACTACAAGAACAGATTCTCGCCCGGAGGATTTGTTGAGAAGATATCGCGCATAGCCAAACGCGCAGGCGTTAAGCTGGTCTATGCGGCTCTCATCCTTTACTACACGCTCGAGAGCGACCAGGTGTCGCTGAAGGACAAGGCCACCATCATCGGAGCCCTGGGCTATCTCATCAGTCCACTTGACGTGGTGCCCGATGCCATTCCCATTGCTGGCCTGAGCGACGACCTCGCCGTACTCATCTATGTGCTCAACCGTATCTGGGGCGATGTTTCGGAAGATGTGAAGGCCAAGGCAAAGGCAAAGCTTGCCACATGGTTCGACGATGACGAGATCCTCAGCGCCGACGATGTGTTCAAGAATAATCCCAACGAGACACCCATCTGATTCCAATCAATACAACGCTTACTAACGTTCCGCAATCATGATCAATTACGACCTTACACGCATCAAGGCCATCATCTTCGACATCGATGGTGTGCTGTCGGCACAAACCGTTTTGATGGACAACAATGGCGACCCATTGCGCTCTGTTAACATCCGCGACGGCTATGCCATACAGCTGGCTCAAAAAATGGGTCTACGCATCGTCATCCTCACGGGTGCCCGCACAGAGAGTGTACGCAAACGCTATGAATATCTGGGTGTGGAGGACATCTACCTCAGCTGTGCCGTCAAGGTCAAGGCCTACGAGGAACTGAAAGCCAAGTATGGACTCAGCGACGAGGAAATCATCTACATGGGCGACGATATCCCCGATCTGCAGGTGATGAATAGGGTAGGGTGCCCCTGCTGTCCTGCCGACGCCTGCCACGAGGTGAAAGCTGCCAGCACCTATGTCAGCCACGTCATCGGTGGTCATGGCTGCGGGCGCGATGTCATAGAGCAGGTGATGCGAGCACAAGGCAAGTGGATGGCCGATGCCAAAGCCTTCGGCTGGTAGTAGTTCCTCAAAGCATTCGTCCCTTTAAGCCCATAACAAAGCATTCGTCCCTTTTAATCCCTTTTCTCCCCTTTAAACCCTTTAAACCCCTTTTTAAAAAACCATGCCTCTCATCCTCTCCAGCAACTCACCCCGACGCAAAGAACTCTTGGCAGGCCTCGACATTCCTTTCGAGGTTCGCGTCATCGAGGACATCGACGAGAGCTATCCCGACACCCTCCCTACGGGCGATATTGCTGAATACATTGCCCAGAAGAAGGCTGCGGCCTATGAGGTGGGCAACGACGAGGTGCTCATCACGGCCGATACCATCGTGGTGCTCGACGACCAGATTCTGGGTAAGCCGGCCGATGCAGAGGAAGCCAAGCAGATGTTGAGCAGCCTGAGTGGCAAGACGCATCACGTCATTACGGGTGTTTGCCTGAAGTCACGCGACCAGCTGCACCATTTCTCGGTCATCTCGGAAGTCACGTTCAAGACGCTGGCCGAAGAAGAAATCCGCTACTACGTCGAAAACTACAAGCCCTTCGACAAGGCTGGTGCCTACGGCATTCAGGAATGGATTGGCTACATCGGCGTCACAGGCCTTAGCGGCAGCTATTTCAACGTGATGGGACTGCCTGTGCAACGCATCTACGAAGAGTTGAAGAAATTTAATGTAAAATATTAATAATCAATTAATTAAAAACGCTATGACAGTAATCATTACCATTGCCGTGCTCATCTGTATTGCATTGTGTGGATGGGCCATTGCCGAAATGAAAGGCAACCATTGTGTCTACGAACACTCGGAAGAGGAGACAGCCGTCGAGCAGCAGGCTGCTGAGAACATCAAGAAGAACGGCTTCCACGAGTTAGGCATCAAGGACGTCATCGCAACCATCAGCACCAAGGGCTTTAAGGCATAAGAGCCTAAGATTTTAGGGAATTTAATTGTTCTTGTGCCATGCTAAGGAAAGAGGACAGACTCTCTTATACTTGTCCTTTTTCACGACGTGGCTAAGGATGAATAGAACCCTTGGGTGTTTAAAGCGACAATGTCGCGTGTAAGGTGTAAACAACTCATCGTGTGTTTAAAGCGACAATGTCGCGTGTAAGGTGTAAACAACTCATCTTTGTAAAGAACCTGCCAGAATCTTAAAAGACGTGCTCCCAAACCAATGGGGGCACGTTTTTTTGTGCAATTGTCGAGAGTTATGTTGAGGTGGTTATTTATCATAATATTGAGCACCTTTCCTCGATACCCACTTTTTAAATATAAGCAGCATTATGATAAATAGGTAATATTGAAATAAGAAGAATAACGATGAATGATAGTACACCTCCTCTCCACTATTAACCTATTTCATTAAAATGTAGGGACGCGGCGTGCGGCGTTACTGGCGAAAGTTGAACCAACTCTTTTTTCTGAGATATGTTTTTTCCTTTCCAACAACGCGGCACGCCGCGTCCCTACATTAATTCAAAGAAGATGAATTTTTGATAAACCCTCTTATTTGGCAAGAATCTCGTTGCAAAGCGTGTAAGACTTCACCAGCATGCGAGGAATATGGAACGGGCCCTTGAAGAGATTTCCCTTTGCCGGCTGCGCAACCGTTCCATCGCGATGCAGATAGCCGTACCATTCGCCAAACTCTGCGTCTGGGAAGTGGCTGTAGGTCCAATCGCTAATGAGCTGATGACGCTTTCGGTATTTCTCGTCGCCAGTAGCCAAATAGGCATAGAGCGAACAGATAATGGCTTCGCATTGTGGCCACCAGAACTTCATGTCCTGCGAATAGTCCTGTGGAGGCAGGTTCTTGCAGTCGCGGAAGTTGATGATGCCACCATACTCCTCATCCCATCCCCAGTCCCACGACCAGTCGAAGATCTGCAGGGCGAGCTGCGTGAGGCCTTCATCCCATCCACGGAGCTTCGATTCCTCCAGAATGAACCAAGCCGTCTCTATGCAATGGCCGGGATTGATGGTACGCGTGAGATTGGTGTCGATAAACTCTCCATTGGGGCCCACGGTCTCCAGCAAGCATTTGAATTCTGGATGAATGAAATAGCGTCTGAGCCGTTCGATGCTCTCATCAATCTGCTGTGTGAGTTTCTCGTCTGGAAGCACGGCACGGATGCGAGAGCCCACATTGATGAGGATCATCACGATGGAATGGCCCTGCAACTCTACACCAGCCTCGAATTTCGGCTCAAGGAAACCCGGTGTGGCCAAGAAACGCTGTGTGTCCTCAAACACCTTCAGAGCCTTTTGGGCATACGACATATCGCCTGTTGCCAAAGCATATTCCGACATGGCAATAGCGGCAAAGGTCTCGGAGAACACATAACGACGCTTGCGCAGAGGACGTCCATCATCTGTGATGCTGAAGTACATGTGCCCATTGGCATCAAAGCAATAGCGTTCGATGAAATCGAGGGTGCTGCGTGCTGCATCGAGCCATTCCTGCCGACGTTCCACATTATTATAAGCGAAGGCACAGACAAAGGCAAAACGCCCCTGGAACCACACACTTTTCGTCGTATCCATCAGACTTCCGTCGCGGTTCAGGCAGGTGTACACACCCCCATGCTTGCGGTCCCAACCGTATTTCATCCAGAAAGGCATCACGTTGTTGAGCAGCTCGTCTTTATATTGCTCAGCCCACTTTTCGAAGTATGCTTTGTTATCGATATTCATATCCATAACTTATTGACTATTAATATTTTAACAATTAAAACTTGTTGCAACGCTCGAAGAAGCCAATGGCCTCGAGTTCAGCCTTCATGGCGGCTTCTTCCTCAAGAGTCATATTGCGGAAAGGCACGCGGTTGGGTCCTAGATCGAAGCCCAGGAGTTTCATGATTCGCTTGCCGCCCACGATGTTTCCACGATAGTGGCAGATGACGTTGATGACCTCCTGCGAGAAGTTCTGCTTTTCGCGGGCAGTCTCGATGTCTCCCCTACTCCATGCCTCAATGATTCCCACGAGTTCACGGCCATTATAGTTCGTGGTGCCTCCGATACCACCTTGTGCGCCACCTTGCGCCAAGCTGGGCAGAATGGTCTCGTCCTGGCCATGCAGCATGTCGTATTTCCCGTTCTTATAGAGTCGGCATTGGTTGTACTCGTAGAGACTCTCAAACGTGTATTTTATGCCGGCAAAGTTAGGAATGCGGCCATCGACAGCCTTCAGCAGGTCGAGCATGGGCAGGAAGGCACCATTGAAGGCAGGGATGTGATAGTAGTAGAACGGTAGCTCTGGAGCCGCGCTGGCGATGGCCTCGCAATACTTCACCAGTTCTTCAATACGCCCGATGTGTGGGAACGGAGGTGCCATAGAACCGATGCCCCAGGCGCCAAGGGCCTGTGCGTGGCGTGCCAGTTCCTGACTCTCGCGCAGACAGCAGCTGCCCACGTGCACAATCACCTTGAATCCCTCAGGAGCCACGCTAATCCAGCGCTCAGCCAACTGCTTGCGTTCCTCGGTTGTCAGCATGTATCCCTCACCCGACGAGCCGTTGATAAAAACGCCTTTCAGTCCGTTTTTGTGAAGCATCTTGGCGTATGCCTCGATGGGTTCCAGGTTGATGTCACCATTTTCATGCATGGGCGTGAACGGGGCATCGATAAGTCCGATAATCTTTTCCATGATTTTCAGTTGATGTTGTTTAGGTTTTATAATTATTGTTGATGTTGCAGAGGATTCAAAGATGATTTGTCCAAGATTGATTCATTGGCGCTCAATAGTCAGAACGTACCTCGTAGCTCCTGAAACGGCGGCAACGGATGCTGTGCGCTCCCCTATCAGCCAGATGATTTGTCCTGCGGCATCGGTCATCACTAGCTGGCAACGCTTTTCATAGAGGGATCGTTTGCGGTCGGTGAGATAGTCGCTCACCAGCTTCTTTCCTTTCATGCCGAAAGGCTGGAAGCTATCACCTCTCATCATGGGTCTGATGACCAACGGGAACAGCACCTTCTCAGCATCCAAACAAGCCACGTCGGGTGATTTGTTCACGATGAAATCGCGTGTTTTCTCAACTGTGGAAAGTACAAAGCGGCCCATGGCACCAAGGTCGTAGACCACCGGTTTGCCCTCGGCTACCAAATCAGAAGGGATAGCAGAATCATAAGGGATAGCAGGAGCCAGGGGCAGCGTCTTGGGGGCAAGGTTTTCAGCCAAGTGTGGATCGTCCTTTCGGTAGACCAACAGCTCTCCCCTGTCGGCAACAGCCACATGCGACATGCTCTCCCATTGTAGCGACTCGTACCTGCGCATAGCGTCTGCGCTTCTTGCAAGGAGCGAAGCATGCATATACTCGCACAAACTGGCACTAAAGCCATAGCGATGCAGACAAGTGAAGAGAACATACTCATTCGCCGTCAGCTCATCGATGCGGAAAGTCTTCAAATTGTCGGTTTCATCGACCATGGCACGTTGGCATCTTTCCTGCAGGGCTTCGTTAAAGAGTTCTTCTACCCGCTCCATTCTTTCGGCTGTGAGCGCGATGTTCTCGCTGGCAGAGGGGTTCACCTCATGCAACAACGGCAACACTTGCAGACGAATCTTGTTGCGCATCACATCGGGCACAAGATTGCTGCTATCGGTCACGAACATGACTCCACAATCGGCAAGGTAATCTTCAATCTCCCGTCGGCTCGCGCACAATAAGGGTCGGAGGAGTAAAACACTTGAACCCTCGCCCTCTGCCGTCTTCACAGGCAGAAAAGACGAAGGACGCATGCCCGTGAGCCCATGGATGCCAGTTCCGCGCACTAGGTTCATTAGTATGGTCTCTACGTTGTCATCAAGATGATGGGCAACGCAAACACCTTGAATATCAATAGATTGTGAAAGTTGGTGAAAGTATTGGTACCGCAATTCGCGGGCAGCCATCTCTATGCTCAGATGATGGAGGTTGGCAAAGGTTTGTGTGTCGAAATGCACCCGATGAAATGGCGTGTTTTGCTCTTTGCAGAGCTGTTCGCAGAAATGCTCGTCACGATCGGACTCCTCACCACGCAGATGAAAGTTGCAATGGACGGCCTCCACCTCATAGCCCAAACTGGACAGCACCCGCAGCAGACACACGCTGTCGGCACCTCCCGAGAGTGCTACCAGATAGCGATGGCGGGAGTTCAGCAGCTGATGGCGTGTGATGAAATCGCCGATTTTATCTTCGAACGGGTGTCTCATGCTACGTCGGGTGTTTATCGATGATGCTCAAGCAACCTTGCCTACACCTTACTTATATAGATTATTCTACATACAACACCAGTCCCTTCAGGTATTCTCCTTCGGGATGATAGATGTTGATGGGATGGTCGGCAGGCTGATGCAGCTGATGGAGGATGCGCACACGGCGTCCTGCCTGGGCAGCTGCCGTGAAGACGGCATTACGGAAATGTTCCTTCGTGACCACCTGGCTACAGCTGAACGTGAAGAGGATGCCGCCGCTCTTGATGCTTTGGAACCCCTTGAGATTCAAGCGCGTATAACCCTTCAGGGCGTTGTGGAGAGCGCCACGATGCTTGGCAAAGGCAGGCGGGTCGAGCACGATGAGGTCGTATTGATTCTCGTTGGAATCGAGGAATTTGAAGGCATCGTCGCAGAAAGCCTGATGGCGGGCATCATCGGGGAAGTTCAGAGCCATGTTCTTGTTGGTGAGCTCAATGGCCTTCGCGCTACTGTCGACGGAATGCACCAACCGGGCACCACCTCGCATGGCATAGACCGAGAAGCCGCCGGTATAGCAGAACATGTTCAGCACGCTACGTCCCTGCGAGTATTGCTCAAGAAGATGGCGGTTCTCACGCTGGTCGACAAAGAAGCCCGTCTTCTGGCCATGCAACCAGTCTACCCGGAACTTCAGTCCGTTTTCAAGGGTGATGTTCTCGTCGCTACCGCCCACAAGGAACTCGTTCTCCTGTCCCAGCTCAGCCTTGTAGGGAAGCGTGGTCTCGCTCTTGTAGTAGACATGCTTGATGCGATGGCCCATCACCTCGACCAAAGCCTGGCAGATGTCATGACGGCAGACGTGCATGCCTACGCTGTGAGCCTGCATGACGGCGGTTTGTCCGTAGCAGTCGATAACGAGTCCTGGCAAGTTGTCGCCTTCGCCATGCACCAGTCTGTAGGTGGTGTTCTTCTCGCTATCGGCCAGTCCAATGGCCTGCCGCATCTGAAGTGCCGACTGCAGTCGCTCAGCCCAGAAGGAATGGTCTATCGTGATGTCATCGAACGATAGTACACGTACGGCAATAGAGCCTACCTGCGCATGTCCGACTGCGATGAAATCGCCTTTTTCAGTAAGTACACGCACAAATTCTCCCTCCTCGATGCCTTCATCGGCCCGAAGGATGGCACCTGAAAATATCCAGGGGTGGAAACGCTGGAGAGAACTCTCCTTGCCTCGTTTGAGGACGATGGTCTTGTAGTCTGCCATATTTGTTGTGATGGTTTATCTGTTATTGTTGGGATTCGTGGTGCTCCGTTTCCTCCTCGACGACCTTCTCCAGCACGTATTCGCCAGACTCAATCAGGTATTTAATCTCCTTGTAGAGTTGAATGCACGCCCAAGCATCGGTTGCCGCATAGAGTTTCTGTCGGTCATCAAGGGTGTCGCGGTCCCAATTCGTAAGCTGTTGGCGCTTACTGATTTTCTTGCCAAAGATGTTTGCGTAGAGCTTCTGCAGGCTTAAGTCCTCGATGCCCAGCTGGCCGACTAGGTTCTGAAGGTCGATGAAACGGCCAGGTTTGAAGTCTGTGCGACGCTTCAAAGAGAGGATGTCGTCATGCCAAGAGAGGCCTATCATGGGCACATCTTTGTTTTCGAGCAGGCTAATGATGGCTGGTGTCATTCCCGTCTTGTTCAGCCGGAAGAGGAAACAGATGTCTTCTGTTGATACCTGAAGCAAGGCAACCTTGTAGTTATCGCCTTTGCGGAACGAAGGTCTCGTCTCTGTGTCGACACCAAGAATGGGCTGCGAGAGCAGGAATTTTACAGCCTTTTCCGTTTCTCCCGCCGACGTGATGACGACAATGCGTCCTTGGAACGATGCAACGGGCAAATCGGTAATATCGTGCTTATTAAACTTGTTATAAATGACTTTTTTCATCGTTTTATGGCTTTCGATGTGCAAAATTAGAAAAAAAGTGCGAAAAATTTGTCAGAATATGAGTTTTTTCCGCTAATTTTGCAGTTAAATTTGATAAATAACTAGTTATGGCAAAGAAAAAAGCTGATCGCAAGCCCAAGAATGTGTCGCAAGCGGTCGGATTTCAGAATATTCTCAGCAACGAGAAAACCGATTTCATCTTAGGAATCATTCTCATTTGTTTGGCGGTGTATGTTACCATCGCCATGATTTCGTATTTCACCACCGGTCAGGCCGACCAGAGTATCCTGGAAGACCTCCGACCTGGCGAATGGCTCAACACGGACCGACAATTTGCAAATTATTGCGGTTCCATCGGAGCTATTCTAGCTTACACGTTCATCACGGTGAACTTCGGATTGTCAGCTTTCTTGATTCCCGTCTTCATCATTCTGGTGGGATTGCGACTGATGCGCGTCTACAAGGTGAACCTCTGGAAGTGGTTCTTCGGACTGGCGTTGGTCATGATTTGGAGCTCGGTAACGTTTGCCAAGTTCCTCACGCCGATGATGGGCGACCAGGTGTTCAATCCCGGCGGCAACCACGGCTTGTTCTGTGTGCAGCAGCTGGAGAACATCGTCGGTCCTCCGGGACTCACAGCCATCTTGCTCATCGTGGCCCTTGCCTTCCTCACCTACCTGAGCGCAGAGACCATCGAGGTTATCCGTAAGGCCTTGAATCCGGTGAAGTACCTCACATCGAAGATTAAGTTCACCGTCACGAACACCCAGCAAAAGGATGGTGAGTCGAGTGGCGACCTGGAACCTCAATATCCCGTAGATATGGCTTCTGGCGTGATTGATTCCACGGAGCTGCCTCACGAAGATGAGCACTCTGTTGTTGTTGAGTTGCCGACTACTGGTGAGGGGACGGCCACAAAACCCGAAAAGGCGGCTACAACAAAGCCCGATGGTGGTACTGCAGGACTTACGGTGGAGGTAGGAAAGGAAGATGCCAAGGCCGATGGCAAGACGCTTTCTGTCAAGGAGTTGTCGACGCCCATCAATCCTCGTGAGCCGTTCCTGAACTATAAGTTCCCCACGCTCGACCTGCTGAAGAAGTACGACAACGCAGGCAAACCGGAAGTGGATATGGAGGAAATCCGTGCCAACAACCAACGCATCGTGGAGGTGCTGAATTCCTTCGGTGTGGCCATCAAGGAAATCAAGGCTACGGTGGGTCCGACCATCACGCTCTATGAAATCACGCCTGCCGAAGGTGTACGCATCTCGCGAATCCAGAATCTAGAGAAGGACATCGCCTTGAACCTTGCTGCCCTCGGCATTCGTATTATCGCCCCGATGCCCGGCAAGGGAACGATTGGTATTGAGGTGCCAAACAAGAAGGCGAACATCGTGTCGATGGAGAGCATTCTGAACTCCAAGAAGTTCCAGGAATGTAAGATGGAGCTGCCTATTGCCTTGGGTAAGACTATCACCAACGAAGTCTACATGGCCGACCTCGCCAAGATTCCTCATCTGCTCGTGGCTGGTGCCACCGGTCAGGGTAAGTCGGTAGGCCTGAATGCCATCATCACCTCCCTACTCTACAAGAAGCATCCCAATGAGCTGAAGTTCGTGCTGGTAGACCCGAAGAAGGTCGAATTCAGCGTCTACGCGCCTCTCGCCAACCACTTCATGGCAACGCTTCCCGAGAACGAGGAAGAGCCCATCATTACCGATGTAACGAAGGTGGTGAGAACGCTGAACTCGCTCTGCAAGCTCATGGACACGCGCTACGACCTGCTGAAGATGGCTCGCGCGCGTAACATTAAAGAATATAACGAGAAGTTCATCAACCACCAGCTCGACCTCACCAAGGGTCATGACTACATGCCATACATTGTTGTGATCATCGATGAATTCGGCGATTTGATTATGACGGCAGGCAAGGAGATTGAACTTCCGATAGCACGTATCGCCCAGCTGGCACGTGCCGTGGGTATCCACATGATTATTGCTACACAGCGCCCGACGACAAACATCATCACGGGAACAATTAAGGCCAACTTCCCAGGACGTATGGCCTTCCGCGTGATGTCGCAGATTGACTCGCGTACCATTCTCGACCAGAAGGGTGCCGACCAGCTGGTAGGACGTGGTGATATGCTCATCCTGATTGGTAGCGAGCCTGTGCGTGTGCAATGTGCTTTCGTTGACACGCCTGAGGTGGAGCGTATTAATAAATATGTGGAAGAGCAGCCTGGTCCTGTGGAGCCGCTTGAACTGCCCGAACCTGCAGCCGAAGGTGGCGATGCCGGTGGCAACGGTGGTAACGGAGGTGGCGCCAGCGGTCCGCTCGATCCACTCTTCGAGGATGCAGCCCGTGCCATTGTGATGACCCAGCAGGGTTCTACCAGTATGATTCAGCGTCGCTTCTCCATTGGCTACAACCGCGCAGGCCGCCTCATGGACCAGTTGCATGAAGCTGGCGTGGTGGGCGAAGCCTTTGGCAGTAAGCCTCGCGATGTGCTCATCACAGACGAGAACTCGCTGAACGAATTGTTCCAGCGCCTTCGCGGCTAAAGCTGGGGAAAAATAAACTGAAAACGTTAAAGTCGGCCTGCTATCAGTTAAAGAAACGAAAAGCAGGCTAACTTTTTGCCATTTGCAGCGTCATAAGAGAAAACCAATTTAGACGAAACAATGAAAAAGATTATACTAACAGCCCTGCTGATCGTCGCCACCATTGGCGCAACAGCACAGACCAACGCCCGTGTGGCGACAAAGAAGACCACAACTACCACGACCACGAAGAGTGGAACGGCCAATGCTGCCCAAGCACGCAAAGTGCTCGACAAGACTGCAGCCGTCATCGGTCGCAAGGGTGGAGCCAGCGCCTCGTTCAAGATTTCGAGTGCGAAGATAGGTTCCACGTCGGGAACCATTGCCATCAAGGGAAAGAAGTTCCATGCCCGCACACCTCAGGCCATCGTGTGGTTTAATGGCAAGACGCAATGGAGCTACCTGAAGTCGACCGACGAAGTGAACATCTCCAGTCCTACCGAAGCCCAGCAGATGGCCATGAACCCTTATCAGTTCATCAATATGTACAAGTCGGGCTACACGCTGTCCATGACCGCTTCGGGTTCCAACTATAACGTGCGGCTGGTTGCCCAGAACAAGAAGCGTAGCGTGCAGGAGATGTATATCACGGTCAACAAGAAGACGTATATCCCCTCACAGGTGAAGATGCGCGAGGGTGGCACCTGGACGACCATCAGCGTGACAGGCTTCAAGGCTCAGAACCAGAACGACGCCACCTTTGTGTTCAATGCCAAGGACTTCCCGTCGGCCGAACTTATCGACCTGCGATAGATTAGCGCTAACACCCCTCCCCCACCCGTCAACATCCTACACTCAGCATGAACATGAGTTACAAATTAGACAAGCATACCTACGGCCTATTCAAGGCTCTTCGCAAACATCGTAAACTGGCTGAGAAGAGAGCCATCAACTACGAACAGAACAAAACTGCCAAGGTGCTCATCTATGTGCTGAGCGGCTTTATGATTGGCTACCTCATCTTCTTTGCCGTGATGCTGGCCATGATTGCCAACAGTAGCGAGTCGCTCACAGCCGTCGAACTCATGATGGGCATCGCTCCTTTCATCTTGCTCATCGACTTTCTGTTCCGGTTCATGGCGCAGCAAACTCCCTCGCAGATCATCAAGCCCTATCTGCTGCTGCCCATTCCACGTGCGCTATGCATCGATACATTCATCTCCACATCGCTTTTCACGTGGGGCAACACCATCTGGTTTGCCATGCTCCTACCTTACGCCATCATGTCTGTTGTGTTCAGCGAAGGCATCTGGGTGACGCTGGGCTTCCTCTTCGTCTACTACCTGCTCATCCTGGCCAACAGCCAATGGTATGCCATCGCCCGTACACTCATCAATCGTAACATTCTATGGTGGTTGCTGCCGATTGCCGTTTATGCTATCATGGCACTTCCCATCATCCTCAAGGGCTTTAGCGAAAAAGGATTCGAGAACTTCTTCGACCTCTATGCCAACATTGGAACGGCCATCAGCGAGGGTCGCGTGTGGCCTTATCTGCTGGCGGCAGCTGTGTTGGCTGTCGTTGTAGCCATCAACCGTCGCATTCAGACCGAAAGCATCATGGCCGAGGTTACCAAGACTGAGAAGACCACGCTCCACAGCGTAAGCCGCTTTGCATTCCTCGACCGCTATGGTGAGATTGGACAATACATGAAACTCGAGATTAAAACCATCCTGCGCAACAAGAACCCACGCAAGACGTTCATCTTCGCCACGTTCTTTGTGTTCCTGATCAGTCTGCTGATTGCGCTTACCGATGTTTATGACGGACAGTTCATGACCAACTTCTGGTGCATCTACAACTACGTGGTTTATGGCGCGATGATGCTCATTCGTGTGATGTGCAACGAAGGCAACTACATAGACTGTCTGATGGTTCGCCGCGAGAACATTCTGAAGCTACTGCGTGCGAAGTATTTCTTCTATTGCATCCTGCTCCTGCTGCCCATGCTGCTTATGCTCCCCACGGTCTTTTCCGGCAAATGGTCGATGCTGATGTTGCTTTCCTACGCCCTGTTCACGGCTGGATTCCAGTACTTCATTTGCTTCCAGATGGCCGTCTACAACAAGCAGACCATTCCCCTGAACACGAAGTTTGTCAGCAAGAACGGCGTCGAGAACAACTACTATCAGGTAGTCGTGCAGCTTGTGGCGTTCTTCTTCCCGCTGATGCTCATCAGCCTTTTGCAGGCGTTCCTGCCCGATCATGTCGCCTATACTATCATGTTGGTCATCGGCCTGGCATTCATCTTCACCCATCAGTTGTGGATGCGCAACATCTACAATCGCATGATGCGTCGCAAGTACATCCTGCTGGAAGGCTTCCGCAGCTCGAGATAATTGATAATTGAGAATTAATAATTGACAATTGATAATTATGATTTCCAAGAGTAATCATAAACTATTCACTATAAACTCTTCACTCTAAACTGAATCATGAAATTCATCGCCATCATCCCAGCCCGCTATGCGTCGACGCGCTTTCCTGGCAAACCACTTGCCATATTGGGCGGAAAACCTGTCATACAACGAGTCTACGAACAAGTGTCATCGGTCCTCGAAGAAGTCTATGTGGCTACCGACGACGACCGCATCTTCCAAGCCGTAGAGGCATTTGGCGGACGAGCCGTGATGACGTCTGACCGCCATCGTAGTGGCACAGACCGTATTCAAGAAGCAGCCACGACGATTGGAACAGATGCCGATGTGGTCATCAACGTGCAGGGCGACGAACCATTCATTCATCCTTCGCAGATTGAAGCTCTCTGCCGTTGCTTCGACAACCCCACCACGCAGATTGCCACATTAGGAAAACCCTTCGAGACCATCGAGGCCGTGAAAAACCCGAATTCGCCCAAGATAGTAGTCGACAATCAAGGTTTCGCACTCTATTTCTCGCGTAGCGTCATTCCTTTTGTCCGGGGTGTCGACGAAGCAGAATGGCTCAGCCGCTATCCGTTCCTGAAGCATTTAGGACTCTATGCCTATCGTCGTGAAGTGCTGCGTGAGGTCACCCAACTGCCCATGTCGTCGCTGGAGGCTGCCGAGAGCCTCGAGCAACTGCGCTGGCTGCAGAACGGTTACCGCATTCGTGTAGCCGAAACAAACATCGAGACCGTCGGCATCGACACACCAGACGATCTCGAGCGTGCCGAACAATTCCTGCTTGGAAGAGTGTAGGTAAAAGAAGGGATAAATGCAATTAGCCCGGGGCGATGCCCTGGGCTATTTTGCTGTTGACCTTTCAGACCGATATTAGCCACCAAAGTTATAATGCTATTTCTGGTCGATAACACAACTGGTTATTATCTTATGATAATAATGTTTTCTTATGTCCGTTTCTGTTTTCTTCTGTTTTTTGAAGACGCGAAGCGTATTACCGCCCCTTGTCTAGACAATCTTTCAAATACTCGGCGCACATCTCGGCACAACGCTCACCGTCGACGCCGGCCGAGACGATGCCGCCTGCATAACCGGCACCCTCACCGCAGGGGAACAGACCGCGTGTGGCGATGTGCTGCAACGTGTCGGGCAGACGGGTGATGCGCAACGGACTCGACGTGCGTGTTTCTACAGCGATGAGTACCGCCTCGTTGGTGAGGAACCCACGACTTTTCTTGCCAAAGGCCTTGAAGCCTTCCTGCAGACGCTTGCCCACAAAGGGCGGCAGCCAGAAGTGTAGCGGACTACTGATGAGTCCAGGAGCATACGAGCTCTTCGGTAAATCGAACGACAGGCGGTTATTCACGAAGTCGGACATACGTTGCGCGGGTGCTGTCTGCTTCCGGTTTCCCTGCTGCCATGTGGTACGCTCCAGCTGCTCCTGATACTCCATCATCTTCAACACGCCGTTGCCTTCCACATCCTCCGGCCGCAACTCCACCACCATGCCAGAGTTACTCCATTGCGTGCCACGACTGGCGGGGCTCATGCCGTTCACAACAATTTGCTCAGGTCCTGTAGCGGCAGGAATGACAAAGCCGCCGGGACACATACAGAACGAATACACGCCGCGACCGTCGACCTGTTGCACAAACGAATACTCGGCAGCAGGCAGATAGCTGCCACGCCCTTCGCGACGGTGGTATTGAATCTGGTCGATGAGATGCGAAGGATGCTCCAAGCGCACACCCACGGCGATGCCCTTGGCCTCCATCGCGATATGTGCCTCGGCGAGATAGCGATAGACGTCGCGTGCTGAGTGGCCTGTTGCCAGGATGACCGGTCCATGCCACAGCCGTCCGTCGGCTGTCTCCACGCCATCCACTTCTACGCCTTCTGCACTCTGGACGAGCAGCAGACGTGTCATGCGCGTTTGGAAATGCACCTCGCCGCCACACCTGATAATTGTATTGCGCATGGCCTCGATGACCTTCGGCAGTTTGTCGGTACCGATATGAGGATGAGCATCGCTCAGGATTCTGGTCGAGGCACCATGCTGGCAAAACACGTTGAGAATCTTCTCCACCGACCCACGTTTCTTCGAACGTGTGTAAAGTTTACCATCGGAGTAGGCTCCTGCCCCACCCTCGCCAAAGCAGTAGTTGCTCTCGCCGTCCACCTGTTGTGTCTTGGTGATCAGGGCGAGGTCCTTCTTACGCTCGTGCACGTCCTTGCCGCGTTCCAACACGATGGGGCGGCAACCCAGCTCAATGAGTCGCAAGGCTGCAAACAGTCCACCAGGACCAGCACCCACCACTATCACCTGCTGTCCGTCGCTCACGTCGGGATAGCTGGTGTGCACATACTGGTCGTCTTCCGGCATCTCGTTCTGATAAACGCGTACTGTGAGGTTAACGAAGATGGTACGCTGGCGGGCGTCGATACTTCGCTTAAGCACCCGCACATGGTTGATGCTCTGCCTGCCGATGCCTTTCTCCTGGCTGATGTAGTCGGCAATGGCCTGTTCTGATGCCGCCTGCTGGGGCAACACTCTGAGTTGGAATTCGTGAATCATTTCAGTACTTGATTGATGCCTTGCTCGCGATGGCAGATGCGCACCTCGATGCCATATTTTTCATGGATGTGCTCGGCCAGATGCTGGGCTGAATAAACCGACCGATGCTGTCCGCCCGTACAACCGAACGAGAACATCAGAGACGTAAAACCACGTTGCAGATAGCGTTCCACATGGGCATCGGCCAACCGGTAGACGCTTTGCAGGAAGACGGTAATCTCGCCGTCGTCCTCCAGGAAGCGAATCACGGGCTCGTCGAGTCCCGTCAACTGTTTGTAAGGCTCATAGCGGCCAGGGTTATGCGTCGACCGGCAGTCGAAGACATATCCGCCGCCGTTGCCACTCTCGTCCTCGGGAATGCCCTTGCGATAGGAGAAACTGAACACGCGCACCACCAGCGGTCCTGTGCCGTCGTACTTCGAGAACGTCGCCGGACCGTCCTGCGGATGCGGCTTGTAGACATTGCTCTCCGTGGTTTTATATCCGTCGGCACGTTTCGGCACCACCACCTTTTGCGGCGCAAACTGAGGCAACTGACACATGTTTCTGAGCACCTCCTTCAGATAAGGATAGGCGTCGACGGTGGAGTTCTTCAGCAGATTGCGCATGTTATCCATAGCCGGCGGAATGCTATCTATGAAGTGTCGTTTGCGCTCGAAGTAGCCTCTGAAGCCATAGGCTCCCAATACCTGCAACGTACGGAAGAGCACAAACAGGTCGAGGCGTGCCTTGAAGTGTCGCTCGGAAGGCACCTCGGTATAGTTCTTCAAAGAGTCGTAATATTCTGCGATAAGGTCGCGGCGCAGCTTGTCGGGATATTTTGCCGATGCCTGCCAGAGGAACGAAGCCAGATCGTAGTAGAATGGTCCCTTGCGCCCACCCTGATAGTCGATGAAGCGCGGCTCACCGTCCACGAGCATTACGTTGCGGGCCTGGAAGTCGCGATACAGGAAGGCATCGCACGTCTCTGCCGTCAGGTCTTTGGCCAGCATACGGAAGTTCGCCTCCAGCTTCAGCTCGTGGAAGTCCAGTCCTGTGGCCTTCAGGAAACAATATTTGAAGTAGTTCAGGTCGAAGAGCACGCTGTCTTGATCGAACTCCGGCTGCGGATAGCAACAGCTCCAGTCCAGTCCGCGTGCGCCACGCATCTGGATGTTCGGCAACTCGCGAATAGTCTTCACCAACAGAGCCCGTTCCTGTTGTGTGTAGCGGCCTCCAGCTTCACGTCCCACACGCAAGGCGTCGAAGAGCGACTGGTCGCCAAGGTCGGTCTGCAGATAGCGCAGCTCGTCGTTGCTCACGGCGAGGATCTGCGGCACAGGTAGCTGGCGTCGTGTAAAATGTTTCGTCAGACACACGAATGCATGGTTCTCGTCGCGACTAGTGCCGATGCAACCAATCACGCTCTGTCCCTCGCCGTCCTTCATCCTATAGTATTCGCGGTTGCTACCCGCGCCAGCCAGTCGTTCTGTCTGCACGGGAGCCTCCCCTTTCCATTGTTCGTATAACTTTCGTAATGCTTCCATGCTGCAAAGGTAATAATAATTGTGAAGTTAAAAAAGTTAATGAAGTTAAAGAAGCTAAAGAAGGCCAGGAAGATGCTTGCGTTTATCCGAACAATGTATGCTTCAGCTACGAGCGGACGTCGTTCAATCGTAGGCATATACAAGTCCGTACTTTTCGTGGAGTTGGCGAAGGGTGCCGTCTGACTTCATCTGGCGGATAGTGGCGTTCACCATCTGCAGCAAGTCGTCCTGACCCTTCTGCATCAGCACACCTATCTCGCCATGATTGAACGGCTCGTTGAGGAGGGGTGCTGCCAGTCGACTGTCGGTCTGCACGTAGTAGGGAGCCTCTGTAATCTCGGTAATCATCACGTCGGCATGGCCCTCAGCAACGAGTGTTGGAATCTCCTCGTTCCGGGGATGTACGATGATCGTTGCATGCGTGAGATTCTCGTTGGCAAACTTCTCGTTCAGGCCACCGGGATTCACCATGACACGCACTTCCGGCTTGTCGATGTCGCCCAGCGACTTGAAGCGCTGAGCATCGGCAGCTCGGCAGAGAATCGTCTTTCCGTTAGCGAGATAGCCGTCACTCATGAGCATCATCTCGCGTCGGGCATCGGTAATGGTGATGCCGCCAATGGCGAGGTCGAACTTTTGCGGCTCTGCCAGCACATCGCTGGTCAGGGTGGGCCATGACGTTGGTGCAAACGTGATTTCAACATCCAACCGGCGGGCAATCTCCTTGGCGACTTCGATGCCAAAGCCCCAATAGGTGCCGTCATCTTCACGGAATGAGAGAGGCCGATAGTCGCCTGTGGTGCCAAAGATGATGGTTCCGCGATTCACGATCTCTGACACCTTTCCATCAACTGGGATCTCTGTGCCTAAAGAAAGAATGTACACGGAGTACTGACGGTTGTCGCGTCCGAAATGAAGGGCACTCCGAAACTCGTTTTCCGGGAAGAGCTTCGAGCTATCGAAGTAGTAGAGTCCGTCGTTGCTATTGAGCCAGCCACCCACATAGCCGTCGTGCTGGACGGCATGGCGCACCACCTTGTCGAGTTGTGCGCGCGAATGGCTGTTCTGCGTTTCGGCATAGCTAACGGCAATACCCTCTGTGGGCTCCGTCATCGTGCGTATGTCGAGCATGAAGCCGTCTGAGTGAGTTTGTCCGTACATCCACACCTTGTCGGCCAGCATCGTAATGCCTTTGTCAGAAGCATTGTCCTTGTTTGAAGAACATGAGGAGAAGCCGACCGCTCCGCAAATGGTCAGGACGGCAATCAGCAACCAATTCTTTATTCTTTTTTGTGTCATAATTCTATAGGGCTTAAAGGGCTAAAGGGGAGTGCGCTCGGCGACGAAGGAGACGCTTTCAGAGCGCAGCGGGGAAAGAAAGGGCTTAAAGGGTATAATGAGGGTTTAAAGGGCTTAAAGAGGAGTGATAGGGCTTAAAGGGGAGTGATAAGGCTTAAAGGGACACATACTCTATTTGCAGTTCCTCGCTGACGAGGAAATCGTCGCGATAGTCGTCGAACTTATAAATGATTTGCATTCCCCGAAACGTGGCTGACACTTTCAACGAGTCGAGCAGATGCCATTTGGGACGGCCGAAATCGTAGGAACGGCGGTCGAGGATGATACGATTCGCCACATAGTCGAACGCGTAGTAGCCGCCACCGATGCAGTCGTCGCCAGGCAGCAGCAAGTCACGATGTTGGTCGACCATGCCCATGCGGAGAAAGCCTTCCATTGTGATAACAAACTTGGGTGATTGCATCATAATATTTGTATTTTAGATGATTATGATTTCACGTGTAGGGGCTACTTCTTGATGAAATGAGGATAGTCAGCCTCTCCCAAGGCAGGCTCAAACGCAAAGCCCTCATAGCTGAATGCATTGAGGTCTGTGGGTGTCGAGATGCGATGTTCGATGATGAAGCGTGTCATGGCACCCCGACAGGTCTTTGCCCAGACGGCTTGCATCTTCAGGTTGTCACCCTTCCTGCCATAGAACAACGGCTGGACGATGCGCACCTCTCGGCGCACACGCTGCCAGTCGAACAGATGCTGATATTCTTCAGTTGCCAGATGGACAAGAATGCCGTCGTCGGCTTTAACAGCATCGATGAGCATGTCGGTCAGACGGCACTTCCAAAAGCCGAACATGTTCTCCCCAGCCCCACTGGCCAGCTCCACATGGCCCTCCATTCGGTACGGCAGTATGCCATCCAACGGACGAAGCATGCCATAGAGGAACGACGTAATCCACAGATGCTGTTGCGAATAGTGAAGGTCGTCAGCTGTGAGCGTTTCAGCCTTCAGGTGCTTATAGGCTTGACCATGATAGGCAAGAATGGCAGGCAGCTTCGCCGTTTCCTCGAAGAATCGCATGAAGCGCAGTTTGTTCTGTTCTGCTATCTGGCGGCTACAGCTCAGCATCTCTGCAATTGTACCAGCAGAATACTGTGCCATGTCGCGAGCGAAAGCCTCTGCCTCATGGGCAAAACGAGGAGAAGACAACTCCACATCGGGAGCCGTCGACAACGCGTCGTGCATGATTTTTGCTGAAGCGAGTAGGATTTGCATAGCTATACATATATTTTTATCGCGGCCTTACCATCCAAGCACGAAGTTGGCATCGGAGTATCGGCCCTTCTCCCCCACCCTGACTTCACTTGCAAAGGTGATGGAAAGGTGCGTGTCGGGATTCACGTCGACACTTCCATTGGCAGGAAAGAGCTCGTATTCACTCTGTGCCAGCATGGGCAACACAGCCACAAGGCAGCACACCACACATAGGATTCTCTTCTTCATATTTGCTCATGATGAAACGATTCTGCAAATATACAAACTTTTTGCAAAAAATGCGACATTTCTCATTTAAATCGGAAAAAAACACTATCTTTGCAGCTTAGAAATGAACAATGTATGCAATAAACCATCATAAAAACTTATAAACATGACTACTATTCAATCAAAACATTCACATCACTCAGCATTCATGCGAAGCAGTTGGAGCACAGCACTCCTCCTTATTCTTGTCGGTTTGCTAACCTTGGCTACTTCTTGCTCTGACGACGAAGGCAACAAGGAGCCGACGATAACAGGCAAAATCACATCGTATAACGAGTTCGGCGCAGCCATGTTAGACTTCACACAAGCTGACATGACTGAGGCTGGTTTTACTCTCGGCGACGTCATCAGCATTACCGTCGACGACATCGTTCTCATCATGCCTTACTACGACGGCTACTACACCCGCAACGGAGAATACCTGTGCGTAGCCTATCCCACCTATCCCAGCATCTGCTTCACGGCCAATAACATCGGACTTCCAGAAGAGCTCACAGGACTGGAGGGACATACCGTCGTCATCAAGATGGTGGAAAAGGGCGGCAGACTCGATGTGCAGACGGCCCTGAGCATGTCGTACACCCTCGACCGCAAGGACTATCCCGACTTCACCGACGAGCAATTTGCCAATGCACGCACCTCGAAAGGCGGTCGCCTCGCAAGTGGCGTGTTGCATCGCAGCTCATCGCCGTTCTGCGACGACATCAGCCGAGCCTACTATGTTTCGGAATATATGGAAAGCGAGAAGGTGAAGACCGTGCTCAACCTCGCCGACACAGAGGAGAAGATGAAGTCCTACGACATGCCCCCCTACAGCCGTCAGCTCTGGGAAGAAGGCAACGTCATTCTCTGCCCGCTGAAGGCAGACCCAACGGCTGACGACTTCAACAAACGACTCATAGCAGCCCTGAAGGAGCTCCCATCGCGCCCAGCACCCTATATCGTGCATTGCATGGAGGGAAAGGACCGCACGGGATATGTGTGTGCCCTGCTGGAAGGATTGTGCGGAGCAACCTATGAAGAGATTGTAGACGACTACCTGATCACCTATAACAACTTCTTCCACCTCAACCCGGGAAATAGCCCTGAGCTCTGCAATACGTTGGTATCGCTCAGACTAAATACCTGCCTGATGTATTATGCCGGCGTTAGCGACGAAGCACAGTTGTCAAATGTGGACTATGCCAAAGCATTCTCAGCCTATCTGCTCTCTCATGGCATGAACCACCAGCAACTCGATGCGCTCATTCAGGTTCTGACGACTCCCTGGAATCCATAAGGAGCTCAAAGCAGCGGAGCTGCTGCGGTTCAAAAGTTCAATTGCGCCTGCGGCGCGGTTCAATGCAGCAGAGCTGCAGTTTAAATGCCCTTTGGGCATTCAAAGCAGCAGAGCTGTTGTTGAGAAAGGTTTAGAAGGGTTGAGAAATGTTGAGAAGGTTAGCACCCAGCGTGGAAGGCCGAAGGCCTGGCATAACACAGGCAGGGGTGGAGTGCGTAGCACAAAACCCCTGCTTATTGTGTCACCAACAATTCAAACCCCGACGGGGTGACAGAATTCTGTCGGGCCTTCGGCACTTAAATACATGTGGGCTGACCTAGCAGGGGTTTCGTGCTACGCACTCCCCCTCCGTCGCCAGAGGAGTTCTGGCTCCCCTCATCAGGCACGGATGGCCATCGGGCCATCCTCTAAAGGCCTTCTTCGCCACCTGCCTATGTTCTAACACCCCTTCGGGGTTTCCTTACCCCTCCGCTCCTTACACGCCGCAGGCCTTACCCGAGCCAACGTGGCTCCTTACCCGCCCGCAGGGCTTTACCCCATTCTAAACAGCGCGCAGCGCATCTAAACCCTGCCCCCATGGGGGTCACATCTGGACGTGCACCCAGCAGCTCCCCCTGGGGGTGGGTCTTCCGATGTATGTGTATGCCACATACTTATTTTGTCTCAATATGTCAAAGATCACTTTTGCATAGTCGAGGTTGTCGCAATGGATGTCGGCAGCCTTTCCTTGCAGGTGTCGGGAATTCGGTACGCCCCCGACTCGGGCGTTCAGCCGCTTCGACCGATACCCGCTATTGATGTAGACGGGTCGCCCGATAGCGTCTCTTAACGGTTGCAACACGAGGACGCAAAGCTTCTGCAGGTTCTGCTGGGCGGCCAGCGTCGGTGTGTCTTGCAGCCTTTTGTGGCTCGTTGCCACCAGTTCCTCTAACGTAAAATTCTTACTCAGCCGCATGTCTTTTTTTTTATCAAGAATTTGAGAATTTGAGAATTTTTTCTTCATACAAATGAATTGACGAGAATTCGTCGCAAGCGACGAGACAGGAAATTGCTTGCAATTTCTTCTCTAAATCTCAATAATTCCCACTCATGCAACGAAAAATTCTCCAATTCTCTAATTCTTGACCTTAATAATATACAATTGCCATTTTGTTAGATTTTGAATCAGATTTTTTTATAATTTCTCGCGGAGCGATAAAACCCTGCATTATAGCCGCCCCTTATCAAGGGGCTCTAAATCTCGCGGAGCGACCACTACACCAGCGTGGACATGTGATGAAGCCAGCCAGTGCCCACGATGGTGCCGCCCAAGAGGGCAACACCTTCGGCAGGGGCACCGGAAGCAGCGGTGGTCACTGACAGCGTCGAGCCGATGGCGGTGAGAATCGCCACGATGAGCTGAATGATGTATTTGATGGTTTCTTTTTTCATGGTGTTAAAATTAAAGGTTTCTAGTTTCTAGTTTCTTGTTTCTAGTTGAGAGGTGTAAAGATTTTTCTTTGCAGGTCATAGCTCCGTAGGATGTGGAGGCGCGCTCCGTAGGATACAGAGCTATGCTTTAGAGAGGAAGGAGGCATGCTCCGCATGCGATAGAGCATGCCTCCAGTCAGTAGTTGATTACGGGTTGTCGTTGCCCTCATCGTCCTTGTTGACGTCATTCTCCGGCGTCTCTTCCACGGAGAGGCCTTCGAGGAACACCTTGCGGCGGCGGTTGCCGTCGGCGGCACTCCAGTGAGTCTCGGGCTGGAAGTTCACGCGGGAGCCCACGACGTGCTTCGCAGCGGAGAAGTCCTTCGCGGTGTCGGCAGGCTTGGTCTTCAGGCCGATCTTGAACGAGCCGAGGCCGTCGAGGCTGACGCGGTACGACTCCTGGAGCCAGAGCTTCATGACGTTCACCAGCTCGTCGAGCACGGCGATGACGTCGGCACGCTTCACGCTGACGTTGTCCTGGATCATCTGTGCGAGATCCTTGGTGTTCTTCGGGGTCTTCGGGTAGATGGCGCGAGCATACCACTTGCCGCGGTTCTTCGACTCAGCGCGGTTGTCTTGATAAAGTTTGTACTTGATTGCCATAGGATTTTTCTTAGTTTAAAGGTTATAGGTAATAGGTTATAGGTTATGATTAGCCAGCTGGCGCAATTCGGAGCGAGGCGCGGGCGGATTCGGCATCCTGACCGGTCATTTTGGAAGCAAAAACGTCGCTGCACTTGTATCCTGATTGCAAGTGCAAAGTTACGAAAAAATCTTGAAACTTACAAATCGTAAGTAGGGAAAACTGCACTTTCGGGGACAAAAACTGCACTTTCGGGACCTTTGCTATTTCTCTGAAGATGCAGGTGCGCAGCAGTCTTTCGCTTGTCTTCATTTTCGCATTTGGTACAGATGGCAGATGGCAGTTATTTTGGCGAGGGGGTATGATGGGGGTGTTCTCGTCAATTTTTGAGTAAAACTATAAGTAATAAATTTTACTATTATATATATAATATTATATATTATATATATAATAGTAAGTATTCTATATCCACTTTTTCGGTGCCGTGATGTGGTCCATAATATAACTGCCATCTGTACAACTGTACCACTGCTTTCCGACAAAGTACTCTTTTCAATGAAAGAAGTTTTCTTCGCCGTCTTGCATGAATCTCAGAAAAAGTTTGTATCTTTGCGGGCAGAAGAGGCGACAGCTATAGAAACTATAGTAGCTATAGAAGCTATAGGAGCTATAGAAGCTATAGGAGCTATCGCTGCTATTGCCATCTATAACATCTATGATAACTATAAAAAAGAAAAATCATGAAATCACCCACAGACCCAAAACCTTACAAGAGCATCTTCCGAAAGGTACCGAAATGGCAGGACCTCTGGTTCTACCAGAAGTCGGAAGTGCTCTACCAGATGACATACGTCTTCTGCGAGCGTTTCCTGCCACAGCACGGCGACCGCACCGTGGACCAGATGGTGCAGGCGGCTCGCTCGGGAAAGCAGAACATCGTCGAGGGCTCTGAGGACGGCAAGACATCCACCGAGATGGAACTGAAGCTGCTCAATGTGGCGAGGGCAAGCATCGGGGAGTTGCGGCAGGACTATGAGGACTTCCTGAAGTCGCGCCAGCTGCACCTGTGGACGGTCGGCGACGAGCGCTTTCAGCCCTTGCAGGACTTCACCAAGAGCCACAACCTGCTCAGCGACTATGAGCCGTTCTTCAACCAGTGGACGGCAGAGGAGATGGCGAATGTGGGCCTCACGCTTTGCTTTCAAGTGGACACGATGATGAACAAATACATGGAGTCGCTCGAGCGCACCTTCGTCACCGAAGGAGGCATCAAGGAGCGTATGCACCAGGCACGAACGGGCTACCGCCAGCAGCAGGACAGCCGACTCGAACAACTCGAACACGATGTGGCAGCACTCCGGCAGCAACTGGCACAGGCACAAGCCGAGGCCGATCAATGGAAAGCCAAATACGACGACCTGAAGCAACGCGCCCTCAATGCCTACCGCCAGCAACAGGAAGAAATCAAAAGTTTAAAAGAGCAGGCAAAACAATGAGCGCACACATTTTGCAACCGTTTGTGTATCAGAAGTTAGCGCAAAAGGATTGCACAAAACGGCCAATGTGTGCCGAAGGTTAAAAAGCGTAAAACGCACAATTTCCTCCACTCTTCTCTTGCGGGATGGGTGGATTTTTTGTAACTTTGCGCTTGCATTTTGGGATGCAAGCGCGAGTGTGGAGCCTACCCCCGGCCCCTCCCAAAAGGGAAGGGAGTCAGAGCGCTCGGCTTAGTTCAAGTAAACTTGATTCTGCGTTGACATTCATCGACCTCGAACACGACTCGGCATAGTTCAAGTAAACTTGACCCTGCCCTCGCTGCTTTCTCGGTTCGCCTTGCACCACACTTGCAACAAAAACACTACAGAAAAACGCGATTCTCGAAACACGTATTCTGATAGGAGGAAACTACGGCAATTGCCAGGAATGAGCGGCGGTTGTGGGCTATCGGTATAGCCCTATGCCTGCCCAGCCCCCTGTGGCGGCAGCTCGGGGGAGGGTACAGCAAAGGAGGGCAAGTACCGGATGTTGAGAGTTGAAAAACGAATTGGTTAACAGTTTTAAAAAAGACGAAAACAATGGACAAGAAAGAATTTGATTTGGAGCAAGTGAGGAATATGCTGCACGAGCAGCGTGGAGTGATCCAGCGGGAGCGAGATAACCTGATGGAGCAAGGTGAGCGGCTCAAGAAATTCAAGCAAGTATTGGAAACGGTGGACCTGGTCTTCAAAGAGAAAGAGCGTATCAGGATAGAGAACGAGCGTCTCAAGGAAAAGAACATCATGCTGGAAGAGGAGCTATACGCGGCGAAAGCGATGTTTCGCAGGGCAGAGATGCAGAAGAACGAGATGAGCAAACTATCGATGAGCATGGCTGGCAAGGCTTCGCAGGAGGAGTTGCTCAAGGCGCTGCGTGTGTTTGTGAACACGTCGAAGCGCAAGAAGATGGAGAAGCGCATTGCTGTGAAGGAGATGGTGCTTGAACTGGCTAACGCCAACAGGCTGACGCTTCCTGCTGACCTGGCTGCGACCATCGACTGTTTGGACGACGAGCTGCCGGAGACGAAGGTTGTGAACGTCGCAGGCAACTATAACGACATTCATGACAACGGAAATGTGAAATTTTAGAATACATCAGATACGGAGACGATATGGCAGGTAATACTATTCATGTGCAGGGGTCGTATATCGACGTGCACGACAACGAGAACGTCTATCTCTCGGTAGAGAAGGCCGAGGTGAAGATGAGGCAGGCGGCACAAGCCAGCCCGAAGGAGAAACAGCAGCAGGAGGAGCAAATGGAGCAACGGCCGGTGGAGCAGCGGCAGGAAACATGCTGCGAAGCCCCCGCAGAGTCGTTTGCCGAAAGGGTGAAGGCCATCATGCGCAAGGCTGCCACGAAGAATGGGCAGACTATAAAGAGTAATGCTCGCGGGCATGAGCGCGAGTATAAGTTCTATGTGGACGCCGATGCCTTCTGCAAGGCGATGGACGAGATGGCGGCTGTCTACGCCGACAAGCTGAAAGAGATGCTTGGCGGCTCGCTGGCAACGGTGCAAGTGACGAAGGTGTGTGCGTTCATCGGCCACGTCATCAGGATGCAGGAGATCAACGATGAGCGTCTGCAGGCGGTGGACCTGCTGTTTGCGTTTGAGGATTATTACAGCAATCTGCAAACGGTACAGGCGCGGCTGGGCGACAGGAACAAATCGGACGATCAGGATGTGGCTCTAGGCACGTTTCAGGGCCTGCTGAAAAAGCATAAGTCGTAAATTACGTAGGATAACTTTCGTGTTATTCAAAGTTATTCAGGAAAGTATTGCAAATCAGCTATTTAGCGGTTTCGTACTTTTCTGAATAACTTTTTTTTTGCCAAAATTTATTTAGAATCTTTGCACGTGGTCAGATGAGAACGTCTGCTGCCGCGCAAGGAAACTCCTCGCGTGTACCTAAATAATAAAAATAATAGCAACATGTCAAGGAAAAGGAAAATGGAATTTTTGAAGATGTATTCGGAGAACGGATACGGTATGAGCGTGAGGCGATGCTGCGCGTCGTGTGTGCACAAAGCGCTGACGGGAAAGCTCAGGTATCGGAAGTGCCTGAAGCACCTGTGCCAGGTGAAGGCGCACAACGTGTGTGCCGACTGGGAGATGAACAAGCCTTCACAAAAGGCCGGCGCTTCGGAGGGCAAGGTGAAGTGCCACGAGTATCTGATGTATGTGCTGGAGGTGCGCGAGAGGGAGCATCTGGCCGAGAAGCAGGGGAACAAGGTAGCTCCAATGACACTCGAGGAGATCAGGCAACTCTTTGAGCAGGAGCACGGAACGATTTACGTGAACATTTAATAACAAGGACAATGATGGAACAAGAAATTCAAATTTTCAAAAATGAGCAGTTCGGAGAAATCCGGACGATGCTCGACGAGAAGGGCGAGCCGCTGTTCGTAGGAATGGACGTGGCGAAGGTGCTGGGGTACAGCAACTACCGCGATGCCATCAGAAAGCATGTTGACAACGAAGACAAGGATGGCGTCGCGATTCGCGACGCCATCGGAAGAGATCAGAAAATGGTCGTCATCAACGAGAGCGGGCTGTATGCGCTCATCCTCTCGTCGAAGCTGCCGCAGGCGAAGGCGTTCAAGCGCTGGGTGACAAGCGAGGTGCTGCCGCAGATCAGACGGACGGGTGGCTACATCCCGACGAAGGACGGCGAGGGACGCGAGCTGTCGGCAGAGGAGATTCTGGAACGGGCACACGCCATCATCGGTCGCACGCTGCTGATGCTGAACGCACCTAACGACGACTGCCTCACGGCAACAGAGGTGGCACGCTCGTGGGGCATGGAGGCAAGGGCGTTCAACGAACTGCTCGAAACGATGGGCATTCTCTACCGGCGGGGCGGCCGCTGGCATCTCTCAGAGGAACTGCAGGGACAAGGCCTCACCGAGGACCGCCACTACTTCAGCTACAGCCTGCACGGACAGCCGCGAAGCACCACCTATCTGGTGTGGACACCGAAGGGCATCAGCTATCTGAACAACCATTTGCACCTCCTGCCATCAGCGGCACAACCGAAGAGCATTCAATTGAACATTTCTTTTAACTATTAATGATTGTAACAACTATGCAGACAAAAATTTTGAAAGTGATTGCACAGGGCGAACCCATGTATGTGCAGTCGAAGAAGAGTGAGAACGGCCAACTGGCCAAGTGCTACATCCGCCTGAAGGAAATGGGCGGCGACTACGAGGACGAGTATCTCTGCGCGATGTACGGCAACCTGGCGCTGTGCAAGTTCACCCCGGGCAAGCTGGTGGTGGCAGCCCTCCGCTTCCAAACGCACGAGTCGAACGGAGCGTTCTATCAGGACATCGTGGCGAGTGAGGTAAAAGAGAGCTAACCTCCCCCGCCCCTCCGAAGGAGGGGAGTGCGCGCCAGCGTTGTCTCCTCCTTCGAGCACCCAGCGTAGTCCCCTCCTCCGGGGAGGAGGGGTGAGGGGTGGTAGCGGAACAACAAGGGATCGCTGCGCGAGAAATTGTTCAAAATCAAATTCAAAATCTAACAAAATTAATGATAAATTCTTTCTCCGCTGCGCTACGAAAGCGGCAAAGCCGAGCGCATGATAATTCATGTTCGATAAAAATATTCGTGAGATTCGAGTGATTCGTGGTTGAAGAATTTGAAAGATTTTTGAAATAGATTTTTGATAAATTTTGAGCGAAGCGACCCCAAAACATTTAACAACCTGAGTTGAAAGAACGAGCGGAGAAGTATCGATGAAATGAGCTCAACTACCTTCGCTTCTTCCAAGGCTCGTAAAATTTCAACGAAAATATGAAGAATAATGTAATTAACAGAACAAACGAGAATGATGTGACGCTGAACGGCATGATGACCTTCGGCGAGTGTGAAAACGGACTGCGCTTCGCAGACTTCGAGTGCTGCGAGGACGTGGAGATGGAGCCCTTCGTGGGCAACTGCAAGGTGCAGATCATGCGCGACGGCAACGTGTACATCACCGAGCGGCCGAAGCGCACACGCAACCAGGCACTCTTCCGCGACGACAACTGCTCGCTGTCGCTGGGCCAGAACGGGAAGTTCTACTTCGTGTTCTCGCTGCCCTCGGAACAGCTGGACGAGCTGCCCGGGCAGTTGGTGCGCCAGGCGAGTGTGATTGCCGGTAAATTTCTGAGACTAATCATGGAGGACAACGATGATTAACCTAATCACTATCGACGGGAGCGGGCGCAAGGTTGCCCGACCCGTCACGAACCGAGAAGACCTCATCAGGGCGTGCAACTCCCCTGAGAACGTGAGGAACTGGGACCTCTACCGCCAGACCCACGAGGACAAGTACAAGCGCGCGCTCGTACAGGTGAACTACAACTGTCAGGTGCCGGAGGGCGGTAAGCTGCGCGGCATCAAGACGGTGAGCCCGTTCTTCTTCTACGACATCGACTGCGGTGACCGCGAGGAGTGCCGCCGCATCATCGGCAAACTGCTGGAGATGAAGGACGAGCTGCGGCTGGTAGAGGTGTCGGAGTCGGCAAGCTATGGTGTTCACGCCGTGGGCCGCCGCGATCCTGGAAAGACGATTCTGGAGAATCAGGTACGCCTCTCGATACTCACCGAGACGGAGATGGACACGAACAACAAGGAGAACAACCGCGTGGTGTTCCACGGTCCCATCAACGACGAGACAACGCCGCTGCTGGACGACGTGCTCTTCACCGAACAGCTCTCCGACGAGGAGGCTGCCGAGGAGTTTAAGCGCCTGAAGGAGCGCGAGAGGCAGGGACAGGAAGAGGTG
>Ga0256404_1001316_pt1 | contig 61197 bp, 60 predicted proteins | sample RumenRJG_01DNA_FD_185990 | JGI IMG/M metagenome (GOLD analysis project Ga0256404, IMG submission 185990) | Bovine rumen microbial communities from Lethbridge, Alberta, Canada - RJG_01 | ecosystem: Host-associated > Mammals > Digestive system > Stomach > Rumen | place: Canada: Alberta | collected...
AATGAGGACTTCTTTTCGTCGTGGAAAAAGCGAGATAGAGGGCGCAAAAAAAATGAGCATCACCGTAAGGTGATGCTCATTTGGCAGGGACTGTCAACATTCTGTCCTTGACTTTTGAACCAGTTTACATTTAGCCCCTTTAATATTGTTAATATGTTTCCTATATATGAAAAAGGTATTGAGCATATAGTTATTTCATTTCATAATTAGCCCTCAAGAATTGTTCCTTTTGAAAAGAGTACTGCTTGACCTGCAACTTTCACTCTATCTCCACAAAGCTTTGTAGAGAGAATACCACTTCTTTCTGATGCTTGAAAACATATGAGTTCTTGCTTTCTTAATCGATGACACCAATAAGGCGTAATCATGCAGTGCGTACTGCCAGTAACAGGATCTTCAGGAATACCTAGCTTAGGTGCAAATACACGACTGATACAATCAAAGTCTTCTTGATCAGCGTGTGCTGTAACAGCAACTATTAATCCTTCAAGTTCTTTGATCTTGTTTAGGTTAGGTTTTAGATTTCTTACTGAAGCTGCATCTGGTAATACAAGCATTAAATCTCGATCAATATAGGCTTCTATTGGACGTATGCCAAGAGCTTCTTCCATTTGATCTGTAACTTCAACCTTGTTAAGAGTGTATGCAGGAAAATCCATCTCATAAAGATCATCTTTACGTTTTACAGTTACTTTTCCAACCTGTGTTTTGAAGGATACTTCTTGTTGATCTTTCTCATAATAATTGAAAATGACATAGGATGTACCTAGTGTCGCATGACCACAGAAGTCTATTTCACCACCTGGTGTAAACCAACGTAAATGATACGTATTTCCTTCTTTTACTACAAAGGCTGTTTCTGAAAAATTGTTTTCTTTGGCAATGCTTTGCATTAACTTGTCATCAGGCCACACGTCAATAATACATACAGCAGCTTGGTTTCCTGCAAATACTTTATTTGTAAAAGCATCAACAATATATTGTTTCATAATAATATCACCTATATTCATATAAATCACTTTAATTGTTTTTTAGAAGAATAATTGAATAAGAAGCATATAAGTCATTGTCCCACCAGCGATTGACAACAACATCTGTTTCTTCCAAAGATGAAGAGCGACAGTTACACCAATGGCAATCAATTCAGGAAGACCATGTGTGCCTGAAAGAATCGATACATCTTTTAAACAATAAACCACTAACATGCCAAAGATGGCACAAGGCAATGCTTTGCCAAGATAGAGAATATATTGTGGGGTTGGCTTCTTATCTGAGAAGATGAGAAAAGGCAAATATCTTGTCAACATTGTTCCTAAAATACACATGGCGATAGTGATAATTTGTTGGGGGATTGTCATTGGACTCATTGTGCATTTTCCTCGCTTTCTGTATAGGCTGTACTGATAGGCTTTTTAAAGAGTGTAAGGAGTATGATGATGGCCATCATAGCAGGAATCATGAAATGATTCTTGCCTAGAAGAATTAAACATAGAGCTGTGGCGATAATGCCAATTAATCCTGTATATTTCTTCTTTTCTTTCATCCATTGATTCATAAAGATTGTCACAAACATCGCTGTCATGACAAAATCAAGCCCTTTGGTATTAAAGTGGAGATAGGGCCCAATCAGTCCACCAATAGTTGCACCAGACACCCAGTACAAATGATTCAACAATGTCACAAAAAACATAAACCAGCCTCGATCCACGTCTTCAGGAATATCAGCAGTATAATTAATAGAAAATGTTTCATCACACATTCCAAAAATCAAATAATATTTCTTCCAGCCCATATCCTTATACTTATCCAACATTGCAATACCATAGAATAAATGTCTTGCCTGGATCAGTAATGTCATTGTAAGTGCAGCTACAGGGGCAAAAGGTGACATTAAGAGGGTAACGGCAATAAACTCTAAAGAACCACCAAAAATCAGTAAACTCATAAAGAATGGATAAACAAATGAGAATCCATTCTTATTCATTAAAATCCCATAAGCCAAGGCAAGAAACCAGAAACCTGCAAAGATGGGTATGGTATAGGGGAAAGCGGCTTTCAATGCTTTTGTTTTCATAGAGATTCTCCTTTTTTATTGCCTCTATTCTAAAATAAACAGTATAAAAAGACAAAGAAAAAAGAAGTTCTTCTTGGGAGGAAAAGGACTTCTTCTTCAATGTCGAAAATGTTTTGTCGAAATATTTTCAAAGGGAAATTTTTTATGTACTTTGGGGAAAGTATTTATGGTGTCAGTTCTCTACTGACAAGCTTAGTATAAGCCTCATTTATGAACACAATGTGTACAATATGTTTTCATAAAGTAATTTGTGTTAAGAAAATATTATTTTATGTATAGAAATGAAAAAGAAGTCTTTCTTGGGAGGAAAAAGGCTTCTCTTTCATATAAAGAATGTTTTGGAAATACTATTAGGGAAAGTATTTATATTGTCAGCTCTTTCTGACACTTATAATATAAGTTTTTAATATGAACATAATATGTACAATAGGATTTAGTTATATAATTATTTCTGAATACAGTATTCTATTCTTGATTATATTGTAGTTTCTAAACAAAAAGAAGTCTTTACTTGGGAGGAGTAGACTTCTTCTTGTTTGTCGAAATTATTTTGTCGAAATATTTCAAAAGGGAAAATTTATGTGGTCAACTCTTGGTTGACGAGGTTAATATATGTGAGTTATATGAACGGAATGTGTACTTTTTAACTGTTTGCGCTTACACTTTTTTCTTTGTTTTTCTCTTTCAAATAATCAATATATTTCATACCCCACTTCTCTATTTCATTAAGCACAGGTGTAAAAGAATAGCCAATATCCGTCAATGCGTATTCTACTCTTGGTGGTATTTCAGGATAAACCTTACGCTTAATTAAACCTTCCTGCTCTAAATACTTTAATTGTGAAGAGAGTGTGGCTTGGGTGATATCAATATTTCTTTGTAGTTCTTTAAAACGTACGGGACCATCAGATAATTCATGTAGAATGAGGATTGCCCACTTGCCTTTAATAAGCTGTTGAGTTGTCACGAAAGGACATTTCCCAAACAAATTTGCCTTTTCACATTGTTCTTTTTTCATAAAAGCCTCCATTACTCAAGTGTTTGATACTAACTTTATAAAATAATCCTACTTGTTTTTCTTTAGTTCTATTATATGATAGAGGAAAAGAAATTCAAGAAAATATAGTGAGTATGAAATAAATACTAATGGAGGTTAAACTATGAGTGTATTTGAAAAATATCAAGGTAAAAGAGTCGATGTAAATTATGAAACAGGTTATCATTTTGTGATTGAATATTTATCAGAAAATGAATTAAAGTGGACAGCCTTGGCAAAGCGTGCCGAAGGTGCCCCTGAAGTTGAAAAGGAACTTTATGATTCATATGAAATAGGAGAAGATGAGTATATGATTAACTGGATTGAAGAAACAGGATTAGTTGTATCTCAGATTGCGAATTTTAGAGAAGGAACTGCTTATGCCTTTATGACATGGCCTGATGAAAATGCCCATGGTCATCGTGCAAAGCTTCTTCATAAAGGAACACTTACAGTATTAGAAGATTAGGAGGAATGATGATATGAGAATGCCAGTTATATTTTCAGGACATGGAAGTCCAATGGTTGCCTTAGAAGATAATGAAATCACCCATGAAATGCAAAAAGTAGGTGAAGATGTCTTAAAGAAATATGGTAAACCAAAAGCTATCTTAGCTATTTCTGCCCATTGGTATATTGGTGAAACAGCTATTCAGTCCGCTAATCCCCCAAAGCAGGTCTATGACATGTATGGTTTTCCAAAAGAACTCTATGAATTAAAATATCCAGTACAAGGAAGTCAGGAACTGACAAACGAAGTCTTAAAGACATTAGGGCCTGAAGTCAAGGTTAATGATGACTGGGGTATTGATCATGGAACTTGGTCCGTTCTTGTTCATATGTTCCCTGAGGCTAATATTCCCGTTGTACAATTATCAGTGAATAAATACTTTACACCTCGTAAGGCTTATGAAATTGGTCAGAAGCTTGCGAAACTGAGAGATGAAGGCTATTTGATCTTTGCGAGTGGTAATGTTGTTCATAACTTAATGCGTGTCGAATGGGATAATCCCCATGGCACTGAAATGACGGATAGATTTAATAGCTATATTGTAGATAAAGTAAGTCAGCGTGATGATGAAGCTGTGCTTAACTTCACAACACATCCTGATGCAGCCTATGCTGTACCAACACCGGACCACTTCATGCCACTCTTCTATATCCTAGGCGCAACACAAAATGAAGTCCCACAAGTCTTCAACAATGTTGCCAACTTAGGATCGATGGCAATGACGGGATTTATCTTTGGGATGTAAACACAAAAGAATATTAAAGAGAGGACATATGCATAGTGCTAATGTCCTCTTTTTTTAAAGATATTTCTGCTTAATCTTTCTTCTTTGTATTTAAAACACTTGTACGAAGGAATGGAGTTGTGCATCTCTTTCAAATTTCTTATTACTCGTGAACGACATATCAACTAAAGGATGGGAATCATTTGTGAGAATGCAATGATCTAATTCAAAAAACTAAGAGGAAGACTTATGCTTCACTCTTTTCGTTTCCATGATAAAAGTGTAAACTGAGAGTTAAATGGAGAGATGTCTATGAAAACGAATAAATTAGTACAGGGTGCTATGATTGCGGCTATGTTTGGCGTCATGAGTATTCTTAATACAATGAGTGGAACAATGTTTGATACGTTAATCGGCTATTTTATGGTTGTGCCTTTTGTCTACTATAGCTACCACAGCCGATTAAGAGAGAGTCTTATTGTAGCTCTTGTATCACTCTTTATTGTCTTTTTACAAGGACAGCTGATGTTTAGCTTAATTGCCCTAGAGACATGTGGCTTTGGGATCGTTATTGGCGAGTGCTTGAAGCGTAAGAAGAGTGGTGGTGTCATGCTTTTTTCAAGCTTTATCGTATCCTTTATTATTAATATCTTGATCTATGAAGTCTTTGCAGGGGTCTTAGGTATATCAATGCATAGAGAGATGGTGGAAATGTATGACATGATTGTCAAACAAGTACCAACTATGAAACAAAGATTATCTGTTACAACATTTACAAGCCTTATTCCCCTTGCCATACTCTTTATGAGTGTCTTAGAAAGTTATGTTGTGATCTTATTGACACAGGTGGTTTTAATGCGTGTTGTCAAAAACAAAATTCAGTTCCCAGCTTTCTTCCATATCGCTTATTTCAAGCTTAATCGTGTTGTCGGTTATATTGTCTTAGTTGTTTATCTCATCTGTCAGGCTCTCTTAGCTCGCTATAATAATATCGTATTACGTTATCTTGATGTCATTGCGATGGTGATTATTATGGTTGATGGGATGAGTGTGGTGAGTTTCTATTTGTTGGAACATCATCCTAAGCTTGCTGGAGCAAGTATTATCTTGTTGTTTATTCCACCTATTAATATGGCTTTATTGCTTGTGGGGATCATTGACATAATAAGTGATTTAAAAGCGAAAATTATGTATAATAGGAAGGTCAAAGAAGGAGGGATGTAAGATGACGAAGAAGGTCGCATTAGTACGTAATATTATTATTGCGCTATTGTTTTTAGAAATCATTATCTTTTATGGATTATATGGCATTTTTTCAATGATCAATATGTTACCCTTTTCCCTCTATGTCACAATTCGTAATGGTATTCTGATTGCTTTACTCTTTTATTTAGGATATGTGTTGAATAGTAATGCGGTGAGTGTTGCGGAAGCATTAAATGAAGATAGTAATAATGCTTTGATCTTTGGTGGTGTGGGTATTATTCAATATGATGAAAGTCGTAATATTACCTGGATCTCTGATCTCTTATCTGCCATGGGATTAAAAATTATCGGTCTGAAATTACTGGACTGGCAACCTACATTAGCTGGTTTATTTGAAAGTGATGATATACGTATTATTGATGTTAAAGGTAAGAAGTTTGAATGTTATAATTCTGAAGAAACACGCATGATCTTTTTGAAAGATATTACCCAATACTATTCATTGGAACAGGATTATGATGATGGTCAGATTTGTATGGCCTATATTACTATTGATAACTTTGATGAGACATTGGAGAATGCTGATGAATCTAAGGCTGCACAAATACAATCAACAAGTCGTAAGGTGATTGTTGATTGGGCTTATGAGAATGGTATGATCATTAGACGTTTTAAGTCCGGTGGTTATATGGCTTTCTTTAATGAACGTATCTATAAGAAGCTTGTTGAAGATAAGTTCTCTATTCTTGATGAATTCAAGAAAAAAAGCATGGAACTTGATGAAGTCATTACGCTTTCCATTGGGATTGGTCGAGGGACAAGAGTTTTAAGAGAGCTAGAAGAGAATGCCACAGCTGCCTTACGTCTGACCTATAGTCGTGGTGGTGATCAGGTTGTTATTAAGAGTGGTAAGGATAATATTCGTTTCTTTGGTGGTACTACGGATACTTATGAAAAGTCATCCAAGGTCCGTGCCCGTGTTATTGCGACAAGCTTATCAGGCGTAATAAAACGTTCCAGCAATGTCTTTGTCATGGGACATAAGTTCTCTGATCTTGATTCATTAGGTGGATCATTGGCTATGGCAAGACTTGTTGAGGCCTATGATAAGAAAGTAAAGATTGTCATAGATTTTAATTCACTTGAAGAAAAAACACGTTATGTTGCGATGAAGATGCGTGAAGATGATCGCTATGAGGACTTGCTTTGTAGTTATAATGAAGCATTGGAGATGGTCAATAAAGATAGTTTATTGGTCCTTGTCGATCATCATAAGTCATCACTCTCAATTGCCTCTGGTTTATTAGATGTGGTTAAGAATAAGGTTGTCATTGATCACCATCGTCGTGGTGAAGACTTCATTGAAATGCCTATTCTTACATATCTAGAGCCTTCTGCTTCATCAACAGTAGAACTTATTGTAGAATTATGTGGGTATCAGAATGTTGATGTGAAATTCAATGAAATGGATGCGACAATCATGTATGCTGGTATGTTGGTTGATACAAACTACTTCAAGCAGCGTGTGGGTGTCCGTACATTCCAGTCAGCAGCACGTTTAAAAGAGCTGAATGCGAATGTTGTACAAGCCTATGAATTATTGGAAGATTCTTTTGAAAAGACAAAGGAAATCCTTGATATCACCAAGACTGCTGTACGATATCGTGATCATATTCTTATTGCTCATGGTGAAGAAAATGAAGAACATCAGTCATCAGCTTTTGCCAAGGCAAGCAATCAGCTGCTTAGTGTACAGGATGTTCTTGCCACCTTTACAGTGGGACGTTTAAATAAGAATACAGTTGCGATTTCAGGACGATCAAGTCGTGATATTAATGTCCAGATGATTATGGAAAAGCTTGGTGGTGGTGGTCATTTTACGATGGCTGCCTGCCAGATTACTGATAAGTCCATTGATGAAGTGATTGAAATGCTTCATAATGCGATTGATGCTTATTTTAATGAAAGAGGAGATGTTTAATATGAAAGTTATTTTATTAGAAGATGTAAGAAAAGTGGGTAAAAAGAATGAGATTGTTGATGTGGCAGATGGTTATGGCCAGAACTTCCTCATTAAGAATCATAAAGCCGTTCTTGCGACAGCAGGTGAACGTCGTAATCTTGATCGTTTAAAAGCCCAGGAAGCAGCTAATCAGGAAGTATTGAAGGAAGAAGCAGAAGCAACTGCTAAAAGACTTGAAACAATTGTCTTAAAATTTAATGCATCAGTTGGCAAGGATGGTCTTTCTACTTCTTATGTTTCAACGAAACAGATTGTTAAGGAATTAAGAGAAAAATATGATATTAGAGTGGATAAGAGAAAGATTATTAATCCACATCCAATTGCTGCTTTTGGTAAGACAGAAGTAGAAGTTGAATTGTTTAAAGGTGTTATTGGTAAGATTACTGTTGAATTGATTGCGAAGTAAGGGAGAATCTATGGAAAGAGAATTACCCCATGACCAACAAGCTGAACAGGCTTTACTAGGGGCTATGTTGATTGACAAGGATGCTTGTTCAGAAGTTATCAATATCGCTATTCCTGATGATTTCTTCTATGATAGCCATAAGATAATCTTTGCGGCTATGAAAGCTTTGCAGGAAGAACGTCAGCCGGTTGATGTTACGACACTTACAACTTACCTGATGGACAAAAAGGAGCTTGATCGTATTGGTGGGGTGAACTACTTATTAACCCTTTCCCAGTCCGTTCCTACAACTGCCCATACACAATATTATCTTAAGATTCTTAATGATAAAGCATTGTTGAGACGTCTTATTAAGGAATCAACTGATATCATTACAAAGAGCTATGATGATATTGGAAATATGAATGATTTTATTAATGATGTTGAAAGAGATTTCTTGGCGGTGACAAGAGATCGTAATGCGGGTGAATTTAAGAATATTGATGAAGTCGTTGATAATGTCACAAAGCGCTTAAACATTCTTCAGAAGAATGGTGGTATCGTATCAGGTGTTAAGACGGGTTATCGTGATCTTGACAAACTAACATCAGGGTTCCAAAAAGGTGACTTGGTCATACTTGCGGCTCGTCCTTCAGTGGGAAAAACAGCCTTTGCCCTCAATGTTGCGAATAATTCGTCATATAATTCAAAAGAAGCAGTGGCTGTCTTTTCGCTTGAAATGCCTGCAGAACAGCTTGTAACGAGATTAATCTGTTGTGCTGGATCCATCAACAATGATTCCCTTAAAACAGGTTCCATTCTCAAGGAAAATCCTAACAAGTACTATGCGGCAGCTGATAAAGTCATGCATGATAATCTTTATATCGATGATACACCAGGTATTAAAGTTGGGGAGATAGCAGCTAAATGTCGTCGTCTTAAACAGGATGTTGGCTTAAAGCTCGTCATCATTGACTACTTACAGCTCATTTCAGGACCAAACAATTCGAAAGAAAGCCGACAACAAGAAGTATCCGATATCTCAAGAAGCTTGAAGGCTATGGCAAGAGAACTAGAATGTCCTGTTATTGCCTTATCACAGTTATCACGTGCCGTTGAACAGCGTAAAGGTAAGCCGATGCTTTCGGATTTACGTGAATCCGGTGCCATTGAACAGGATGCTGATATCGTCGCATTTTTGCATCGTGAAGACTATCAGAATAAAGAAAAAGAAGCGGAAACAAATGGCTTAACAGAAATCGTTGTGGCCAAACATCGTAATGGTGCAACAGCCGATATTCCTGTTGTCTTTGAAAAGCAATATTCACGCTTCTCTGACTATACTACTGAACAAGTTCCTGAAGCTAGTGATGGTGTAAGAGACTTAAGACTATAGATGATATTTCAAAAGAACGGATAACCATAAAGGTATAATCCGTTCTTTTTTTATGCGAGTTAAGATCTTATATGATAAAGTTTGTTGTACATGTTTGTGGGAAGTTCATGTATAATAGAAAAGCTGAAGGGAGATTTGTGGAATGTATAATCAATATAGTGAAGGCTGGCTTGAAGTGATTTGTGGATGTATGTTTGCAGGCAAGACAGAGGAACTCATTCGTAGAATTAATGTTCTTACATTTGCTAAAAAGAAAATCATCGTTTTCAAACCTAAAATAGATAATCGTTATTCAGAAACAGAAATTGTATCCCATGCGGGGGCCCATGTACCATGTGTTGTTGTTAGTAAAGCAACAGATATCTTAGAAAATATTCAACCTGATACCGATGTTGTAGCGATTGATGAAGTACAGTTCTTTGATCAGGATGTTGTAGATGTTTGTGAATACTTAGCTGATAGTGGTTTGCGTGTTATGGTGGCGGGATTGGATAAGGATTTCCGTGGTGAACCATTTGGTGTTTTACCAGATTTACTAACACGTGCTGAATTTGTCACAAAACTTACAGCAGTATGTGCTAAATGTGGTGCTCCTGCGACAAGAACACAGCGTATTGTCAATGGCAAGCCTGCTAGCTTTGATGATCCCATTGTCTTGGTGGGAGCTAAGGAAGCTTATGAGCCAAGATGCCGTCATTGTCATGAAGTCCTTGATAAACCATTTAAATTCAAGAAAATCAAACATCGTTAATACAAAGTTCATATTCATTCAATAACATATAGAATGTCGAGAGAAATAACATCATAGTTCTCTCCTATTCCCCTTAAAGGTACCTTTTCCCCAGGTATCTTTTTTTGTCATTTCTCCGAGGGACATCCGAAAGACATGTCAGGATAATGTATTCTAGTGAGCGTTGGTGTATCATTAGAATCTTTTTATTTATATGTAAAAAATTCCAATAAATGATATTAAATACTAAATTGGGAATGAATACCAACAATGGCTAGAAATATTTACATTGAAATGAAAGCGGTTTAGAATCTTAAGTGTAAGAAAAAGAGATAAGAAAACCGGTTCATAGATCTCAAATTAGGAGGATAAGAATTATGGAAAAGTTTAATGTTTGTATTGTTGGTGGTGGAAGTACTTATACACTTGGTTTCTTAAAGTCATTTGTTAGATTAAAAGAAGAATTTCCTATTAAAAAATTAGTCTTATTTGATATTGATGGTGATCGTCAAAGACCAATAGGTGAATATGGAAAAATTTTATTCAAAGAAAGATTCCCAGAATTAGATTTCTCTTATACAACAGATCCTGCTGAAGCTTATCCAGAAATGGATTTCATCTTTATGCAGATGAGAGCTGGCGGTTTACCAATGCGTAGAAAAGATGAACATATTCCATTAAGCATGGGTAAGATTGGACAGGAAACTGTCGGTGCTGGGGGCATGGCTTATGGCTTACGTTCATGTGTGGATATGATTGAAGCTGTTCATCAAATTAGAGAATATTCTCCAAATGCATGGATTCTCAATTATTCAAATCCTGCTGCTATCGTAGCCGAAGCTCTTCGTAGAGAATTCCCTGATGATCAAAGAATTCTGAATATCTGTGATCAACCTGAAAATATTATTCGTTCTGTATCAAGATTACTTAATGTTGATTGGAACTCTTTAGATCCTGTATATTTTGGATTGAATCACTATGGATGGTTCACACATATTTATGATAAGAAGACAGGTGAAGATTTATTACCTCTTATCCGTAAAACAGTTCATGAAAAAGGCTTCTTACCTCAGGATGCAGAGCAGCGTGATAAGAGCTGGTTAGATACTTATGGATTCGTTCAAACAATGATGGAAGATTTCCCTGACTATATTCCAAATACATATGATGGATATTATCTCTATCCGGAATATAAATGTTCTCATTTGAATCCAGAATATACACGTGCAGATGAAGTTATTGATGGTCGTGAAAAGAGAGTCTTTGCCGAAGCAGCAGAAGTCATTAAAGAAGGTAAAGTTGGTGATCGATTCCATGCCATTTCTGATGCACATGCTGAAATGATGATTAAAGTTGCTGAAGCCATTGCTTTTAATACAAATCAGAGATTTATTGTCATTGTTAAGAATGATGGTGCAATTGCAAACTTACAGAATGATGCAATGGTTGAGGTAGTCGCAGAACTTGGTATTAATGGACCTCGTCCAATGCGTGTTGGCACTATTCCACAGTTCTATTATGGCTTACTTGCTCAGCAGGTTTCATGCGAAAAACTTATTGTAGATGCATATTATGAGCATTCTTATCAGAAAGCCTTAGAAGCCTTCACGCTTAATAGACTCATCAATGATGCAAAGAAAGCACGTGAACTTCTTGATGCACTTGTTGAAGCAAATAAAGGTCAGTGGCCTGAATTAAAATAGCCGAAAGGTAAAAGGGAGATTTGTATGAAGAAAAGTAAAGTTATGGACTTCTTCTCTGCCCTAGGTAGAAGTCTTATGATGCCAATCGCTGCATTAGCAGCGTGCGGTATCGTTCTTGGGTTATCTTCTGCATTGATGAAGCCTCAGGTTGTGGCTGCATTACCATGGCTTGGCACAGGCGTTGTGGGTTTCATCATCATGATGCTCAACAAAGTATCAGGTGTTGTCTTTACGCTTTTACCTGTTCTCTTTGCTATTTCAATTGCCATGGGATTAGCTAAGGAGGATAAGGAAGTTGCAGCCTTCGCCGGTTTTATTGGCTATTATACATTCCTTGTTGCAAGCTCTTTAGTGATTTCAACAAAGATTATCAATTTCTCAGCCATGAAGATTTCGCCAATCCTAGGTGTTGAGACAGTAGATATGGGGGCTGTTGCCGGTATCTTGGTCGGATGTCTGACAGCATACCTTCATAATAAATACCATAAAGTTGTTTTCCCTGCGGCTGTAGCGTTCTATGGTGGTAAAAGATTTGTTGCCCTGGTTGTTACATTGGGGTGTGCACTTCTTGGTATTGTTATGCCATTTGTCTGGAATCCTCTTTCAATGGGAATAGATACAATTGGTACGTTAATTAACGCGAGTGGATCATTCGGGGTATTCTTATTTGGTTTCTTAGAAAGACTGTTAATTCCTACAGGTCTTCATCATGTCCTAAATGGCTTATTCCGTACGACATCACTTGGTGGTACATTCAATGGTGTTGAAGGCTGTTTGAATATTTTCTTACAAAACGTAGATAAAGTACCTTTAAAGACATTGGAACCTTATACAAGATTCCTTGGCCAAGGGAAAATGCCATTTATGATGTTTGGTTTACCTGCTGCAGCACTTGCCATTTATAGAACATCACCTGATGAAAAGAAACCTAAGGTGAAAGCATTAATGATTGCTGGTGTTGCTGCATCCTTCGTGTCTGGTATTACTGAACCTATTGAATTTGCATTCTTATTTGTTGCTCCAGCATTATTTGTATTCCATGCTGTGATGGGTGGTATTTCATTTATGTTGATGAGTGTTCTACATGTCATTATTGGTAATACTGGTGGTGGTTTAATTGATTTCTTTATTTGGGGTGTCTTCCAGCCCGGTTCACACTGGTATTGGGTCATTGTTGTAGGTGCAGTCTATGCAGTCATTTATTATTCGGTATTCAAATGGTATCTTGCTAAGAAACAAATATCAATTGATGTTGCTGCGGATGATGATTCAGATGATGAAGGTGAGATGACTGTTGCTGAAAAAATGCAGAATGTTGCTGCAAATGTTATTGAAGGTCTAGGTGGCTTTGAGAATATTGTTGCAGTGAATAATTGTATTTCAAGACTCCGTGTAGATGTAAAGGATATGAGTAAGACAAATGACAATATTCTTAAGAAAACAGGTTCTCTAGGTATTGTTAGACCAAGTGAAACGCATATACAGGTTATTTATGGACCTAAGGTAGAAGTGGTAGCTGATGCCGTTAGACAGGTTTTAAAATATTAGAAAAGCTCCCAATTAGGGAGCTTTCGTATTTGTGAGAAGATCAATAACGATTTGTATGATCAGGAATGTTGATAGTTTGTTATGAACTTCATCATGCTGACCTGTATAGATAGGAATATTAATGTATTTATTAAGTTCATTAGGGATTGGTGAACTACAAATCCAGCTAACAATTGCACCACGGTCATGTAGATTTTCAAGAATATTTTGGTATTCTGGGTGCGCATGTTCAGTGAGTAAAAGAATAAAAGAATTTTCAGGAATTGTCTTTGATAGCGAAGCAAGAGTATCAATCCAATTTATTGATATGCAAGGGATATCCAATGTTGTAAGAATATCATACATATATTGAGCAGGTATTGAGGAAATGTTACGGCCGTAAATATAGAATGGCTGACATGTTTTGACGTAAGTGACAATCTGTCTAAGCTGATTCTCATTTATTGTAGAAAGACAATCATCGAGCTGAGCTTTCATGACAGGAATGATTCTTGCATAAGGATCATTTGTAACATTATTTGCTGAACGGAGTTTAAGCTTGAATTCTGAAAATCCACGACATCCAAGCTTTTGACAAAAACGAACGATACTTGCATTAGAAATAAAGAGCTCATTACACAAGTCTGATATTTTCATCCAACTGACTTTTTGACGATTTTCTTGAACATAATGAAGAATGGTTTGATCGGTATAAGTTAATTTATTTTCATCTATTGTATCAAGGAAATCACTCATGTTGATCATCTCCCTTCTTAAATGTATCAAGATATTGAGCAAGTGCATCAATAATATAGAAGATGGCAACACGTGATGTGAATTCAGCACCATCTCTCATTCTTTCCTCAGTAAAGAAGCGCAAATTATAATCAGAATATTTCGCAATTTCACTTTCCGTATATGGTGTAAAACTAATGATTTTCATACCATGCATATGGGCAAGCTTAGCGAGTTCAATTGTTTTTGCCCATTTTCCTGAAGCGCTAATAAGAACAAGAATGCTATCTGAAGATAATGAAGATATTTTGTGTTTAGCCATTTTTGTGGAATGAAGGGGATAGACATATTGTCGTCCTCTTCTCATGAGTACTTGAACGAAGTAATTGGCAATATTATCAGTAATGCCGCCTGGCATAAATACAAAAACAGGGATATTTGAATGAAGTATTTCTGAAGTTCTGACTAACTCTTCTGAGCTAACTAAAGAAAGAGATCCTTTGATATCTTTTTTCAGGTTTCTAATAATTTCATCAAAAGAAAGTATCTCTCCATTACCTGTTTTATTGTTGACTGAAGTTGTTTTCTCTTGCTTTAAGAAAAACTTGAGTTCTGGGAAACCAGAAAAGCCAATTTTCTTACACAAACGAATAACTGATGATGGCGAACAAGGAATGGATGAGGCAAGTGTCTTAACATCCATTGTGATAACTTCATCAATATGTTGATAGATATAATTGAGAATATTCATATCACTATTAGTGAGATTACGAAGTGTTTCATCAGATAAGTTCAGATTAATCATATATTCACCAATCCTCTGTTTGATTTAATAATATTATAGTGTTAGCTCATGATATATTCAATGATGTGAAAAGAGGTAAATTTATGTTTCATTTATTTAATAGAAAGAAAGAAGATTTGATTGTAGCTCCATTTGATGGTGAGATGTTTTCCATAACAAAAGTAAATGATCCAGTATTTGCGCAGAAGATGATGGGTGATGGTATTGCTCTGAAGTCAACTAAAGACAAACTCACAGTTTGTGCACCTGCAACTGGTCAACTCGAAGTGCTCTTTAATACAGGTCATGCCTTTGGTATTGCATTAGAAAGTGGTGTCAAAGTACTTGTTCACATTGGTTTGGACACTGTTAATGCGCAGGGGGATGGGTTTAAAGTGCTCAATAAAAAACAGGGTGACTTTGTTAAAGCACTAGATCCAATTGTCGAAGTAGATCTTGTTAAGCTTTCTAAAGACTATGATACAACAGTTATGGTAGTCGTAACAGAAGCAGCGGGAAAACAAATAACATTCAAAAAGCCTATGCATGTGGCCTTAGGAGATTCTCTTATACAGTAAACAAAGAACCATCACAAGTTGATGGTTTTTTCTTGCATTATAATGAATATATGATAATATATACATATGAAGAGACAAACATATGAAAGGAGTATTCATGAAGCCTATACAGGAAGAAGAAATTACTGATTTAGCCGATTTATTTAAGATTTTTAGTGATTCTACACGATTAAGAATTCTCTTCTCCCTCATGGATGGAGAAAAGAACGTTACTGAACTTACACAAGATCTTGACATGACCCAATCCAATGTTAGCCATAGCCTAAGCATACTTAAGACGAATAAACTCGTAAAGCCAAGAAGAGATGGCAAAGCCATTTATTATTCACTTGCGGATGATCATGTAAAGACAATTATTGCAATGGGAAGAGACCATATTGAAGAGGAATAGGAGACATTATTATGAAAAAGAAATTTAAGATCTATGTTGATTGTGCAAACTGTGCTGCCAAGATGGAAGATGCAGCAAAGAAAGTTGATGGCGTTATTGATGCCAAAGTAACTTTCATGACACAAAAGATGATGGTTGAAGCAGAAGATGCAAGAATGGATGAAGTTTTAGAAAATGTTCAGAAAGCTTGTAAAAAAGTAGAACCTGATTGTGAATTCTATCTTTAGAAGGGGGAATCTCTATGAGTTCTTTGAACCCAAGACAGAAAAGAAATCTACGTGATATTCTTGTGAGTTTGGTATTATTCTTTGGCCTTATTGCCATTGAAAAACTTGTACCACAAGTAGGGAATAATCGCTTATATATGTTTTTATTATTCTTAGTGCCTTATTTTATTGTTGGACATAATGTTGTAAGAAAGGCGTTGCTGGCTATTAAGAATTTTCAGGGTTTTGATGAATCATTCTTAATGACATTAGCAACAGTAGGTGCCTTTGCGACAGGTGAAAATGCTGAAGCCGTAGCTGTTATGTTGTTCTACCAGGTTGGTGAATGGTTCCAGGATTATGCCGTTGATAAGAGCAGACGTTCGATTACTGCTTTAATGGATATTATGCCGGATGAAGCTCATGTTGAAGTAAATGGTGAAATTGAGACGATGGATCCGGATGATGTAGAAGTAGGTAGTATTGTTGTTGTAAAGGCTGGAGAAAAGATTCCTCTTGATGGTAAGGTTGTCGAAGGACACTCGATGGTGAATACGGCTGCTATTACTGGTGAAAGTGTGCCTAGAAGTGTAACCCTGGGAGATGAAATCTATTCTGGTAGTATTAATGGCGAAGGCTTGCTGAAGATTCAGACGACCAAGGCTTATGAAGATTCTACAGTCTCTAAAATCCTAGAAATGGTTGAAAATGCGGCTGAAAAGAAATCCAAGACAGAGAACTTCATTACGAAGTTTGCCCGTATCTATACGCCAGCCGTCGTTATTGGGGCAATTGTACTGGCTATTGTACCATCACTGATTACAGGTGAATGGCTCAAATGGCTTTATCGTGCTTGTACATTCCTTGTCATATCATGCCCATGTGCCATTGTTGTATCGGTGCCACTTTCTTTCTTTGGTGGGATTGGTGCTGCAAGTAAGCAAGGGATCCTTGTCAAGGGCTCAAACTATCTAGAAGCTATTAATGATGTAACAACGATTGTCACAGATAAGACGGGTACATTGACAAAGGGGACATTCTCAGTTGTTGATATTATTCCTAATAGTATTCTTACAAAGAAACAAGTCTTACGTGAAGCAGCATTAATTGAATCACTTTCAACCCACCCAATAGCTTCTTCCATAAAAGAAGCAGCAGTCATATATGGCTTAAATATCAATTCAAAGCAAGTCTTTGATATTCAGAATATAACGGGTATGGGTATGAGTGGTAAAGTGAATGGCAAAACAATCTATGTCGGTAATGCCAAGCTCATGAAAGAACAAGATATTCCTTATATTGAAAATACGAATGAGAGCTCTACAGTTGTTTATGTTGGTGCTGATCATGATTTCCTTGGAACAATACTGATAGCTGATGAAATCAAGGATAATGCCGTAAGTGCCTTAAGACATCTTAAGAACAGTGGTATTGAAAAAATAGTCATGTTGACAGGGGACAAGAAGAGTGTCGCTGAAAGTGTCGCCAAGAAGCTGGGTGTGGATGAAGTACGTGCTGAGCTTTTGCCTGGTGATAAAGTCAATGCCGTTGAGGAAATCCTTAAAACATCTTCAAACAAAAATCGTGTTGCATATGTTGGTGATGGTATTAATGATGCGCCTGTCTTAACGCGCTGTGATGTAGGTATTGCGATGGGTTCAATGGGCAGTGATGCTGCTATTGAAGCCGCGGATATTGTTTTAATGGATGACAATATCGATAAACTGGCTACGACAAAGCGCATAGCCCATAAGACTGTAAGTATTGCAAAAGTGAATATTATCTTTGCGATTGCCGTTAAGATACTGACACTGATCTTTGGTGCTGTAGGTATTGCGAATATGTGGTGGGCTGTCTTTGCGGATGTCGGTGTTGCTTTCATCTGTGTCCTCAATTCTATGCGTACTCTTAAAGCCAAATAGAAGAGAAAAGCAGGTATATCAACATGCCTGTTTTTACTTGTATATCACTTCTATAAAATAGAGCTTTGTTTCTATTGTTGCATTCAAAGATGAATTGTGGCACTATAAATCTAGAAGTACATCGAGGTGAAACATGCGCACTTTAAAATATGCAATACTAGGAATGCTAGCACAAAAACCAATGACAGGATATGATCTCATGCAAGAGTTCGAATCAACTTTGAATGAATTCTGGTCAGCCAATCATAGCCAGATTTATCCTGAACTCAAAAAACTTACAAATGAGGGATCCATTACCTATACAATGAAACAATCAGAAAAAGGCCCTGATAGTAAGCTATATTCTATTACTGAAGCTGGTGAAAAAGACTTCTTAGAGTGGCTTAATGATGATGAAGATATTATTAAGACACCAAAAGATCCTTTCCGCTTGCGCGTCTTTTTCTCAAAAAGCATGAAGGAAGAAGATCGCTTGGACTTCTTCATGGATCACCGTTTAAAACATCGCAAGCGTTTAAAGCACCTCCAAAAGCAACTCCAGAAATTTACCCATATTCCTACAAAAGATGAAGATGCATTTGGTGATTATCTTGTCTTAATGTCTGCAATTATGCGCGAAGAGAGTACGATTGAATGGATTGAAAAGTGTATAGAATTATTAGAAGCATAGAGAGATACAGAAGCAATATCTGTATCTTTTTTCATGTTTAAATATGTTAGAAAATTCACTATGTATATATTGACATATTAAAATATACATAGTAGAATTGCCTCGTCAACCATTGTGCAAAATATCACAATGTATAATTAAAGGGAGAAAAGTATGAATCTTACAAGAAAACGATGGTTTTATTTAGTGCTATGCTGTTTGATCAATTTGTGCTTGGGATCAATCTATGCATGGAGTGTATTTGCGTCACCAATGGCAACTTATTTATCGCAGTTCGCAGGAAAAACACTAACAACTGGTGATCTCGCAATTGTTTATACAATTGCGAATGCCGTAGGGCCAATCACAATGATTAGTGGTGGTTTCTTCAATGATAAGATTGGGCCTAAAGCAGTTATCTTTACTGGTGGCTTGATGTTTGGTTTAGGTCTTATTGCATCGGGCTTTGCTCATTCTGTGGGTATGTTGATTGTAACTTATGGCCTTATTAGTGGTCTTGGACTAGGCATGGCTTATGGCAGTACGATTTCTACAGCTGTCAAGTATTTCCAGGATAAACGTGGTTTGATTGGTGGCATTACAACAGGAATCTATGGCCTGAGTTCAGTTATTTTACCACCTATTGTGACAGCTATTGTTGCAACAACGGATGTCACAATGGCATTTAAGATTGTTGGTGCAGTATTCTTAGTGATTGTTTGTGTTTCTGCATTATTCTTAAAGCCTTGTCCTGCTGACTTTGTGCCTGAAGGATGGACACCTCCAGTAGCAGTAAAGAGTAATGGCAATGACAAAAACTGGAAAGAAATGCTTCAAACACCTATTTTCTATATTATGATTTTAACTTTAACTTGTGGGGCTTTCTCGGGCATGATGATTATTTCTCAGGCGAGTGGTGTGGCTATCAATATGATTGGGATGACAGCAGCCAGTGCCGCTATTGCCGTATCTGTATTGGCTTTATTCAATGCTTTAGGACGTATTGTTGCTGGGTTTATTTCTGATAAGATTGGTCGTATTAATACATTAACAGGTGCTTTGGTCCTTTCGATGGCAGGATTATGTGCGCTTTATTTCTGTAAGGTTGGAGCTGTTGCTTTATTCTATTGTGGTATTGCCGTAGTCGGTATTTGCTTTGGAGCCTTTATGGGTGTTTTTCCAGGATTTACTGTTGACCGCTTTGGGGCAAAAAATAATTCTGTGAACTATGGCATTATGTTTATTGGTTTTGCGCTTGCTGGATACTTTGGACCTTCAGTGATGCGTCAAGTCTTTGCCACTGATGGTGCCTATCAGAGAGCATTCCTGATCGCTCTCGCATTTGATGTCGCAGGGATTATTCTTACATTCTGTTATCGTGTTGTTTTAAAGAAAAGTGAGGGAGAAAAATAATGGAAAGACAGTATAAACATTTATCTAGTCCGATTACAATTGGACGAAAAACATTTAGAAATCGCATGTTCTCAGCACCAATGGGAGGTACTGATATTACAAATGATGGTTGTATCGGACCTAAGTCTACAGCTTTTTATGAATTAAGAGCTAAGGGCGGTGCGGCAGCCGTTACTGTATCAGAATGTATGGTTCATAAAACAGATGGCTCACATGCCTATCGTTTAGATGAATCTATTTTAAACTCTTTAGCAGGTGCAACATATGCTGCTGATGCAATCAGAAGACATGGCGCAATTCCATCACTTGAGCTTTCTCATTCAGGCATGTTTGCAGGCACATATATGACTGATAAAACAAAACAACATGAACTTGTACAATATGGTCCATGCGATACAGTGAGAGCTGATGGCGTAAAGGTCAAAGCACTGGATGAAGAATTGATTACAGAAATTGTTCATGCCTATGGTCATGTCGCAAGTCTAGCAAAAAGAGCTGGTTTTGAAATGGTAATGATTCATGGCGGACATGGCTGGTTAATTAACCAGTTCCTTTCACCACTTTTCAATCATCGTGAAGATGAATATGGAGGATCTTTAGAAAATCGTTGTCGTTTTGCGATTCGCGTTTTGAAATCAGTAAGAGAAGCTGTTGGTCCTGATTTCCTCATTGAATTCCGTATGAGTGGCAGTGAGTTTACTGAAGGTGGATATGGTTTAGAAGATGGTGTTGAGATAGCTAAAATGATTGAACCCTATGTTGATATTATTCATGTCTCAGCTGGTACTTATCAAAAGACATTCGGTATTACGCATCCATCAATGTTTGAAGAACATGGCCGTAATGTGTTCTTGGCAGCCGAAATTAAGAAACATGTCTCTAAACCAGTAGCTACTATTGGTGGTTTGAATGATCCTGAACAATTAGAAGAGATTATTGCATCAGGTAAAGCTGATATTGTGTATATGGCAAGAGCACTTTTAGCTGATCCATTCCTACCACGTAAAGTTGTAGAAAACCGTCCTGAAGAAATCGTAAAGTGCTTAAGATGCTTTACATGTATGGCAGAAAGAGCAGCAACTTCAACACGTCGTTGTACTGTTAATCCATTAATCGGTCGTGAAATAGAAGGCGATGAAATTCAAAAAGCTCCAACAAAACGTAAGGTTGTTGTTGTAGGTGGTGGTCCTGGTGGACTCTATGCTGCTTATACAGCTGCAAGACGTGGCCATGGTGTTACTCTATATGAAAAGGAAAATGAGCTTGGTGGTATTCTTAAGAGTGAACAAGCTATTTCATTTAAGCATGAGATGTATGAACTATCAGGCACTTATGCCTTGCTGGCAAAAAGAGCAGGTGTCACTTTCAAAATGAATACTGAAGCGACAAAGGAATTAATTGAAAAAGAAAACCCATATGCCGTTATCATTGCCACAGGATCAACACCACTCGTACCACCTATTCCAGGCTTAAAGGGTGATAATGTCATTGTTGTTAATAATTATTATAAAGAAAAAGACAAAGTAAGTGATCATGTTGTTGTCTTTGGTGGTGGCTTAGCGGGATGTGAATGTGCTATTCATCTAGGCATGGAAGGAAAGCATGTTGAGCTTGTGGAAATGCGCGATCAGCTTGCTCCTGATGCCAATATCCGTCATCGTCCATTGCTTTTAGCTCAGGTGGATAAGTATGTGCAGGCACATACAGGCTTAAAGGGCTTAGAAGTTACACCAAATGGTATTCTTTGTGAAGACAAAGATGGAAATAAGGTGACCATTGAAGGTACAACAGTCATCTGTGCATTAGGTCAGCGCTCTACTACAAAGACAGTAGAAGAATTGCAGGATACAGCTCCATTTGTACGTGTTATTGGTGATGCAGCAAAAGTATCAACAATTACAAATGCTGTATATTGGGGATATCATGCAGCCTTAGATATCTAAATGCTTAGAAAAGAACGAATTTTGATATGCCCCCTATCAAGTAGACAAAGAAAATATCCAAAACAACTACCAAGCAAGGTCAATTAGATTTGGCCTTGTTTTTTATTGTTGTTCTTGCGCCTGGTGTTTTGCTTTGCTCTTCTCAATCCCTTCCCAAAATCGTTCTATTCTTCTGTTTGGTGCAATTGGATATTGTTTTGGTGTAACTGCAGTCAGTACATCCTGTCTTACCTGATTTGCAGTCTTCTCATGAAAACGTTTCTGTGGATATCTGTAGATATAGTATTCATATATCCTATAAATGATCTCTGCAGCTTCTTCATAGGTATGTGCCTTGCCAAACAGAACCTTGGCCATATCCTTGATGAATCCCTGAAAGGATTCTACTGGTCTATTATCGATACAGTGTCCCACCCGTCCTGATAAAGATGGGTATTCCAATCATCGTGTTTATTGTGCTTCAGGCTATGTATAACATTGTGGACAGCATGTTTGTTTCCAGGATGCCGGAAATCCTTAATCTCGAGGAAACTGGTGAATATGTGGTTAATGCGCTTACGTTGGCATTCCCGATTCAAATGCAGATGGCTGCCTATACATAGGCAGCAGTGTTGGTGTGGGAGGGATGCTTTCCAGACTTCTAGGGATGAAAGACACAGGGGGGAGTGGCAAAAATAGCTGAAAAATGCGAGTTCAGGGCAATCGTGAGTTTGTATCGAAAGCAGACCTAATATAGTAAAATTTTGGGGAAAACAAGCAATCGCTTCCAGCTTTCGTAATAAGTCTTGCTAATACTGCTAGTAATAAATTGAAACACACTCTATTTGCTAGACAATTCTGACAAATAGGACGCTTTTTCGTAGCTTCATAATGTCCATTGATGTTTAGGTAGCGCATTCGCCGATAGATTAATCAATCGTGTGACAGTTTCGTGACGCTAAAAAAACTCCAGGTGCAACGATAGTGCCCTGAAGGATATTTGAGGCAGAAAAATAGGGCCCGATCTTTCGATAGAGCCCTTACAAAAGCATTTCTGCTTTTTCGACGTACACCTAGTTTAGCCGATGGAGAACCAGCTGTCAATAACCAGTTTCAAAAAATCAAAATTTGCAGTGATCAACTGATTTGAATTATAGTACTCAGTGTGCTTCATCATACGTTCTTTAAACGCATGTAATTTTTGGGCAGCTTTATTATGAACTCCCTTACTGGTTACAATGTCATTATGGATGTAGAGAACATATATTAGTTCCTGAATCCGCTCATTTCCCATACGATTCATACGGGAATCACGTGAAAGCGATTGAATTTTTGATAATTCTTTATTCACTATATACTTAGCCGGATATGCTGCCGTATTTTTGTGGAGATCATTGATGAAGCAGTCATTGTGAGCGCAGGCATTCCGTACATTTTTGCATCGTAGCATAATGTAAAAGCGATTGTTCATCTGTTTAGATTGATAACGTTTAGCACAGAAGTGATAAAAATCAAGGATTGCACCAAAAGGAAGAAGTTCCAGAAAAACCCAAACAGGGAAATCAGACGAATACTTATTATAGATGTCTTTTGTGTAATTACTACTTTGATTTTGACGTAACTCGGATTCAATATGTTCTCTTCTGTTGTGGCTGAGAGAATTTAGAAAATCCGAAACAATTTGATAGCCATCTTCGTTATGATTTTCAATCGCTTTCAGAAGGTCCATTTTTGCAAAATGTTCAACATCAAGTGTAAGTTGGATAAATGTATACCTCAGTTCCATATCAATAATAGCAAGATCCTGAAGATATCCAAAATCCAAATTTATATATTTGTCTACTGGCTTTTGATTTGAATCAAGCTGCTTATTATAATTTTTGCGGTAAGATGCCACACGGAAATAGTTATTATTATCTTCCATGTACCGAACAGCATTTTCTGGAGAAACAATATTGAACGTGATTCCTTTGCTTTTCATATGTTCAATAAGATCCTGGGCGGACTTCATTGGCTTGGAAATTTTACTCATAAAACGATTAGACTCCTTCATTTAAAATGATTCCATGTATGTATAAGCCAACGTAGACTTACCAACCCGGATGAAAAATTAATTTTATTGTAACGATATTGCTTTAGTCAGTCAATGAAAATGGGCTGCTAATAGATAAGTAACCAGGCCATATTTTATTGATATTATGCGCTGGATTTAATGTAGCATCACTTTTGACTATCTTCATTCTACTGTCTTTACCAAATGTCGTCGTAACCCCCTTGCTTTAGCTATGGTGATATAAGGCGATTGCTATTTAGAGGCAATATAAAATGGCACGAATAGAAGAACAGTGAAAACTGTTCTTTTTGATACACTAAAAAGTAGGTAGATATGTTCTAAAAAAACGCTGACAAAGCATTATTGTCAACGTTCTAAAATATCAATAACATCATCAAGTGTTTCTACGATCTTATAACACTTTGATGCATATTGTGCTTCTGGATATTTCATATCAGGAACACAAATGACTTTAATATTTGCCAAATAAGCAGCCATAATACCACTTTCACTATCTTCAAGTACATAGGCTTCATCACTCTTGACACCTAGCTTCTCACAGCTTTTCAGAAAGACTTCAGGATTTGGCTTACCTTTAGTGACTTCATCCCCACAAATAGAATCATCAAAGTAATCAGTAATATGAGCCTGCTTTAAAATCTTATCAACACGATCACGGGTACTGCTTGTCGCTACAATGGTTTTATAGTGATGTTCTTTTTTAAGATATGAAAGTAAGTGAAGTAATCCTGGCTTGAGGGGGACGCCTTCTTGTTCAAAGCGTTTAGCCATCACTTCATGACATTTTGTTATGACTTGATCAAAAGGGAAATCATGTCCATAGGCATCATAGAACTGCTTGGCAATGCCTTCCTTTGTACGCCCTAGAAGTGATACATAGAATGTTCGATCCATCGTTAAGTTCATATCTTTTAAGACTTCTTGATAGCTTTCAAAAGTCACTCTTTCACTATCAATCATCAGTCCATCCATATCAAATATTATTGCTCTAATCATACTTTTTCCTCCAACACATGTAAGTATAAGAAAAAAGCAAAAGAGTATCAATATAAGGCATGAATTTATTTTGCTTATTGGGATTGGTTATATTATAATAGGGACGATTACAAGGAGGTTTTCATGAACACTTTATTAGAAAGACTTGAAACAGTAGAAAAAAGATATGATGAATTAACACAGATTCTCATGGACCCTTCCATTGCGAATGATGTCAGTAAAATGACAGCCGCTTCTAAAGAACAGGCTTCTTTAGAAAAAGCTTACAATATGTGTCAGGAATATAAAAGTTTATTAGACGGTATTGAAGAAGCTAAGGAGCTCTTAAAAGAATCCGATCCTGAAATTAGAGAAATGGCGAAAGAAGAGTATGAAACTCTTACAAAACGTCAGCCAGAACTTGAACAGGAAATCCAGTTAGAACTTATTCCAAAAGATCCAAATGATGACAAGGATGTTATCATGGAAATCCGTGGTGCAGCCGGTGGCGATGAAGGAAATATCTTTGCCGGGGACTTATTTAGAATGTATTCTAAATATGCTGAAAGCCAGGGCTGGAAGATTGAAGTCAACGAAGCACAGACATCAGAAGCAGGTGGTTATTCTTTAATTGCCTTTACTGTTTCTGGTGACCATGTCTATTCGAAGTTAAAATATGAATCAGGCTCACATCGTGTACAGCGTGTTCCTAAGACAGAATCACAGGGACGTATTCAGACTTCAACGGCAACGGTTCTCGTTATGCCAGAAGTAGATGAAGTTGAAGTTCATATTGATCCAAAAGACTTACGTATTGATACTTATCGTTCATCAGGGGCTGGTGGACAGCATATCAATAAGACTGACTCTGCCGTACGTATTACCCATTTGCCTACTGGTATTGTAGCGACAAGCCAGGATGGTCGAAGCCAGCATGACAACCGTGATAAAGCCATGCAGACATTACGTGCCCGTGTTTATCAGCACTTCCAGGATCAGCAGGCATCAGCAATAGAAAGTGAACGTAAAAGCAAGGTTGGTAGTGGGGATCGTTCAGAAAAAATCAGAACATATAACTACCCACAAAACCGTGTCACAGACCATCGTATTGGCTTAACAATCCAGCAGTTAGATAAGATTATGGATGGTAAGCTAGATGATATTATTCAGGCTTTGATTAACGAAGATCAGCGTTTGAAGTTACTAGGTGAACAGAATGACAATTAGAGAACTCATTAATGAAGCTGAAGAAAGAATGGATGAAGCCAACAAAGACAGCAATGTCCCTAAAGTGCTCTTCTATCATGTTTCCAATATGCAACCTCATGAGCTCTATTTAAAGATGGATGAAGAAGTTGATGAAGAAACATTAAGAACTTTTAATGAAGACTTACAGCGTTATCTTAATGGTGAACCTGTCCAGTATATTAAAGGTAAGGAATATTTCTTTAATTATGAATTTACAGTCAATGAAGATGTTCTTATTCCACGTTATGAAACAGAAGAACTTGTTGAGAATATTCTTTATGCGATTGATGATTATTTTAAAGACTATAAGACGATTGATTTATGTGATGTAGGAACGGGTAGTGGGGCAATCGCTATTTCCCTTGCCCTAGAAGAACCAAAGCTCAATGTATGTGCAACTGACATTAGTGAAAAAGCATTAGTTGTTGCCAAAAAGAATGCTCATGACTTAGGTGCTCATGTGACATTCTATCAAGGGGATATGGTTCAGCCGCTTATTGATGCAAAGAAGAAAGTGGATATCTTTGTATCCAATCCGCCTTATATCCCTGTTCACCAGGATATTGATCCCCGTGTTAAGGATAATGAACCTCATGTTGCTCTTTTTGGTGGTGAAGATGGTCTTTATTTCTATCGCAAGATTTTTGAAACAGTGCGTCCTATTCTTAAAGATCGAGCCATTCTCGCCTTTGAAATGGGATTTGACCAGCGTGACATCATGGAAGAAGCACTCCAACAGTACTTCCCAGATTGTCCACATCGCTTCTTAAAGGATATTAATGGAAAGAATAGAATGTTGTTCATCTATTACAATATTGAACCAAAATGATAGAAACAGAAAGACTCACTATTCGCTATCTTCAAGAAGAAGATCTTGAAAGAATGCTTGAATATCGTAATAAAAGAGAAGTTGCGAAGTATCAAAGCTGGAAACATTATTCGGAAAGAGAAGCAAGAAGTCGTATTCACTATGTGCAAAAACATCCTTTTGTCGGTGGAGCGAAGGACAATACGCAATTTGCGATTGTTCTCAAGGATGGCACATTAATCGGTGATCTCCATTTAGAGGCACTCAGTTCAAGTTGTATTACGATTGGCTATACACTTGACTCTACTTATTGGAAGCAAGGTTATGGACGAGAAAGCGTGCGTGCTTTACTAGATTATATTTATACACATTATGAATATACGAAATGTATTGCCTATATTTATAAAGCGAATGAAGCATCACGAAGATTACTACTTGATTTAGGCTTTAAGAAGTTTGATGAGAGTTATCTCTATCGTGATGAAGGTTATGTAGTAAGACTTGATGAAGTCATTAAGTAAAGGTGATAGAAAATGTTAAGTGATTATTTAAGAAGATATGAAATCATGAGTATCGTTACAGCACTATTAATGGTTGTTGTAGGGGTATTACAGATTGTTATTCCTGTGAAAATGATTAATTTGGTATTTACCATTTTTGCGGCAGGTCTTGGTATTAAAGGTATTATTGATGTATTTGCATTTATCTTTATGGATAATAATGCAAGAAGATATTCTAATGGTTTATTAGATGGTTTCTTATGTATTATTGGTGGGGTCTTATTGTATTTAAATATGGATTTCTTTAAGACTTTCTTGCCTTTGATTATTGGTGTTTTTGTGATTTTTGAAGCCATCATGAAGATGCAGGTATCCTTCCTCTTTTTAACAGCACTAAGCTCTTCAGGCTGGATTCTTGTCTTCTTGTCTTCAATTCTTGAGATTGTTCTTGGTTTCTTACTTCTCGTCTACCCTGCCGATGCACTTGTCTCTGTCACAATTGCGAGTGGGATTATCTTGATTGTTTCAGCAATCTTAGAGATTATTGAAACTGTTGTCATGATCAAGAAAATCAGATATTACAGTATTTATTAAGCCCTTCTATTAGGGCTTTTTTTATGAGAGGGAGCTATGAATGAAAAGTATTTAAGTCATCAAAAACGTTATGTCATTGGCGTATCTGGGGGCTGTGACTCGATGGCCTTGCTGGACATGATGGTCAAGAAAAATTACATCGTCGCTATTGCTCATGTCAATTACAATCTTCGAGAAGATACGGATGAGGACTATAAAGTTGTCCATGATTATGCTTTACAGCATAACATTCCATTCTACTACAAAGTCTTCACCAAAGAAGATTATCAACAAGGTAACTTCCAGGCCGTAGCCCGTCAAATGCGTTATGATTTCTATCATGAAGTCTTAGATCAGGGCTATGATGCCGTATTACTAGCCCATCATCTAGATGATGAATTAGAAACAATCTATATGTATCTCGAGCGTGGCAGTCAAACCAATTATCTGGGTATTGAGCCTATTACAACCATCCAGCAGATGACCATTATTCGCCCATTACTCGATACAAAAAAACAAGAGCTACGTGATTATTGCTTACAAAATCATATTGCTTTTCATGATGACTACACAAACTTTCAAACCCACTTCAAACGTGATCAGGTCAGAAATCTTGTTCTCAACACCTATACTGATCAACAAAAAGAAGCATTGTTGTTGAAAGCAAAAGCTTATAATCTGAACAAGCAACATATTCAAGACCAGCTTAAGCCATTACTTGAAAAGTATCATGCACAAAATAAAATTAACTATCATGAAGTACCAGAAGCACTTTATAGTGACTTTCTCTTTGCTTTGTTGGCAGAGAAAATACCGGTAGAGAAATTGAGCGGGCATCTTATTCATGAAATCATTCATCAGATGACTTCAACAAAGCCCAATATCACCCTCCAATTACCACTTCATCAGCAGTTCATAAAGGCATATGATAATATTACTGTTACAACACTACCCTCAAGTGAGGGATATGCATATACAATAACATCGCTTAAAGAGCAGGATTATGACGATTTTTCTATTCGCCAGAAAGGTGAAATGAATGATGGTATTTATGTCACTGAGGCTGATTTCCCACTCACTATCCGTTCGATACTACCTGGTGATGTGATTAAGACAAGTGGTGGGCAAAAGAAGGTGGCAAGACTTTTTATCAACAATAAAATACCTTCTCATGAAAGAGCCCATTATCCGATTGTTGTAAGAAATGATGGACAAATTATTTTGATTCCAGGAATTGCCAAAAGATATGAGTATTTGTCTACAAATCCCAATCTTTTTGTGATAAAATAAGCGCATTATAGGAGGTTTACGTATGCATAAGGATACGCGTGAAATTTTATATACTGAAGAACAAATTAGAGATAGAAGTGCTGAATTAGGAAAGCAGATTTCTGCTGACTATGAAGGCAAGGATGTACTGATGGTTGGCTTATTAAAGGGAAGTGTTCCTTTCTTTGCTGAACTTGCAAAGCATGTGTCATTGGATGTTGAGTTTGATTTTATGCGTGTTTCTAGCTATGAAGGCACAGAGTCTACTGGTAATGTTATTGTGAAAAAGGATATTGATGTTGACTTTAAGGGCAAAGATATTCTCTTAGTTGAAGATATTCTTGATACGGGTAAGACATTATATACAGTCAGACAGATGCTTCTTGAAAAAGGTGCTGCTAGTGTTGAAATCGCAACCCTTTTGAATAAGCAGGAACGCCGCGAATTCCCTATTCAAGCAAAGTATGTAGGATTCGAAATTCCTAATGCATTTGTCATTGGATATGGTATGGATTACAATGAGAAGTATCGTAACCTTCCCTATGTAGGAATATTAAAAGAAGAAGTCTATATGTAAGGAGACAGTATGAACAAGAAGAATAAAAGTTTATTAAAAGCTATTCTTCCTTGGGTTTTAGTATTGGTGATCATTGGTAGTATTATTCCGGTTCTGACAAACCGTAATGCTGGTAATGAAACCTTAACTTACTCTGAATTTACAAAGGCATTAGAAGATGAAAAGATTAAAGAAGTGACTGTTAAGCCACAAAGCTATGTCGTTGATGTTACAGGTAAGTATACTAAGAAGGTGGATGGCAAAAACAAAACAGTCTCATTCTCTACTTTAGTACCAGCTACTGATGAAGAAGTAGATTCATTAATGCAGGTTATTAAAGATCAGGGTGTGAAAGCGAAAGTTGCAGATGCATCTGATGATAATATGGTCATCAATATTATCATGAATCTTATTCCATACATCATCTTAATTGGTGGTATGGTATTCCTCTTCAAATATATGAATGCTGCTGGTGGTGGAAATGCGAAAGCATTTGAATTTGGTAATTCTAGAGCTAAGCTTGAAAAGAACGAAAAGACACGTTTTAGTGATGTTGCCGGAGCGGATGAAGAGAAAGAAGAAGTTAAGGAATTAGTTGACTTCTTAAAGAATCCTAAGCGTTTTGCGGATATGGGAGCAAAAATTCCTAGAGGTGTCCTTCTAGTAGGTCCTCCAGGTACAGGTAAAACATTACTTGCCCGTGCCGTTGCTGGTGAAGCTAATGTACCTTTCTATTCTATTTCTGGTTCTGAATTCGTAGAAATGTTCGTCGGTGTTGGTGCTGGACGTGTACGTGACATGTTCAAGACAGCTAAACAGAATGCGCCATGTATCATCTTTATCGATGAAATTGATGCCGTTGGTAGACAGCGTGGTACTGGTGTTGGTGGCGGACATGATGAACGTGAACAGACATTGAACCAGTTGCTTGTCGAAATGGATGGTTTCGAAGGCAATGAAGGTGTCATCGTACTGGCTGCTACAAACCGTGCTGATGTCCTTGACCCAGCCTTATTAAGACCTGGTCGTTTCGATAGACAAATTCATGTATCTAACCCAGACCGTCGTGCAAGAGCACAGATTCTTGCCGTTCATGCAAGAAATAAGAAATTAGCACCGGATGTTGACTTTGACAACATTGCACGCCGTACACCTGGCTTCTCAGGTGCGCAGTTAGCGAATGTCTTGAATGAAGCAGCATTATTAGCCGTACGTTTAGGACATAGTGTGATTACTCTTGAAGATGTTGATGAAGCAATCGACAGAGTCATTGGTGGCCCAGCTAAGAAGAGTAGAAAGTATACAGAAAAAGAAAGAAAGCTTGTTGCTTATCATGAATCTGGACATGCGATTGTTGGTTTAACACTTGAAGATGCTAACCAGGTACAGAAAGTTACAATCGTTCCTCGTGGTGATGCGGGTGGTTATAACTTAATGACACCTAAGGACGAAACATATTTCGAAACAAAACAACAGCTATTAGCTGAAATTGCTGGTTTCATGGGTGGTCGTGTAGCGGAAGAAATCTTCTTTGGCGATATCTCATCAGGTGCTGCCAACGATATCCAGCAGGCTACAAGAATTGCCCGAATGATGGTTACTGAACTCGGTATGTCAGAACTTGGCCCAATCAAGTATGACAGTGGTGAAAATGCTGTATTCTTAGGCCGTGACTATTCACAGCTTTCTAATACACATTCAGGTCAGATTGCATTTGAAATTGATCAGCAGGTTAGAAAGATTATTGATGATGCCCATCAGGAAGCAACTGATATCATCAATGCTAATAAAGACAAGCTTGAAACAATTGCGAATGCATTATTAGAATATGAAACACTGAATGCAGAACAAATTCAGTCATTATATGAAACAGGAAAAATGCCTGAAACATTCAATGGCAATGATGAAGTTGTAACACCGGATAATGATGACAATACTCCATCAGCACCAGAAACTAAGGATACTGTAAATCCTGAAGATGATTTATTAGATGAAATGAAGTAGGGCATTGCCTTACTTCATTTTTAAGGAGAATGAAAATGAGTAGACGTGTTATGATCAGAATATTTGTAGGCATAATTGTCTTAAGTATGATTATACCTCTCATTAGTTATTTTGCGATTTAGGAGAAAAGTATGAAAGATTATTTAGTTAGAGGCCTTGTCAATAAAAGAAATGCCCGTGTCTTTGCCGTTAATACGACAAATCTCACAAACAAGGCAAGAGAAGAATTAGGGCTATGGCCATGTGCATCAGCAGCCCTTGGTAGAACAATGGCAGTCACATTAATGATGGGTGCCATGAATAAAGATCAGGAAAAACTGACAGTGAATATCAATGGTGGTGGTGAAATGGGTACTGTTCTTGCTACTACACATTGTGATGGCAAAATTAAAGGTTTTGTTGCTAATCCTGAAGTCCACTATGAATATAACAGTACAAAGAAATTAGCTGTTGGTATGTGCGTAGGCAATAATGGTACTTTACAGGTAATTAGAGACATGGGTTTAAAGCAGCCAATGACATCTGAAGTACAACTTCAGACAGGTGAAATTGGTGATGACTTTGCGTACTATTTCTATGTCTCAGAACAAGTACCTTCAGTTGTCTCAGTTGGTGTTCTAGTCGATACGGATAATAGTGTGTTATCTGCAGGCGGCTTTATCATTCAGCTATTACCAGAAGCAACAGACGAAGATATCACATTTATTGAAAATAAGATGAAGGGCTTCCCTCCTGTTTCAGACCTGATTCATCAAGGTAAAACACCAGAAGAAATCTTAGAAATGATTTTTGGTGATGAAGTAGAAATTCTAGCACATCAGGATGTCTTCTATGAATGTGATTGTTCGAGAGAAAAGATGGCTGAAGCTTTAGCAGCATTACCAGATACTGAATTAGAAGCCATTATTAATGAGGATCACGGTGCTGATTTAAAATGTCAGTTCTGTCATAAGTCATATCACTTCAGTGAGGATGACTTAAAACAAATCCAAGAAAATAAACATCAATAAGAGGCACATGCCTCTTTTTTTCATACAAACAAAAATGACAATCATTCATGATTGTCATCATTGAGGAAGTTATGTGGATATGACATAACTTCATTTTATAAAGTTCCCGACATTCATCCCACGTGCCCTTGGGCCGTGGGATGAATGTCGGTTAGGAATATGATATAATATACATACAGGAAATCCTGTTTCCGAGTCTTTAGAAAGGAGAAAACCGTATGCATCTTACCGTAAAACAACAAGTAAAGCATCTTTCAAAGGAAGATTACAAAACTATAAAAGAACTGTGCCATATAGCAAAGAATCTTGCCAATGAAGCTATCTATAATGTGCGCCAGTATTACTTTGCAGAAGGCGAGTTTCTAAAATACGAAAAGAATTACACTCTCTTAAAGAACAGTCCTAATTACAAGCTATTAAACTCCAACATGGCGCAGCAGATCCTCAAAGAAGTCGATGGTTCATTCAAATCATTCTTTGGGCTGATAAAACTTGCAAAACAGGATAGGTACGCTTTCAAAGATTGTAAGCTGCCGCATTATCTTCCTAAAGGCGGATACACAACACTTGTCATCGGCTTTGTAAGACTTAAAGAAAATAAGCTGATACTTCCGTTTTCTAACAGCTTCAAAAAAACACACAAGGCTGTCGAGATAACAATACCGCCCATACTGCTTGACAAGAAGGTTAAGGAGATACGCATCATACCTAAAGCAAAAGCAAGGTTCTTTGAAATTCAGTATATCTACGAAGCTGAATGCGTTCAAAGAAATCTTAATACAAACAATGCACTTGCGCTTGATTTAGGAATCAATAATCTTGTAACCGCAGTTTCAAGCAATGGCAGGTCTTTCATCATTGACGGAAGAAAACTCAAATCCATCAATCAGTGGTTTAACAAGGAAAACGCTCGTCTGCAGTCTATAAAGGATAAGCAGCACTATGGTAAAAAATCTACGAACAGACAAAAGGCGATTGCAAGAGACCGTAATAACAAAGTCAATGATTACATGAACAAAGCTGCCCGCAAAGTAATAAACTACTGTATCGCTAATGATATAGGCGCTCTCGTAGTCGGTTACAACGAAACGTTTCAGCACAGCAGCCATATAGGGAAGCGGAATAATCAGAACTTTGTAAACATCCCATACGGTCAGCTCCGCAGCAAGCTTGAATATCTCTGCAGACTAAATGGCATCGTATTTGTAAAGCAGGAAGAGTCCTATACATCAAGATCATCATTCTGGGACAAAGATGAGATTCCTGTTTACAATGCTGATAACCCAAGAGAATATCAGTTTAGCGGCAAAAGAGTACACAGAGGGCAGTATAAGACCGCAAGCGGGAAAACAATCAATGCGGATGTTAATGGCGCATTGAACATCATGCGCAAAAGTAGCGTTGTGGATGTCAGCATCCTATACGGTAGAGGCGAAGTGGACACGCCTGTAAGAATAAGGATTGCCTGACTTGTCAGGTGGAAACTTAAATATCAAACTTCTTAAATAGAACCGTCAGGTTCTTAGAAGCCACCTACCTTTAGGTGGGTGGTAGTTCACTATTATACATAGATTCATTTAATGGACTGATGAGAATTTCTACAGATATTGTATTATGAGGGAAGGGAAGGAATTGTTTATATCTTTTAATGTAGAATCAGTCTATTGAATTGTTATGTCATCTCCTTTCTTGTTTATATCATACAAAGTAATTATCAAAGAATTGCCTTTGAAAAATCAAAGATTATGTGATATTAGAAAAGAGCTTTATGGGCTTCTAGTGCTATGACAAAGGTTAGGATATCAATCGCATATTCATCTTTTAAGATATCTATTTCTACTTTGTCCATACCTTGTGAGATATGCTTAATGGTTGCCATTGTTGTGGCTTGTTGGGCAACATCATAGCTTTGAGTCATATAGTCACCACGGATATAATAACCCTTGTATTGAAAATCTAATTGTGGTGCTTTGAATGAGAAAATGCGTTTAATACAACCAAGTTTATGATCATTCTCATCTTTAATTGTAAAGGATGGAAAGTATGTTGATATCTTATCATCAAGTATTCTAAGTGTTTGATGTTCTTTAGAGATTTTTATGATTCGTCCCCAATTCAACTTTGTATCTACTTGAAATAGAATATTGGCATGTTCATCTGTGATAGAGAAGGAATCGGGGAATGAGATAGGATGATCTATATAATAGTATTTCATGGTAACTCCTTTTTTCCATGATTATATCATGAAACATACTACTTGCATCACATTGAGAGAACTGTTAAATTAACTTTTGGTGATTAATATGTGGAAAATAGGAAATGTAGAAATAAAGAATCAAGTTGTCATGGCACCTATGGCTGGTATTACAAACATAGCATTTAGAAAACTTATTAAGTCTTTTGGAGCTGGTTTGGTGGTATCAGAGATGATTAGTGACAAGGCAATTTGTTATAGAAATGAGAAGACATTGGATATGCTTGCGATAGACGAAGATGAACATCCCATGAGTTTACAGCTCTTTGGTGGTGAAGTCGCATCAATGGTAGAAGCAGCTAAGTACTTAGAAGAACATACAAATGCGGATATCATTGACCTCAATTCAGGATGTCCTGTTAATAAAGTGATTAAAGCAAAAGCAGGAAGTGACTGGCTCAGAGATCCTGAACGTGCTTATGAAATAGTTCATGCGATTGTTGAAGCAGTGCATTTACCGGTGACAATTAAAATGCGTATTGGCTTTGATTCAAAGCATATTAATGTTGTTGAATATGCAAAGCTGATGGAAAAAGCAGGTGTTAGTGCAATTGCCGTTCATGGTCGTACAAGAAGCCAGTTCTATGAAGGACATGCTGACTGGAGTTATATTAAACAGGTCAAGGATGCTGTTTCTATTCCTGTCATTGGTAATGGTGATATTACTTCACCATTAGACGCAAAACGTATGCTTGAGGAAACAGGATGTGATGCCATCATGATAGGTCGAGCAGCAATGGGTAACCCTTGGATTATCAAGCGTACAGTGGATTATCTAGAAAAAGGTATCCTTGATGAAGAACCAACCTTCAATCAAAAGATTGACATGTGCTTAACACATGCCAAAGAACTCTGTAAGCTTGAAGGAGAAGTGAATGGTATACGCATGATGCGTGGCCAGGCTCCATGGTATATAAAAGGTGAACATGGTGCTGCCAAAGTCAAGAACCAACTCACTAAAATAAATACTTATGAGGAACTAGAAGCTATTCTTAAATCATTCCAAAAAGAAATAGAAGTCTACAACAATAATAGATAACATGTAAAAAGGACAAGAGCTGCAACTCTTGTCCCTTTTTACTACAGATACAATTCAAGGCATTAAACCTACTTACAAACCATACAATGCCAATTTCAAACAAATTTCTATTTTTTGTGAGAAAAATGCCATTTTCATAACTATACATATATAGAGGTACTTTCCTTCGCCTCCAATCGGCGGCGTGAAAGGGGGTGCCTTGGTGTGAACCTTCTATGGTTAATAAAGTGTGTCCTTGAAATTGTCATCAAAGTGGCAGTGGAAAAGGCGCTATTGGCTTGTCTAAGACAGGTTAAAAAGGCTATGGAACATGCCCGAGATAAGTCTCGTTAAAAACTAGAAAGGACAAGAGTAGCAGCTCTTGTCCTTTCAATTTGCCTTGGTGTGTGCATACATAATGTAAACTATTTCTTTGATGATGTCAATGAAATAGGGAAAGCTTTTGATACTAATCTTTTAATGAATGTAAGCACAGCATCACCAAAGGCAATGCATTCTATTAGCTAAAGATGTTCATTATTTGAGTGGCGAACTAAACTATGCCAATTCCCTCACAAATTTTTATTTTTAGTGAGAAAAATGCCTTTTTCATGACTATACATATATAGAGGTACTTTCCTTCGCCTCCAATCGGCGGCGTGAAAGGGGGTGCCTTGGTGTGAACCTTCTATGGATACTAAAAAGTGTTCTTGAAGTTGTCATCAAAGTGGCAGTGGAAAAGGCGCTATTGGTTTGCGTAAAGCAAGTCAAAAAGGCTATAGAACAAGCCCGAGATAAGTCTCGTTAAAAACTAGAAAGGACAAGAGACGCCACTCTTGTCCTTTCAATTTGCCCTGGTGTGTGCATACATAATGTAAACTATTTCTTTGATGATGTCAATGATTCTTAATGTTTATCTGGCTTTCTATTTTATTAGGTCTAGGGCTTAGTGTAAGAACGAGGCAATACCGTTCGCAATACCGTTAGCGACTTTTTCTTGATAGGCATCATTTGTCAGGTTGGCATCTTCATTTGGGTTTGAGATAAAGCCCATTTCTACGAGTGCGACTGGAACTTGTGTCCAGTTAATGCCTGACATGTTGTTGACAAGGCTTAAGCCACGGTTTTTAGCACCAGTTGCTGAACATAAGCCATTGACAACAGCTCTTGTAAGGGATTGTGATGATGAGACAATACTAGGTGATAGATAAGGATTACCTGATGCAGGTGCTAAGCCAGTAACACCATTGACTGATTGATTATTTGAGGAATCACAATGTAAACGAATGAATGCTCCAGCATGAGCTTTGTTTGCAATATCAGCACGTTCTTTATTAGAAATATTAACATCTTGACTTGTACGACACATAACAACAGTATATCCACGTGATTGAAGGATGCGTTGTAGTTTAAGTGCTATTTCTAAGTTAATTTGTGATTCTGTACGATGTGAGCGAATACCAGTTGCTCCTGTTGTTACCTTTGCTTTTGTCTGACTAGCACCGGGACCGATAGGTTCCTTTGCGCTATTGCCGTAGCGTTGATGCCCTGCATCAATACATACGACCTTATTGTTTGTTGGGACAGCTTGTTTAACTGGTGCAGGTGTAGCTGTTTGTTGTGTTTGCTGAGCTTGCTGTGGTTGTTGTGCTTCTTGTTTTTGTTGTGGTTCATTTGTTTGTGGCTCTTCTTTTTTGTTGGCACTTTCAACAACTTTCTTTGTAGCTTCAGAGAGAGCTTGTTCTGATGACTTTAAAGCTTCTTTTTCAGCTTCACTCGCTTCCCCTTTTGCAGTGTTATTGGTGATTGTTGTTGTAGAGACTTTAGGCTGTTGTGACTTTGTTTGCTTAGAAGCTGTCAAGGCAATCCCAATGCCTAAAACAAGGACAGCTAATAAGCCAACAATTATCATTTTATATTTCTTCTTCATAAAGACATTCCCTCCGATATCATCATTATATATGATTTTTTAAGAGATTTTTAGGAAACATACAACAATTAGTAAAAACAACTATAATAGATATAAGGAGGCGATAGATATGCCTATACTCTATACATGTTGTGTACCCCATCCACCACTCATTATTCCAGAAGTAGGAAAAGGGGAAGAAAAGAAAATCCAAGATACCATTCATAGTTATCATGAAGTCATGAAGAAAGTTGCAAGCTTTCATCCCGAAACCATCATTATCATAAGCCCGCATAATACTTCTTATATAGATTACTTCAATATCTCAGAAGGTGCTCATGCCGAAGGTGATTTTGGTCAGTTTAGGTCAAAACAAGTTAAGATCACATGTGATTATGATGAAGAGTTTGTTGAGGCATTATGTCATCATACAGAAAATAGTGGTGTCCCTGCTGGAACATTAGGTTAAAGAACGAAACGTCTTGATCATGGAACTATGATTCCACTCTATTTTCTTAATCAATATATGACTGACTATAAAGTTGTACGTATGGGATTATCAGGATTAAGCTATCAAGATCATTATCATCTAGGTCAGCTTATTCGAAAAACAGCTGATGAGCTAAATCGTAAAGTTGTTATTATTGCATCAGGAGATTTATCGCACAAACTTAAAGAGAGTGGTCCATATGGCTATGTACAAGAGGGACCAGAATTTGATCAGAAGGTGATTGAGGCATTAAGTCATGGAAATTTCCTAGATTTAATGACCATGGATTATGGTTTTTGTGAAAGAGCAGCAGAATGTGGTTTGCGTTCATTTATTATTATGGCAGGTGCCTTAGATGGCCTTTCTGTTAAACCAACATTCTATTCTTATGAAGGACCTTTTGGTGTTGGCTATGGTGTTGTTGGATTTGATATTGGTGAAAAAGATCCAACATGTAATTTTGGTGAACAGGCGAAAAAATATGAAGAGGAGAAGATATTAACGATAAGAAAAGCAGAAGATCCCTATGTAAGATGGGCAAGAAATGTTGTAGAAAGCTATGTGATGAACAAGACTGTACCAGCACTTCCATCAAAGTTACCAGAATCTATGCTTAAAAATCGAGCAGGCGTCTTTGTTTCTATTAAGAAGGAGGGGCAGCTAAGGGGCTGTATTGGCACATTCCAGCCAACAACAGATAATATTGCCCTGGAAATACGCAATAATGCCATCTCGGCAAGTACAAGAGATCCCCGTTTCTCACCCATCATCAATATCGAACTACCAAAACTTATTTACAGCGTTGATATTCTAGGTGAAGTTACACCAGCTACTTATGAAGAACTTGATCCACAGAAATATGGAGTCATTGTCAAACATCATGAAAAAAGAGGCTTGTTGCTGCCTAGACTAGATGGTGTTGATACAGTATCTGAACAGATTGAAATAGCTGCAAGAAAAGCAGGTATTTATGATGATGAAGATATTGAATTGTTTAAGTTTGAGGTTGTAAGACATTGCTAGGAAGGTGATATTGTGAAATGTGATCTATGTTTTCATCATTGTGACTTACAGGAAGGACAAACAGGATTATGCTTTGCGCGAGAAAATAAAGCAGGACAGATTGTAAGTAAAAACTATGGCCAAATCACATCACTTGCCTTAGATCCTATTGAAAAGAAACCACTCTATCACTTTCATCCAGGCAGCTATATTCTTTCAGTAGGAAGTTATGGCTGTAATCTCAAATGCCCTTTCTGTCAGAATTATGAGATTTCTTACGATAATGGCAGCAGCGTAAGGGGGCAGATGAGTCCAGAGGAACTTGTTGAATATGCAGTTAAGCTAGTCAGACAAGGTAATATCGGTATAGCCTTCACATACAATGAACCTCTCATTGCCTATGAATATATCAAAGATACTTTTATTCAAGCGAAAGAAGCGGGTCTAAAGACAGTCCTTGTGACAAATGGCACTATTACAACAAAGTATCTTGATGATCTTCTTGATTATACTGATGCTTTCAATATTGATTTAAAAGGCTTTAGTCAGGATATCTATGATCGCTTGAATGGCAATCTAGAACTTGTCAAAACCAATATCATCCATGCCCATCAAAAAGCACATGTTGAAATAACTAGTCTCATTGTTCCTACTTTCAATGATGCTCTTGAAGATATGGAAAAAGAAGCAAGCTGGCTAGCGGATATTGATAACGATATCCCTCTTCATATCACCCGTTTCTTTCCAAGATATCATCTTTTAAATCAAGAACCAACAAGCATTCCTCTCCTAAAACAAATGCAGTCCATTTCTTTAAAGCATCTACATCATGTTCATCTAGGAAATGTCTAGATATTTTCTTGAAAGTCTGTTGGAAAACAGGCTTTTCATTTCCACATTTTCCCATATAATAATCCCTATATGGGGGAATTATTATGCAAAGAGATCTTACAAAAGGCAATTTGTTGAAGAATATTGTTGTTTTTTCATTACCATTCCTGCTTTCTTATTTTCTACAAACACTCTATGGAATGGCTGATTTATTTATTGTTGGTCAGTTCGATGGGGCAAATGTTATTTCGGGTGTAGCTATAGGATCACAAGTCATGCATATGATCACTGTGATGCTCGTAGGTGTGGCGACTGGTGGTGCGGTGATGATTGGCCGTTATGTTGGTGCCCATGACAAAGAAAATATTTCCAAAACAATTGGGAATACCATCACTCTCTTTGTGATTATTGCGGCTATTCTGACAGCATTATTATTACTTCTTGTATCACCAATAGTGACAATCATGTCAACACCTAAAGAAGCTATTGTTGAAACATCAAATTATTTAAAGATATGTTTTATAGGGATACCTTTCATTATTGCCTATAATGTCATTTCTTCCATCTTTAGAGGCATGGGTGATTCGAAGAGTCCAATGTATTTTATTGCTGTGGCATGTGTTGTCAATATTGCCTTGGATTATTACTTTATTGGCGCACTTTCTATGCATGCCTCAGGTGCAGCCCTAGCAACCATTATTGCACAAGCATTCAGTGTCATTGTGGCTATTATTACGATTGCGACAAAACAACTCATTCAGCTTTCATTCTCATCACTGAAGTTTGAAAAAGAGACCATCACATCCATCCTTAAGATAGGTATTCCTGTAAGTTTACAGGATGGTTTTATCCAGGTTGCTTTTCTCATTATTACGATTATTGCGAATAGTCGAGGTGTGGAAATAAGTGCCGCAGTAGGTATTGTTGAAAAGATTATTTCATTCCTCTTCCTCGTACCATCAACAATGATGCAGACAGTCTCGACAATCTCATCACAAGCCATTGGCGCAGGCAAGAAGGCATTGGCAAGAAAAACACTCTTTACCTCAATGGCTATATCAACATCGATTGGTTTGATCTTTGCTATCAGTTTCCAGTTTATCTCTGAACCAGTGATTGCTTTATTTACCCATGATGCAAAGGTTGTCCAGCTTGCAACAGGTTATATGCATTCCTATGTCTTTGATTGTGCTATTGCCAGTATGCATTTCTGCTTTAGTGGTTTCTTTGTTGCCTCAGGATATTCGATTGTATCCTTTATTCATAATGTTGCTTCAATAATTACATTACGTGTACCAGGTGCTTATCTTGCTTCCATTTATTATCCTAAGACATTATTCCCAATGGGTTTAGCAGCACCAGCAGGTGGTGTCTTGCAGCTAGCAATATGTATTGGCTTTTATCGCTATTTACGAAAGAAGAATAAGATATGATGAAGGAAGTTGGAACACATGCGATTAAGACAGAACGCTTGTTGTTAAGACGTTTTGTTGAAAGTGATATTAAGCCATATTATGATAACTATGGCTGTGATCAAGCTGTTCAGGAATATATTGCCTGGTTTGATTGTAAGACTTTGGATGATACTGAGAATTTTGTTCATGAACACTTAAAGAAATATGATGATCCTTATTTCTTTGGCTGGGTGATTGAATATGAAGGTGAAGTGATTGGTTCAATTGGCTGTTTTAATGTCAATCCATTTTTATCATGTTGCGAAATAGGCTATTCGATTGGTTCTCGCTGGTGGAACAAAGGCATTGTCAGCGAAGGGGCAAAGGCTGTTGTTGATTATATGTTTAAGGAAGTGGGGGTTCATAGAATCTATGCATCCTATACAAAAGAGAATGTGGCATCAGGAAGAGTAATGGAGAAAATTGGCATGAAATATGAAGGAACAGCAATTGATGGGATCATGCTGGAAGATGGATATCATGATCTTGTCTATTATGCCATCATAAATAGTCAAAAACCTTGACAATATCAAGAGAAAATGAATATAATAACACTCGCAAAGGCAATGAATAGAAGAGTAGTCTTATTGTCACATTCTAGAGAGCTTCCGGATGGTGCAAGGAAGTAATGCTGCATAAGATGAATAAAGACTAGGAGCTGTATTTTGGATCGTAAGTGATAAAATAACGTGTGACCGCGTTAAGGTTTAATGAGATCATAGTCATATGATGAATTAGGGTGGTACCACGATTAACTCTCGTCCCTTGGATGAGAGTTTTTATATTGGAGAAAAGGAGAATATTATGGCAAAAGAAAAACTCACTCAGCAAGAGCAAGTTAGAAGACAGAAGATGCAAGAATTAAGAGACATGGGTATTGACCCATTCGGACAGGCATTTGATGTCAAAGACAATACAAAAGATATTAGAGAACAGTATGGTAACTGTACTAAAGAAGAATTAGAAGAAAAAAATATTCATGTACAATTAGCTGGACGTATTATGTTGAGACGTCGTAAAGGTAAGGTTGCCTTCATGGATATCAACGATAAATTTGGAAAGATCCAGTTATATGTAAGAAAAGATGTTGTCGGTGAAGACGTTTATGAAATCGTAAAACGCGGTGACTTAGGTGACATCATCGGTGTAGAAGGCGTACTTATGGAAACAGACACAGGTGAGCTTACAATCCGTGTAGAAAAGTACACACACCTCACAAAAGCCTTAAGACCACTTCCAGAAAAATTCCATGGCTTAACAGATACAGAAGAAAGATTCAGAAGAAGATACCTAGACTTAATCATGAACGAAGAAGCACGTAAAGTCGCTTTCACAAGACCAAAAGTCATTCGTTCCATCCAGCATTACTTAGATAACTTAGGCTATACAGAAGTTGAAACACCAATGATGAACTCTATTCTAGGTGGTGCTTCCGCAAAACCATTCATCACACATTTCAATGCCTTAGATAAAGATTTCTATTTAAGAATCGCAACAGAATTAAATCTTAAGAGATTAATTGTTGGTGGCATGGATGCTGTTTATGAAATTGGTAGACAGTTCAGAAATGAAGGTATGGATAAGACACATAACCCTGAATTCACTTCTATTGAAGTCTACAAAGCATTCTCTGACTTAGAAGGCATGATGGACTTAACAGAAGGTATCGTTGCCCAGGCAGCAATGGATGTTAATGGCACATATGATATCGAATATAAGGGACATAAGTTCTCATTAGCACCAGGCTATAAGAGAATTTCTATGGTAGAAGCTATCAAGGAACAGACAGGCATTGACTTTGCAGCTGATATGAGCTTTGAAGATGCTAAAAAGTTAGCTGAAGAACATGAAATCGAAGTAGAACCACACTTCGCCTATGGTCATATTGTGAATGCCTTCTTTGAAAAGTATTGTGAAGAAACATTTGTAGAACCAACATTTGTTTATGGTCATCCAATTGAAATCTCACCACTCGCAAAGAAGAACCCTGAAGATCCAAGATTCACATTAAGATTTGAATTATTCATTTGTGGTAATGAATATGCGAATGCCTTCTCAGAATTAAATGACCCTATCGATCAACGTGAAAGATTCGAAAACCAGCTCAAAGAAAAAGAACTTGGTAACGATGAAGCTAACGAAATGGATACAGACTATGTAGAAGCACTCGAATACGGTCTTCCACCAACAGGTGGTATGGGTATGGGTATTGATAGACTTGTCATGTTGTTGACTGGCCAGGATACAATCCGTGAAGTCATTCTCTTCCCAGCAATGAAGTCGTTGGATAAGTAAAAACCTAGGAAAATCAAGGGTTTCAGAGTTTCGCGTGGTAAAAAAAACGGTTGGTCAGGGTGATTTGACCAAGTTTTGACCAAGATTTGGCATAGTCAAAAAAAGCTTGAGATACGTTGGTACAGATTGCTTAGTCTGAAAATTAAAGATTTGTGTTACTTAGAGGACATTTTCTAAAGAAATTTAGAAGATGTCCTCTTTTGCGTTATAGGATTAATTAAGACTGATGGAAGGAGAATAACATGGAACACACAAAAGCATATCAGGAATATAAGAAAAACGGTAATACAAAGTTTGTAAGATATAGCGAAGGAGCTGAAATGTATCATATGAGCGTATCGAAATTTATGCAGATGGCAAAGGATGCAAAAGCAGTGTATAAGCTAGGTCAACTTGTCCTTGTGAATTTAGCAATATTTGATGAATACATAGAGACATTTCATATAGTAGATGATGAGTTTTAATATCTTCTCGGAATTAGCGGTGCAGGTATAGATGCCGATTCGCAAGTCGAGAAACTAATGCGATTACAGGTGAAAGAGTGACATTTATGCACGCAAAATAGACATAGAGATTTCACTATGTCAAAAGAAGTTGCATTCTTAAGGATGTTCAGGTACTATAGAAATGCTAGACTGTTAAGTCAAGCGTTTCGGATTGGAAGTTATCCGTATCGGGAACTTCCCATGCATCAAGATGCTGGCACATCATGATTGCATAGAGACGGCAGTACCACATCTTTGTAGATCGGTGTCTGCCGTTTTCTAATTGATAGTCCTCTTTTTCCCTTTTGTTGGAACGTTCAACAGAGGTACGTTTTGCGTATTCATCTTTCCATGCTTTTGTATCTCTTGCCGGAGTATTGAATATTCGCGGATTATCTTTTGTCTTTGTATATACTACACGACCGTATGCTGAATCGGAGCAAGGTTCATCACACTTGCAGCCATCTTTCCCAGCAAGTGGACAGCGCCATTTGTGGCGGTTTCGGTCAGGTTCGGAACCGTACGAATGCATCTTAAGCCCTTTGCGACAGACGGGAACGCCATCAGCATTTACGGTAAATGTATCCATGTATATTCGTTTTCCAGTGTTGCCCTTGTTGAGATCAATAAAGGGAGTGATACCTTCTTTGAGAAAATACCGGTATACGGCATCGGCATCGTGTGCGGCATCCAGCAGTATCTTGGTGACATTAAACTCAGGCATCCAACGCCTCATTTTGAAAAATGAGTGCAGGAAAGAAAGCATGTCATGTCGAGAGGCACGTTCGAGCAAAGGGAAAACAGGCAGATCATTATCGGAATCGGATGCCACATACATGTACAGATGATAGCCATTGAAATAACAATCCCTGGATGAGTCCCAACCGATATTACAGTCAGGTTGTGAAAATTTTCTTTTGCAGTTACAGTGAAGGATACCATGTTTTTTATAGCAGTCACAGATTTTCTGGTAACGTATTCTTGCCTGCGTGCGAATAGGAGTACCGTCTCCTGCCACGGATAGCCTTGATGGATTTATAAGCCCTTTTTTGACCGATACGTCAAGGAACTGCTCTTTATAAAGTCTGAATATTAAACCGACAGGGTGTTTGTCAGGGTTTTCCTGATGGTGTGATTTGAAATACCTGATCAGTTTGTAAGCTGTAGTATCCTTTATGTTGGGAGTTTTTTCTCCGTGTTTTTTTCCTTTTGGAGTTTTTTGCTTTTTATACCGTTCCTTTGGAGAAAGGTTGTTAGAGTCAGAGTTCCAGCACCTACCAAAGAAATCATAAAACGTTCCTATGCCGGGTACATCACCTGGTTCAAAACCGCTGATAATAGCATACAGAGGACAGTTTTTAAGAAGTTCAACCCATTTGGTGATGGATGAAACTTTCAAGAGTATGGAAAGCAGATATGACCTGAGCATATTGGACGGAAGGCGTGGAGGAGGTCCGTATTTAGAAAAAGTATCCTCAAGTAATTCGTCTGTTCTGGAAAGGTCAAGATGCCAGAGTTTGATGATGATTTTCCAGGTGTTTTTAGAAATGGAAAACGGATCGGAAATGTACTGAGAAAACAACGTAACAAAATGGTTCTGATAGTCAGCATGACTATCAGCAGAAAGAGTAAGTAACATGAAATCGCCTCCTATCAAAAAAAGTGTTAGCGTCCTGCCGGGCGGCAGAACAATTCCTTTATTAATAGGCGCGAAGCGCCGCATTTTTTTGGCGGTTTGTCAAGCACTTTTTTGAAAAAGTGGGGGGATTTTCAAAATAAAAGAATTAAAAAGCCCTTTTTATCAGGGCTTAGAATTCCGAGAAGATATTTTTATAAGTAGGGGGTGAAACGATGGTAACACAATTACAGCCAGATGTTAGAGCATACCTACATGGTGCGGAGGTAATAAAGAGATTTGTAAGAGTTGAAGAGGTGGCAAGCGAATACGGATTTAATCTTGAAGAAACTGAATACATTGCAAGAGCAGCTAGTGCCTTGTACAAGTTAACCCGTATCCATCTTATTCAAAAAGAAAGGTTTGATGAATTTATGAGACATATTTATAAAGTGCCAGGAACTAATAAGAAGGTAATAAAGAAGTTTGCAAGGATTGGCGAGGCATCAATTATTTATAGCATAGGTAGACATAGATTTATAGAGTTGGCAAGGGCGGCAGGTGCGACATATAAAATCAATGGAGGGACAGGAGGAACAGTATTAATAAATTTAGAACTTTTCGATGAGTATATGGAACAATTCAGACAACCAGCTATTCCATTAAAAGAACCATTATTTCGACAGAAGGAAGGTGAAGAGAATGAGTAATTCGTATAAGTTCTATTCAGATACTAAGGATGTTATGAAAAAATATGTAAATGCCACTGAGGGAGCTATCATATATGGAATAAGTAAGTCGAGGATTATGGTATTAGCATCTGAAGCAGGAGCTGTGTATAAAGTGGGCAATTCAGCATTGATTAATACAGAACGATTTGAGCAGTATCTTGAAAAATTTAAAGAACCTACGAAACCACTTCCAAAACATATTTGGAACAAGTTGGAAGCAGACTTGGACAAAAACGGCAAAAAAAAATAAAAACTCGTCCGTTTTTGTCTGTGGTCAAATATAGGTATTCAAGATAGAATATGAGCATCCCAAGAAAATCCTTGGGTAAAACAACTGAATACTCAGTTACAGATTTGCATTTTATATGCACTATGAAGAAATTCATAGGTAGTAAAATTACGGGGCATGTACCTGGAGGATGAAAGTCACAGCTATCATATTAGTAGTCTGATGGATCGAGAGACGAAGGACGAGAAGTTGGATGGAAATCTGGTAAAGGGGCGCAAGAGGTCCAGTGGACCTCTGCTCTACGCGGATTGAAGCGAAGCGTAGACTGGCATGTTGCGTAAGGATAATCACCCACAGAGGGCGAGAGGGTCGCCCTTATCCTCACAAGGCTAAGAGAGGAGATAGTGCTTCTGATAATTCAGAAGGGCGTCGTGAAACACGTTTAGTGGCTCGTCTGTAACTCCCGGAGGTGAGCACACCTCTTTGTACACGGGGCGATATAGGAGTCTAGAAGACTGACGTGTACCTACATGCTTAAGCATTAAGCATAGCCATGTAGACTATATCACTTCCAAATTCTATTTCTGTCTATATGGCACTAATAAGAAGGAGGATAAAGTGATGATTGGATTTAGTATAGCATTAGTAATAATTGTTCTTATCGTATTGTTTTCATTAGCGAGGACGGCAGGCGAGTCGGACAGAGTATTGGAACGAATTAGAGAGCAATCACTCCTTGGAAGGGAGGAAAGCTCAGGTGGGAACAGTTGAAAAAAGAGATAGGCATAAGAAAAGCAGATATGTGTCTCCAGAGAAAAAACTTGAGAGAGAAATAAAAGACTGTATGCATTGCAGATTCTTTTGGGGGCATAACAACAGATGTGCCAACGGAACATGTTGTAAACTATCCAAGAAAAAGGAATCGAAGCTTCCGGCAGAATGTGTTGGTTGCTCTTATTATCAGGGAAATGGCTATTGTTTTCCTTGTATGCGTAAGTTGATTGGAAAGTAGGTGGTGACGTGTTTGAATGGCTGTTTAGGAAGAAAGGATGTGCGAAAGACATGAACAATAGATTAGAAGTCATCGGCATTGATCATGGCTGGTCAATGATGAAAACAATTTCTCAGGTATTTGTCACAGGTGTTAAGGAGATTACAACGACTCCGGCACTTTTTGGTGGTGTGCTTGAGTATGAAGGCAAGTATTACAAGGTTGGAACTGTAAGGCAGGAAGTAAAAGATACCAAGGTAGAAGATGACAGTTTTTATCTTCTCACACTTGCAGCAGTTGCAAAGGAGCTAAAGAGAAGAGGACTTGCAGAGGCAAAGGTATTTCTTGCAGTAGGACTTCCACTTACAAGGTTTGGTGCTGAAAAAACTGATTTCATAAAATATCTGACAAAGAATAAGCGAGTGAATTTCAGATTTGAAGATGAAGCTTATCATATTGAAATTGATGATGTTGCAGTATTCCCTCAGTGTTATGCAGCGGTAGTCGATAAAATACCAACAATGGCAAAGAAAACGTTGGTTGTTGATATTGGAAGCTGGACGATTGATATTATGCCGGTAATAAATAAGTCACCGGATGAATCAAAGTGTGTGACAATTCCAAGAGGTCTCATTACCTGTATGCGTTCTATCAATGAACAGTGTGTAAGACAGCTGAATGGGGAAGTAGATGAGTCTGAAATCCAGAATATCATGCGCTATGGCAGGTCCGATATTGACGATGATTACTTTGCAATCATCAAAACGGAGATAGAGGATTTTGTCGAAAAGGTCTATAACTCAATTCGTGAGTTTGGCTATAACCTAAAGACAACTCCAATCATATTTGTTGGCGGTGGAGCAGTTGTAATGAAGAACTTCAGCAATTATGATGCAAAGAATATCTCATATATCCTTGATATTAGAGCAAATGCAAGAGGGTATGAGCAACTTGCAACGATGGGGCTTAAGAGTGCTAAGAGATTATCGTAGGAGGAGCTTAACATGGGAAGAAGACTTGAATATGAAGTAAAGACTTCTGTTCGTCTCAATATGAACAATCCTCAGCATGTGAAGATTAACAATGTACTTCAAAATCTTGATCCGAATATTTTCAAATCCAAGAATCAGTTTATTATAGATGCTTGCCAGTTTTACATTGACCACTATGGTGAAGAGCAGTTCATGGAAAAGAAAGAGAGAAAAAAGGAATCATTTATATCTGTGGAAGATATTGATGAAATCAAGGCAGAACTTATTGAAGTTGCAATGAATGAGGCAAGAAAAGAAGTAATCAAGCTACTTGGTGGGGTGATATCCGGAATGAATGTAGGTCAGTCGGTTATCAGACCAAGTACTTATAACAAAGATGAAGAACCTACAGAGGATGTAATGGATGATGCAGATGTTGCAGGACTTGCAATGAGCTGGATGTCGAAAGGAGACTGATTATTATGAGAAGAATTATGGGAGCCATAGGAACAGTGGTATTAGAGATACTCAAGTGGATGCTTAGAATTATACTTGGTGCATTGAAGCTGGTCTTAGGACTTGCCAAGTTAGTTCTTCTTCTATTCGTTATGGTGGCTAGAGTATTTCTTTCATTCGTAAGAATGGGAACATTTTGAAGGAGGTGAGGATATGCAGGTAAAGGGATTATTCTTAAGTTATAAGAAAAGCAGAAGACTTATGCAGTATTTCTTTAAATTAAGAGAGTTGGTATAATGAAAGGAGACTACAATGCACAGAATACGGGACAGTCCTATGAAAGATGTCCCGTGACAACCGAATAAATTGTTCACATAGAGTAAGAGTGGACAGGTCAGTTTGTCATGAGGACACAAGCCTATCCCTCTTACGGAAAGGGAATAGGTGATTCATATGAAGAAACTATTATTTTTCTTATTATCCGTAGTACTGATAGGAAGTGTCGGATGTGGCTCAAATAAAGATTTGAGTGTGGAGGTAACGGATGCAGGAAGCACAGAGATTAATAATGAAACAGTTGAACCGACAACTGAAGCTGTAACTGTTGAAACCGAGGATGCGAGGACAGCCAAGCAGGAAAGCACCGGGACTGTAAATGAGGTGGATTCTTCTGCTGATACAAAGGATACCGGTAAGGACAACCAATCAGATAATAAACCATCTGAGGAAAAAACTGCTGAGAATAAGAAGTCGGAAGAAAATAAAAGCTCTGATAGTCAGAAATCTGAGAAACAGCCAAAAGACACAAAGAGCGAACCAGCTTCTGAGCAACAGCCGAAACCAGAGGAAAATACAAAAGCAGAGGAAAAAACGGAAGAAAAGCCGGAACCAAAACCGGAACCAAAACCGGAGCCACAGGCAGTATCTTACAATCCGGACAGGGTGGTAAGCCTTGCAATTTCAAAGTGTCAGACTGGTGGAATGGTTACAACAGAACAGCATTTGAAAGACAATCTGAATGCGGGAAAGATTACACAGGAAGAGTATGATGAATATTATCCTCTGGACGGATTGGAAGACAGCTATTACAGCGTATTTGTTAATGTTGACTTAAACAAAGCTGCAACAACATCCGGAAGGGCACTTGGAAGTGAGGAGGAGATTGCACAGTATATTGCAGATATGCTTTTATTGGAGTCCGATTCCGTATTTAACATCCGTTATACCGGAACTACAAAAACATCAGGCGAAACTTTCTATGAGTTCCGTTGCTACAGATAAAAGAATACAGACTGCATCATGGGAGCAGGTATAAGCCAACAACTTATGCCTGCTCTTTTTTTGCGTGTAGTCAATGAGAAGTGCAATGAGAAATTGAGGTGCACTTCTATTATAAATTTTTAGGAGGAATATCGAATGAAACAGAAATTAAGACGATTTATGGCAGGTTTTCTTGCCATATTAACCATGTTTACTACGCTGTTTACGAATGGCACTACAGTTTTTGCTGCCAGTTCAAGTGCTAATATCTCATTCTGGTATGCATCAGCGAAAGACCATGGAGTAATCAGTGAGTTTAACAGTAATCACAAAGGTGGAATTCTGTATGCAATGATTGATGGTCATTCGGCATACTGCATGAACTTTGGATTGTCGGCGAAGGGCGGACAGCTTATGAACAGTGACAGCAATCCCAATACCAATCTTTCAGCAGCACAGGAGAAGCTTCTTGCCTATTGTATGTATTATGGTTATTCCACAACAGAGGCAAAAGCACCGACAAATGACCAGCGTAATAAATTTATTGCCACCCAGTCCATGGTATGGATTATTGTAAATGGCATATTTGGAACGAGCAGTGCGGATTCGGCAGCAAGCAAACTTTGTGCCTGTGCACCGGATTCATCATCATCTTATTCGTATTATGAGAAATTGAGAGATAAGATCAATGCTTCATACAATGCCACAAGACCAAGTTTTGCATCAAAAACAAAGAGTGATGCTACAACTTATGAGCTTAAGTGGAATGAAAGCAATCAGAGATTTGAGTACACATTTACTGACAAAAACGGTGTACTTGGAAACTTTAATTTTTCCATCGACGGGTTCAGCGTATCAAAGAGTGGTAATTCCATGACAGTTTACACCAAGTCAGTAAATACCACAGCTACACTTGGCTCATTCAGGTCAACTATCGGAGCAGTTGATACTACTTCAAGCTGTGTATTCTGGCTTACAGGAAACTCCGGAGATCAGGAATTTGTTTCAGAACAGCCTTCAGCAGATCCTATTTCTGCATATATCAAGGTAAAGACGGAAAATATCGGTTATGGTGAAATCACGAAAACAGACAAATCCAGCGGTGTGCATTTGAAAGGTGCTGTATATGGAATCTATTCAGACAGTAACTGCAAAAAACTTGTAGATACCATGACAACCGATAAGAACGGATATGCCAAGTCAAAGGCTCTTACAGCAGGAACTTATTATGTGCAGGAGATTACAGCTCCAGCCGGATATGTAAGAAGTGACAAGATTCATACTCTTACTGTAAAGGCGGGTAAGACAACAGGCATTTCACTTACTGATGTGGAACAGCTTGGCTCTCTCACAATCTACAAAGAGGGAGAAGTCCTTGTTGGATGGAATGGCAGCAACTTCACTTATGAGACAAGAAAGCTTCCGGGAGCCACATTTAAGGTAACTGCCGGTGCAGACATCTATAAGGCAGACGGAACAAAGGTTTATAACAAAGGTGATGTGATTGCTGAGAATCTTGTATCCGGAAGTGACGGTCAGGCAGTGTTATCAGACCTTCATCTTGGAACTTATGTGGTTACAGAGACAAAGAGCATTGACGGATATACCATTAATACAACTCCTCAGACTGTTAAGATTGAGTACAAGGACCAGAATGTAACAGTTCAGGCAGAATCAACGACAATCAAAAACAGCAGACAGATGGCGGAAGTATCCGTTGTGAAAAAGGATTCTGATACAGATAATCCATTAACCGGGGGACAGTACACTCTTTATGCAGGAAATGACATCAAAAACTTTGATGGCAAAGTAATTGTTACAAAGGGTGCTGCACTTCAGACCGTAACAACCGGGGCTGACGGAAAGGCAACTTACACCGTAGACCTTCCAATCAGCAATAGCTTCTATATCGCAGAGACTAAAGCACCTGTAAATTATGTCCGTAACAGCGATGATGTTTACAGTTTCAATTTCAGTGTAATGTCACAGGATAAGGCAAAGGCAACTTTTGCACACACATTCAAGAATGACAGAACTACTGCAAAGATTCAGATTTTCAAGGTAGATAAGGAAACCGGAAAAGCAGTTCCACAGGGCGATGCAAAGCTTGAAGGAGCAGTATATGGATTGTATGCCCGTGAGAACATTGTCCATCCGGACGGGAAAACAGGAGTAATCATTCAGGCTGGAGACCTTGTTGCAACTCTTACAACAGATGCAAAGGGTGCCTGTTCCATTGATAACCTTTATCTTGGAAAATACTATGTGAAGGAAATCACACCATCCGAAGGATATCTTCTGGATGAGGAAGAGCATGATGTGGTATGCGATTATGAAGGAGATTTGATACCACAGGTTCTTAGAAGCACAACTTCCAAGGAACAGGTAATTAAGCAGCCATTCCAGCTTATCAAAGTGTCAGACAATGGGGATGATACAGAAGCTCCTCTTCTTTCAGGAGCAGGCTTTACTGCTTACCTGAAATCATCATTGAAGGTTAAGGCAGACGGCTCTTACGATTATGAAAGTGCAACACCTGTTGTTATCGGTGAGAATGGAGCAAAGTCCATTTACACAGACAAAAAGGGTCATGCAGTATCCATTGCAATTCCTTATGGAACTTATGTGGTACTTGAAACAGAAACACCTCACAACATGGAAACAATCAAACCTTTCGAGGTAAAGATTGTGGAGAACAATCCAACAGAGCCTCAGATTTGGAGAGTTTTTATTGACCGTGAGTTTACAGCAAAACTTCGTGTGGTAAAGAAAGATGCTGATACAAAGCAGACAGTTCTTATTCCAAACACAGAGTTTAAGATCTTTAATCTTGATACTGGAAAGTATGTATCCATGATTACAACTTATCCTTCCAAGGTGACACACACTTCATTCTTTACGGATGAGGACGGGGATTTGATTTTACCGGAAGCATTAAAGCTTGGTAATTACAGAATTGAGGAGATTGCTGCTCCATATGGTTATGTGGTAAATGAGACCTATGTAAAAGTGGCAGTAGATACTGACACAGCTTATGAAATTGACCCTGAAACTTATGAAGCCATCATTACAGTTGACTATGAGGATTCACCTGTATTTGGTGAACTTACCGTAGAGAAGAAGGGAGAAGTTCTTGACTCTTATAAGGGTGGTCTTTTCGCAGACTCCGATGAAAAATCATTTGTGTATCGAGAAGGAAGCCTTGCAGGTGCCAAGTATGAGGTCTATGCAGCTGAGGATATCTTTACAGCTGATATGCAGAAAGACGCTGACGGAAACAGAACAAAGTATTATTCTGAGGGCGAGCTTGTGGCAACACTTGTTACCGGAGATGATGGAAAAGCAGTTCTTAAGAATCTTCCATTAGGAAAATACAAGGTTGTGGAAGTAGAAGCTCCTTACGGATATGTTCTGAATCAGGATGCACAGTATGTAACATTTGCTTATGTGGATGACCATACACCGGTAATTTATGAAACAGCAACATTTACAAATGACAGACAGAAGTTATCTTTATCTGTAGAAAAGAAAGATTCCGAGACAGATGAACCAATAGGCGGTGCTGTATTTGGTCTTTATGCAGATGAAGATATCAGGAATGTTGATGGAAAAGTTATCATAGAAGCAGGTACTTTACTTGAGACAGCAGTTTCAGATGAGAATGGTATCGTAAGCTTCACAAAGGATTATCCATTTGCCAAGTATTATGCAAAAGAAATGGAAACACCTGCCGGATATGTGACAAACGAGGAAGTAATCGCCTTTGATGCACAGTATCAGGGACAGGATATCAAGGTTGCCAAGTACAGCAGTGTATTCCTTAATACTCCAACTACTTTTGAATTCTCCAAGGAGGATATTACAAGCGGTGCAGAGCTTTCAGGAGCAACTCTTTGTGTAATTGATAAGGATGGAAATATCATTGAGACATGGACTTCCGTCAGCGGAGAGAAACATGTAATCAAGAAACTGGTAGTAGGTGAGACTTATACTCTTCGTGAGGAATTTGCACCATACGGATATCTTCGAGCAACAGACATTCAGTTTACTGTTGAGGACACAGAAAATATCCAGTCAGTTGTAATGAAGGATGAAGTGCCTACAGGTTCTATCATCATCAACAAGGATGGTGAATTTGTAACAGACAAGACTTTTATCAAGGGTCACTGGTACGATTTTATTTTCAATTACTTCAAGAAATCCCTTGCCGGAGTAACCTTTGAGGTATATGCGGCAGAAGAGATTGTAAGTCCTGACGGGCTTGACACCGTATATTTTGAAAAGGATGAACTGGTAGCAACAATCGTAACCGATGACAATGGTATTGCAAGCGTAGAAGAATTGCCACTTGGCAAGTATTATCTTGTAGAAACAGCAACCATTGAAGGATTTGTTTTAGACAGTACACCTATCGAAGCAGACCTTTCCTATGTGGATCAGGACACAGAGGTGGTATATGCAGGAATGGATGTAACCAATGAAAGACAGAAGGTTAAGATTACAGTTGTTAAAACGGATTCAGAGACCAAGAAGCCTTTAGAGGGTGCTGTCTTTGGTCTTTTTGCAAAAGAGGACATCGTAAATTCTGAGGGTACAGTCATTGTGGCAGCCGATGAAAGAATCGAGAAAGCAGTCACAGGTGCAGACGGAACAGTAACCTTTGTTTCGGACCTTCCACTTGGACACTATTATGTGAAGGAAATCGAGGCTCCAAAGGGATATGTGAAGTCTGACGAGGTATTTGATGTGGATGCTTCTTACCAGGGCGAAGATGTAGCTGTCATCGAGTTTACAGCTGAGTTTGAAAACACACCTATCAAGGTAGAATTTTCAAAGACTGATATCACCGGTGAGAAGGAAATTGCAGGTGCCAAGTTATCAGTAATTGATTCAGAAGGAAATGTAGTGGAAAGCTGGACCTCTGAGGCTGGAAAGACTCATATGATAGAGAGACTTCCGGTTGGAAAATATACTCTTCGTGAGGAAACAGCTCCTTATGGATATAAGATTGCCAAAGATGTAGAGTTTGGAGTAACTGAGACAGCTGAAATCCAGAAGGTATCCATGAAGGATGAATATGCTGTGGGCAAGATTATTATTGAAAAGACAGATGAAGTGACAAAGAAGCCTATCGCAGGAGTAGAATTTGAAATCCGTGATAAGGATGGAAAGGTCATTGAAACTGTTATAACTGACAAAGATGGTCATGCAGAATCAAAGGAACTTCCAATCTGTATCTATAACGAGGACGGCTCTTTCAAGGAGGACATCCATTACTATGTTGTAGAGACAAAGGCAGCGGAAGGATATATTCTTGATGAAACTGTACACGATGTTGTTTTACAGTATGATGACAATGCACCTGAGTGTGTAGAGTATACTTTATCACTCACAAACAAACCGACAGAACCAAAGCTTCCACAGACAGGAGATAACTTCAATCCTTGGCTTTACGCAGGATTAGGTCTTGGTGCTCTTGCACTTGGTCTTTTTGCAGCATTCTGGAAAAAGAAAGAAGATGGAGCAGAGGAAGCGTAAAACCAAATAGTAACAATTAACCCGGCGGGGAATGTAAGCTAATGACTTATGTTCCCCGCTATTTTTATTAAGAAAACGGAGGAATCGTAATATGATGGAATACGAGATTTTTAAAGGAGTAGTAGGAGAAAAATTCAAGGAGTTTTTACCGGAGAAGTATCAGGATGCACAGGTGGAAATCAGACCGGTAGATAAGGTCAACCGTACACTTGACGGATTATCAATCAGGGTAAATGAACCAGGGATGAACATCAGTCCGACAATCTATGTCAACCATATGTATGAGGACTATGTTACAACAGAGAATCTGAATGCAACGCTTGAGAGAGCTGCAGAAGGTTTTATGAAGGCAATGGAACAGAAGGAGAGTATCAATGTAAATGAGCTTACAAATGCTGAATGTGCAAAGGATAAGATTGTGTTCCAGCTTATTAATACAGAGCAGAACAAAGAAATGCTTGCCAATATGCCCCACAGGGAATTCAAGGATTTGTCGGTTATCTACCGTATGGTGGTAAAGATTGACGGGGAAGGAATTGCTTCAACCCCTGTCCATAACGGACTTGCAGATACTCTTGGATTCACAGAGGAGCAGCTGTTCAAACTTGCCGCAGAGAATACAAAGAGACTTTTACCACCAGTTGTTAAATCAATGAATGATGTGATGAGAGAAATCTTTATGAAGGATGGTATGCCGCCTGAGATTGCAGATATGATGCTTGGTGAGATGCCACCGGAACAGCAGATGTATGTAATCAGCAATAACAAGGGAATCAACGGAGCTGTCAGTATGCTTTATGAGGACGGACTCCATGACCTTGCCGAAAAGCTTGGTTCAGACCTTTATATTATGCCAAGTTCAATCCATGAGGTTATCGCAGTAAGTACAGATATGGGAAATCCAAATGAACTGGCTGCAATGGTGGCTGAAATCAATATGGATCAGGTGGCACTTGATGAGAGACTTTCCAACCAGGTATATCACTATGATAAAGAACTTCGCAAGGTAACACTTGCAACAGACACTCCGAATAAGCGTCTTGATGGAATTGTTGCGGAAGCACCTATGGTATATGAAGCAGGCAAGACCAGATAGGAGGCTGCCATGGAAAAAGAGATAACAATGGAGGAGCTTGTAAAAATGGTAAATGAAAGCTCAGGTGAGATTATTATTCATGTGGAGCTGGGAGAGGAGCGTGATTCTGATGAAGGAAAAGAATCCGTTCAACCTTGATGTTGTCTCGGTAAGGCTTGTAAAGGATGCCCCGATTATGTCGGGACATCCGATTACAAATCCTGAAGATGCAGTCCTGCTTTTGGGAAAGCATTTGTGTGAAATGGACAGAGAGGTATTATGTGTAATCAACATGAAAACAGACGGGACACCGATTAACTGTCATTTTGCAAGTATTGGATGTTTGAATGAATCGATGGCTCATCCAAGAGAAATATTTAAAGCCAGTATTCTTTCCAATGCAGCAACAATAATGCTTATGCACAATCATCCCAGTGGAAATCTTACACCAAGCAAGCATGACACCATGATGACGGACCGTATGGCTAAGATGTGTGAGCTTATGGGAATACCGCTTTTAGATCATGTAATTGTAGGCGGGGATAACCGTCAGTATTTCAGTTTCAAGGAGAAGAAGCTATTGGATACACCGAAAGTATTTCTCGAAACGAACTATCAATCACTTGATTTAAGTTCAGGACTGGTGGCAGAGCAGGGAAAGGCAAGGTGATGGGATGCAGAATTTCACAGAGGATGAGCTGGCAATCGCAAAGTCAGTTGACCTTGTGGCAGTTGCATCAAGCCTTGGATACACACCGAAAAGGATTGGCAATTATTACACGCTGAAAGAAATGGATTCCATGAGAATTTATAACCGGAGTCACTGGTGCAGATTTTCAAGGCGCTATGAAAAGGGAGAAAATGGTGGTTCACAGATTGACTTCTTACGGGTATTTGCCGGTATGGATGTAAAAGAAGCAGTATTCTGGTTACTGGACTTTGCCGGATATCGAAGAATCAATGATACTCGTGAAAAGCCAATACTAAAATACCAAGTCCCATATAAGGAAATGGAAAAGAAACCATTTGTTTTACCACAACCGGCACACAGCAATGCTTATCTTTATGAGTACCTTTCAAATGACAGAGCTATCAGCAGAGATGTTGTGAATTTCTTTGTTAATCAGGGACTTATCTATGAAAGTATTCCTTATCACAATATTGTGTTTAAGGGAAACGACAAGGACGGTGTCACCAGATTTGCCAGTATGAGAGGTGTGTTTGACAAGAAGGGAAAACCATTTAAGTGTGATGTGCCGGGAAATGATAAGCGGTATGGATTTAATATTGCAAATGAAGAGAGTACAGAGCTGGTGGTATTTGAGGCAGCCATTGACCTGATGAGCTATATGGATATTCACAGGGATTTTGAGAGTAACATGATTGCCCTTGGTATGGTGGCTGATGCTCCGCTTGAAACATTCTTAAAAGAACATCCGCAGATATCAAGCATAAGGTTTTGTCTTGACAATGACAAACCTGGGAGGGAAGCGACGGAGAAACTGATGGAAAAGTATTATGAACTTGGTTATGAAGTGGCAGATTCTCCACCACCGAAAGGCTGCAAGGATTACAACGAATGGCTGGTGAAAGCAAGAAACGAAAAGCAGTGTAATCTTTACAGTAAAAACAGGGAAATACCTTAAAAAACACTGTAAAGTGGGTTTTTCACATCAGAAACTCATGTAAAGGCACAAATAGCCCAAAAATGGGCAGAAAAAGTGCACCTCATTTTTTGATGTGAAAATGCCAAAATGCATCATATTTTACAGTAAAGAGCAATATTTACCCTATATTTTACTGTATGCAATATTTTTATAATTTTTGGCTTCAAAAAAGTCACCCATATTTTACTGTAAAATGGCTGAAATACTCCGTATTTTCGTGCAGATGGAGTTTTTCACTCCATATTTTACAGTAAAGGGATAATAACAGGGGTTTCAGGGGGTTAGCTCCCTGACAAGATGCATTGGAGGAGGCAGAGCCGTCTCTAATGCGTATCTTGCAGTCGCCGGGGACTAACCGAAGACTGGAGCTATGGTGAATATTTAATAAACACGGATAAGGAGGTGCAAGGCAGCAATGGATATGGAAATTACACTATTTTCAAAACCGGAAGAACTGATTGCCTGGGCAGACACATTTGATATACTACTAAACCCTTCGATAGAAGATGCTGCAATTCTTCTTAACTATATGGAAGGTCATGATTATGCAATAGGTGTTGATTTTGATGGGAAGATGTACAGACAGGACATAGCAGAAGAAAACGGAGAGATAGAGCTGTATCCGATAGATGATGTAATTGATACTGTCTGCGAGTGGAACTATGAGTTGATACTTGATGCGGATGCTCATAGAGCAGGTCCAAAAGATTTTCAGGATTATAGCGAATATCAGAAAAAGTATGAAAGTCTAAAGGCTGATGAAAAAAGGCTTGATAGATTATTTGACAAGACCTGTTATGGGAAAGAGATTATTGAAGTAGCAACAAAATTGGCAGACAGAGTCATCAGTCAGTTAGGTAATAAGGAGAAATTGGAAAAAGCAGCTGTTACTGTAGCTGAAGGTGTAAAGGAATATAGTACGGGTAAGAGAGGAAGGTGATCTGATGGCAGATAAGGTTCATAGTGTAAGGAAAACTCTTCGTTTAATGCCAGAGGAAGCAAAAGAACTTGCAAAGAAGGCGAAGAGGAATGGCATGAATGAGGCTGAGTATATTAGGCTTCTTATCAGTCAGAAACCCAATGATTATCCGGAGGTGCGAAAACTTCTAAAGGAACTTATCAATGAGATAAATCGTATTGGAATTAATATCAATCAGATTGTATTTAATAACAATTCAGGTTTATATTCAAAAGATGATAAAACGCAGCTTATTGCATATATGCGAAAACTGAATCAGAAGATTGATGAGGCGGTGAGGCAGATTGGCAATCAGTAAGATTTTAAATATGAAGGACTGTGGAGGTCATTTTCATGGAAAGCATCTGAAACGTTCGCTCGATTATGTAATGAATCCGAAAAAAACACAGGATGGAAGGCTTGTTGGTGCAATTAACTGTCAGGCAGATGCAGCATTTGAGCAGATGAAAGAGACCAAGCGGAAGTTTGGTAAAGTCGATAAGCGGCAGGGATATCATATCATTCTTTCGTTTAAGGAAAATGAAGTGAATCCTGACACAGCATTTGAAATCACACAAAGGTTTGTGGAAGAATATCTTGGTAAGTCTTATGAGGCTGTATATGTTGTACACGATAATACGGAGCATGTACATTCGCATATCGTATTTAACAGTGTAAGCTTTGTAGATGGGAAAAAATATCGCTATGAAAAAGGGGACTGGGCCAAGTATATTCAACCTATTACAAACCGACTATGCGAGGAATATGGTCTTTCTATCATTGATGTTGATGATGGTAGTAAAGAAAAGCAGCACGAGAGCTATAAGTACTGGAGCGAATATCGTGAAGGCAGTTTCGTGTGGGCGGATATGATTAAGCGGGATTTGGATGCCTGTATATTACAGGCTAGTGATTATCAGCAGTTTCTCGATTTACTTTCAGACAAGGGATATACGATAAAACAGGGAAAATATCTTGCAGTTAAGCCACAGGGTATGACACGATTCCGTAGGTGTAAGACATTAGGAGATATGTA